>Ga0105091_10000768_pt1 | contig 13825 bp, 14 predicted proteins | sample PPLLak1March2015_FD_87022 | JGI IMG/M metagenome (GOLD analysis project Ga0105091, IMG submission 87022) | Freshwater sediment microbial communities from Prairie Pothole Lake near Jamestown, North Dakota, USA - PPLs Lake P7 Core (1) Depth... | ecosystem: Environmental > Aquatic > Freshwater >... | reverse complement strand
TTTCTACAACTACGAAAGGATCCAGTTAAAATCGAGACGGACACCTTTCCAACTCAGGTGTCCGTCTCTCTAATTTGCCCCGGGGGTCTTTCTTTTCGTGTCTACCCTACGGGGTGCAGTTCATTACCGAGCCGGCTTTTTATTATTGCGAGAGGTCCGCGGTTTTGCCCTTGGCGGGCGCCAGGGCGAATTCGATGTTATAGACATCCCCGTCGAATTCGGTGTTGACCTTGTAGCCCGAATTGTAGAACACGGTCAGCATCGCCTTGTTGGTCGGCAGGACCTTGGCGTAGAACTTCTTGATCCCGCGCTGCTTGGCGACGCGGCAGAGGTACAGCAGGAGGACCGTGCCCATGCCCTTCTGCTGCCATTCGTCCTGGACGATGAAGGCCACTTCCGCCGCCTGGGTCTTGGGGTCCAGGAAGTACTGCGCGATCGCGACAATCTCTTCGCCCGAGACGCCCGGAACGGTGCCGACGATGGCCAGGTTGTTGATGTAATCGACGTTGGTCAGCTGCTGGATGTCCTTGTGCGGGAAGGTCACGGTGTGGGTCATGTAGCGGGTGCGCAGGGAGGTCGGGCTGAGCGAATAGAGCATCTCCGAAAGCGACGCATCGTCGGTGGGCTTGACCGGCCGGAAGAACAGCTCGGTCCCGTCGTTGAGGGTCTGGTAGATCTCGAGCTCCTCCGGGTAGGTGATCTGTTCCGTATCCAGCGCGATCTGGTCCTGGTACAGGTACTTCTGGGCCTTGGCGGCCTGGATCAGTTCGGCACGGAATTTGGGGTGGGCGATGTTGATCAGCCCCAGCACCCGCTCGCGGATGCTCTTGCCGTGCAGGTAGGCCACGCCGTACTCGGAGACGACATAATGCACGTCGCCGCGGGTGACAACCACCCCCGCGCCCTCCGCCAGGTGCGGGACGATCCGGCTGATGGTCCCGTTCTTGGCGGTGGAGGGCACAACGATGATCGCCTTGCCGCCGCGGCTGCGGGCCGCGCCGCGGATGAAATCCACCTGCCCGCCGATCCCGCTGTAGAACTTGTAGCCGAGCGAATCCGCGCACACCTGCCCGGTCAGGTCGACCTCCAGGCCGACATTGATCGCGACCATCTTCTCGTGCTGGGCGATGATGTTGACGTCGTTGACGTATTCGGTCGGGTAGAACTCGAAGAAGTGGTTGTTGTTGAGGTAGTCGTACAGCCGTTTGGAGCCCATGCAGAAACTGGCGACGACTTTCCCGCGGTTGAGGTTCTTCTTGGCGCAGTTGATCGCGCCGCAGTCGATCAGGTCGATGATCCAATCCCCGAACATCTCGGTGTGCACCCCGAGGTCTTTCTTGTCGCGCAGGCATTCGGCCACCACCTGCGGCACGCGGCCGATGCCGCATTCGATCGTGCTGCCGTCCTCGATCAGGCGGGCGACGTTCTGCCCGATCCGGCGCATGACATCGTCCACCTCCGCCCGGGGGATCTCGATCAGATCCTCGTCATACGGCACCAGCGCCTCGAAGTCGTTGACGTGGATGAAGCTGTCGCCGTAGGTCTTGGGCATGTTGGCATTGACCTGGGCGATGACGTACTTGGCGTTGGCCACCGCGGCCTTGACCACGTCGACCGACACCCCCAGGCTGCACAACCCGCCGGCATCGGGCGGGGAGACGCTCACCAGCGCGACGTCGATCGGTATCCGGCCGCTCTCGAACTCGCCGGGAATTTCCGAGAGGAAGATCGGCGTGTAATCCCCTATTCCTTTTTCGATGGTGGCGCGGACGTTATCCCCGATGAAGAACGTGTTCAGGCTGAACCGGTCGCGGAAGCGCGGATCCAGGTAGGGCGCCTCGCCCATGGTGAGGATATGCATAATCCGCACATCGCGAACATCTTCGCAATACTCCACCAGCGCGTTGACCAGGTATTGCGGCGTGCCGCAGCCCGAGCCGATGAACACGCTGTCGCCGGATTGCACCAGGCGCATCGCTTTGGCGGCGCTCGTCACCTTATCCTGATATTTGGTCTTCCAATCGAAAGTCGTTGCCATTCCTGCTCCCTCCCCGCCTCACCCCTCACCCCCATCCCTATAGGGGCGCAGCGACGCTGCGCCCTACTCTTTTTCCACGCTCATCCGGGCGTCGACCGCGATCGGCACGGTGCCGCGCGGCCCCACCACGTAGGGGTTGATATCCAATTCCTGGATCTGCGGATATTCCGTCACCAGCTGCGAGAGCCGCTGCAGGCCCTCGGCGATCGCCTCGATATCCACGCCTTCCTCGCCGCGCACGCCCTGCAGCATCTTGTAGGTGCGGGTGCTGATCAGCATCTGCTTGGCTTCGTCGGCCGTGAGCGGCGCCAGGTAGAAGGAAACGTCCTTCATCACCTCGACCATCGTCCCGCCCATGCCGAACATCATCAGCGGGCCGAAGCGCGGGTCGCGGTTCATCCCGAGGATCACCTCGCGCACGCCCTTGCACATCTGCTGCACGAGGACCCCGAGGATCTGCGCCTGGGGCGCCTTGCGCGGCACGCGGTACATCATCAGGTCGAAGGCGTCCATCACTTCCTGGGCGTTGCGCATCCCGAGCTTGACCCCGCCCACGTCCGATTTGTGGATGATGTCGCGCGACCAGATTTTCATCACCACCGGGTAGCCGATCTGGTCCGCAATATTGGCGGCCTGTTCGGGCGTCGTCGCCAGCGACCCCTTGGGCGTGACGAACCCGTAGGCCTCCAGGATTTCCTTGGCCTCGGCCTCCCCAACCTCGCGCAGCCCCTGGCGGATGTGGCGTTCGATGATGATCTCCACCTTGTGGCGGTTGACCGGGAAGAGCCGGACCACGCGCTTGGGCTTGGTGCGCCAGCGCACGTGCTCGCTCATCACTTTAATCACGTCGACCGCGCTCTCCGGCGAGCGGTACTGGGGAATGCCGCCGGCGCGCAGGACGCCCAGCGCTTCGGCGATTTTTTCGGCCCCGAGGAAGCAGGCCAGAACCGTCTTCTGCGGCTTCTTCTTCACCACCCGCACCACCGCCTCGGCCGTCGGGAGGCATTCGGTCATTGCCTGCGGCGTGAGGATCACCAGTGCGATGTCCACGCCCGGATCGTCCAGGACCGTGTCGAGCGCGAATTCATAACGGTCGGCCAGGGCGTCACCGAGGATGTCGACCGGGTTGTGGATGTTCGAGGCGGCCGGCAGAAACCCGGCGAGCTTGTCTTTGGTGGCCTGGGCGAGCTGGGCAAACCCGAGGCCCTCGCGCTCGATCGCATCCGCCGCCATGATGCCGGGGCCGCCGGCGTTGGTGATGATCGCCACCCGGTTGCCCCCCGGGAGCGGCTGCATGGCAAACCCTTCGGCGTATTCGAACTGCTGTTCGATCGAACCGCAGCGGATGATCCCGGCGCGTTCGAAACCCGCCTCGTAGGCCGTCTCGCCGCCCGCGAGCGACCCGGTATGGCTCGAGGCGGCCTTGGCGCCGACGGAGGTGCCGCCGGATTTAATCAGCAGGATGGGTTTTGTGGCGGAGATCTGTTCGGCGCGGCGAACGAAGGTGTTGCCGTCGGTGATGCTTTCCAGGTAGCCCGCGATCACTTTCGTCTCCGGATCGTCGCCCAGGGCCGAGATCAGGTCCAGCTCATTGACGTCGATCTTGTTGCCGATGGAAATCAGTTTGCTGAAACCGATCCCGGTGGCGTTGGCCATATCCAGAATCGCCGCCAGGAGCGCGCCGGATTGCGAGAGGTAGCCGATGCTGCCCGCGGCGGGCAGGTCGCCGCCGAAGGAGGCGTTGATCCTGCGCGAGGGGGCGATGATGCCGAGGCAGTTGGGGCCGATCACCCGGATCCCATATTGGGAGGCGGTCTGGGTGATCTGCTGCTCGAGCGCCAGGCCTTCCTTGCCGACTTCCTTGAATCCGGCGGTGATGATGATCACCGCCTTGACGCCGAGCTTCCCACACTGGAGCATGATCGCCGGAACCACCGGGGCCGGAACCACGATCACCACCAGGTCCGGGACCTCGCCGATCGACGGCAGGTCCGGGTAGCATTTGAGTCCTTCGATTAAATCCGCCTTGTTGTTGACCGGGAAGATCTTGCCGGGATACCCGGCCTGGATCATGTTGAGGAGGATTTCGTATCCGACCTTGGTTTTTTGGGTTGAGGCGCCGACGATGGCAACGGATTTGGGGTTAAAGAATTTCTCAAGACTCATGACATTCCTCGATGGATTTTTTCCGGCTCAAAACGCGCTATTTTACCACGGCGGATTGCCGGCCGGCTCGCCGGCCCGATTCCATGCGATGAGTATACCGCCATCCGCCCGATCCGGAATGCGGGCCGGGCGGCGGCAGGCGGGGAAAAGCCGGGAAAAGGCGCGAAAAAATGTGTAAAAAAAACCGCTCGTTCGGAAGCGATGCGCGCGCCGCACCGGTGCACGGATGCCCACTCGGGAACCAATCCGGGTATCCGGCCGGGTAGGTTTCCAAGCTCAAGCCGACCCGGGCAATCGCATACCCGGAAGCCGATTGCTCTCGAGCTTGAGTGGATTTTTTTCTGTGCCTTTTGTGCTTTATGTGGTAAAGAATGGCCACAAAAAGCACAGAGGGCACAAAATTATTATTTTCATTACTAATGAGGCAGGAGTGCCGATAATTAGTTAACCTGCGCGAGTGAGAGAAGAAATCCTTGCTTTCGAAAATCTTCTCCCCCCCTATTCCGGCATAAGCCGGGAGAGGGGGTTGGGGGGTGAGGAATGAAAACAGTTTTCAAATCAGGAGATAATCCGCGTGAAACGTTTACCGCAGCGCGTTGATTACCACCATCAGGATCCCCGTCAGGATAACGACCCCGGCGATAATGGCAATGATCGACTCGAGCGAGAGCGTACCGATAATCCCGCGCGGCCGCCGGACTCCGGCCGGCTCGCCGCCGCCGGCGGAAATTTTCTCCGGAAGGATGTTCCGGGAGGATTTCGAGGCTCTGCCGAGCATGCGCGCCGGCACGGGATCGCCGCGGTTATCCTTGTCAATCAGCTGGATATACCGTTTGGTCAGTTCCATTTCATTGGGAGTGGTGAACAACCGGATATTCTTCGGGTAGGCTTCCTCCGGAAAATCATCGATGCCGGGCGTTCCGCTTCTCGGCTCCCAGACCCTCCCGACGGATCCCGCTCCCGCCGCGCGCCGAGCCATCGACCGTCCGCCACCCGCGCGTTTGGAGCCGCCAGCCGGATTCGGGCCGGCGACGGCATCGGATCTCAGCGCCGCGCCGCAGGACGGGCAGTAGGCGGCGCCATGCACCTCGCCAAGCACCCGGTCGCAATTCGGGCAGCGTAATTTAACGACCGACAAGGCCGCCAGGGCGAAGGCCGCCACGCCGATTAAAATACCGGCGGCCAGAACCGCCCCGCCCCAGGCGCCGAGCCGCGCCCGGTTGATGCCGTACAGGGCAAATACTATGATGGAAACGACCAGCAGCAGCGCGGCGATCTCGCGGTAGGTCCGCGCGGCGTGCGAACGGCTCTGGTATTCCTCGACGACTTCCATTTGGTTCATCTCAACCTCGCAATTCATCCGGCACAACAAACCCGAACGGAATCCGATGGACACCCGGCAACCGCCCCCCGGCCGCCTTCGGCATTAAGCCTTCCGGGAAACCAGAATGCCTTTGCCGATGGGCACGATCACGGAATCCATGCGCGGATCGGCCATGACTTTTTCGAGCATCGGTTGCAGCGCGTCTCCGTGGCTGACCGCGTTATCGGCGGCAAGCATTCCCCCCGCCACCAGATTCGGGACGACTGCGTCGTAACAATCGGAATACACTTCCTTCTCCGCATCCAGAAAACAGAACGCAACCTGCGGATAGTCGCACAGGCTTCCCCGCGCGTCGCCTTCAACCAGTCGCACCGCGCTTTCGATTCCGGCGAGGCGGATCGTTTCCCGCGCCAGCAGGATCTTCTCCGGCAGGAGTTCGAATGTGGTCAGGGTGCGGCCGGTTTGCTTGCACGCCAGGGCCAGCCACATCGTCGAATACCCGGCGCTGGTACCGATCTCCAGCCACGATCCGGCGGGCGTTGAAGCCGCCAGCAGCGCGATGAACCTTCCCGTCTCGGGCGGGATCTGACGCAGGCGGGCGAGGCGGGGCGTGCCGTCCGCCCGGTCCCGGCGGTCGATCTCTTCCAGAAACCGCATCCGTTCCAGAACGGCGGGCCGGATCTCATGGAACATGGGCATTCTCCTATACACTCCTTCCCGCATGACGCAGTACCCGCAGCGCCTGAAGCGTCACCCACCGGTCGGTTTCCTCCGGAGCCCCCATCACCCGGTAAGTGCGCTGACGGAAGGGGCTGGTCCCTTTCCAGCGGCCGTCCGGCCGCCGCTTCGCTTCCAGCCATTTGAGCGCCGCGCGCGCGCCGCGGTGATCGAGCGCGTCCAACTCGTCCAGCACGCGCAGTGTAAAAAGAATATCCGCGTGATAGAACAGGGGGAAACTCAGCTTGAACCACATCGGATTGACGCGCCCTTTGGGCGGGACGGGATAATCGGCCTTACCAGGCGGTGGTCTTCCAGCAGAAACCGGATCCCGAGGCGGATGGCTTCGTTGACTTCCTTCGACCGCGACCGTTTCGGGATCGCCGCCAAACCCCATAAAACGCGCACCGCGCCCCAGGCGCAAGGGCACCCGCGGCAGGACCGGCACGCACAGGCGCTGTCCGTCATCGCCCGCGCACAAAGATGAATGAGATTCTCCACGCGGGGGTCTTTTTTCAAAGGCGCCTGCAACGAATAGCGCAGGATATTCCCATACAGGCACGACCACCCGTAGTATTTGTTTTCCAATTCCTCTTCGACCTGATCCCGCGTGGCGCCGAGCATATATTCGACCCCCCTTTGGAACCGCTCGTCGCTTCCGTCCGCGCCCAGTTCCGCCAGCAGCACCATGCTCCAATGCGTGCTGTGGAACTTCGGCCCGTAATAGCCGTGATCAATTTTCCAATTCCCGCCTTTCGACTGGCGGGCGAGGATCGCGGGCGCCGCTCCGATCTGCATGACCCGGTTTTTGGATTTTTGGATTTCACGCGGCGAGGATTGCGGCGGGCGCAGGTCCCGCAGTGCCTGGTGCACGATCGAGGGCGTCTCTGCCTGTAGAAGCCATGCCATCCGATCGTCCATGCGTTTCATGCGTTCCTCCAGGGGAGCAAACGGATCTTCCAGTGGGGAATTATAGAACTGATGCGCGGTAAATTCCCGGGAATTGGGATTTACTATTCTGCCATTAATGGTCGGTCCAGCGGTCCACGCTTCAGGGCGGGCGCATCCCTCGCCGGATTATTTCAAGTCGAGCGCATCGCGTATAAACCCGCCTTTGATGACGGAATATTCGATGGAATCCGGGACGCCCGCCCGGATGATCTCGCGCTTGCGCGCCACGTACGCATTCCGGAGTTCGGGGTCGGCCCGCAGCCGGTCACGGAAGCGGATCAATTCAGAGGCTTCGGCCGAGTCGCGCGCGATGACGTGGGCATGGATCGGAAAAAGCCGGCCTTCGAACATCAGCGAGCCAACCCGCATCGGGCGCGTTTCCGGCCACGGATCACGGCCGGTTTGTTTTTGAAAACCCATGTCCGCCAGGGCCGTTTTCGCGCGCTCCAATCCGCCCGGCTCATACATCACCAGCAGATCCAGGACTCCCTTCCCATCGCATCCGGGAACCGCCGTGCTGCCGACGTGTTCGACCGTTAATAAGGAATCCCGCGCGACGATAAGCCGGATGACCTCCCGGGCGGCTTGCGGGGCCAGCGGATCATAGGGAATACAAACGGCGCCCGGGTGGTTATAGGGACCGATGGACTTCGGGTTTTGCGTCATCATCCGCGCTCAGCTGGTTTGACCCGGTTCAGGATGATTAACGCCGCCAGCACGCCGGGCACCCACCCGAGCAGGGTCAGCAGCGAGACGATGACGATCGATCCGCATCCCATATCAAGGACGGCCAGCGGTGGGAGGATGATGCAAAGAATTACTCTTCCGCAAGACATACCAATCTCCTTGGTACACGGATTACACCGAAAAGAGCCGATTGCACCGAAAAGCATTTGGATTATCTATATCACAAACCACTGCCATCATATCCCCAAAATAAATCGGTGTTATCGGATTTTTTCAGTGTTTCGGTGTACGCATCATCCGACTTGAGAAGTGGTTACGAATATCATTTTACTCTACGGAATGGGGGAACGGCGGTTGTAGCGCGCGGCGTGCGCCGGCCTACAAATTTATCCACAGCGGCCCCAGAACTAGCCGCAGGGAAATATACAGCAGCGCGACGTAATAGAGGATATGGACTAGCGCCTGCCGGCGGGTCATCGCCTGGGCGCTCTCGGCGTGGGCCGGGTTGTCCATCCCCTGGCGGTGCCAGATCCCGGTGGCGATGAGCCCGAACCCTACGAACCAACCCGTGCGCAGGAAGAAAGCGATGATCAGATCCGCGAATCCCAGCCAGGCGATCGAAACAACCGCCGCGAGGACCGCCAGGATCAGGATTGCCGCCAAACCCCACGCGACCCGGACGTCGTCCTTCTCCTGCAGCGATGAAAAGATCACATGGAAAAGCAGTCCGCCGTCCAGTTTTCCGAGCGGGATGAGGTTTGAAATCGCGAGCACGCCGCCCGCGGTAAGCAAATCGCCGCCAAAATGCGACGGCCAGCCGGTGGACGCGCTGCGCAGCAGGGATCCGGCGAGCATACCGGCGACATTCGCCATGATGCCGGCCTGCAGCAGCCAGGCGACGCTGTTCCAGGGGAGGCCATCGCTCCTGCGTTTCTCTTCGCGATCGACGGGCGCCGCGGCGGCGCCCAGCGGAAACAGCCACCAGATCCGGCTGCGGATGCCGTTCCGGCGGAATACAAACAAGTGCCCGAGCTCATGGAAATACATTTGCAGGATGAGCGCGGAGCCGAGGCTCAGCGCCCGCCCGGCATCGCGCAGGGCGAGCCAGCAGCAACCGAAAAAGAGCAGGAGGAAGAGCGCAGGAGAAAGCGCCTGCATCCAGCCGGCGCCCTCTTTTTCAATAAGCCGCCAGACGGAATCCTTCCTTTGCGGCTCATCGCCGGTACGGTTGGGTTCATGGCGGGCTAGGTTTTCCCGTGATGACATTGGCAGAATGGTATCCCGCACCCTAAGGGTGCTCAAAGGTACCCTCCACCCTTAGGGTGTCGAAAGGTTCCCCTTACAGTTCCGCCCAGCGGATAAAACGGTTGTGCATCCGGGATTCTACCCGAAGCCTGTTCGAAAATCCGCCTTTTTCAGGCCTTTCCGCGCAACCCCAAAACGGCCCGTAAAAAACCCGGATTGGGTCTTGACTCAAGGAGTTGACTAGAGTACTCTATTTTACAGAGTGCTCTATAGGAGGTCTTATGGAGATCAGCCCTTCCGAAGCCGAAAAGACGATGGCTTCCATCCGTGAAGCCGAGGACCAGATGCGCAAGACGCTGGGCGCCTCCGGCGGCGCGTATCAGATCATCATCTGGGGCGTGATCATGGTCATCGGGTATACGCTGAATCAGTTTGCCGACAAGCTGGGGGTCGTGCTGGTCGCCGTACCCTGGATCGTCATGAGCGTGGTCGGAAACATTCTCTGCGCTGTGATCAGTTTCCGGATGGGCCGCAAATTCCATCATCCAATGGCGGCGCGAATCGGCTTCCTGTGGGCGGTTTTCGTTCTGTTCGGCTTGATCGGAGCGATCTTCATCCATCCCACTGATCCGCGGGAGATCAACCTGCTGATTTACCTGCTGGTGATGCTGTGGCTGGCGGTGATGGGACTCTGGGTGCGGCTTCCCCTGTTGTGGATCTCCCTGGCAGTGACCGGGCTGCTCGTGTTTGGATACTTTGTCCTGCCGGATTACTTCTTCCTGTGGCTGGCGATCGTGGGCGGCGGAACAATGATCGGCAGCGGTCTGTTGCTTCTGAGCGGGAGAGGATGACCATGCCGGAACTCGACGAGATCATCCACCAACCCGTCCGGCTGCGTCTGATGGCCGCGCTGGTGGCGATTAAATCCGGGGAGAGCGCCGAATTCACCCTCCTGCGCGACATGCTGGGGGTCACCGACGGCAACCTGGGGGCGCACCTGCACCGGCTGGAAGAAGCCGGGTACATCGCGATTGAAAAAAAGTTTGTCGACCGGAAACCGCGCTCGTTCATATCGGCAACCGAAGCGGGGCGAAAGGTGTTCCGCAACCAGGTGGCGGCCCTGGAACAGATCATCCGCGGTTCCACCGGCGGCAAAGGAAGAAAGTGAGGATCCCTATCGAATGAAGGACTCCACCCGGGACAATAGAAACGCCGAATGAGAGTTGGAAAATGTCGCTCTGAGCGGAGCGAATGGTTTGGAAAAGCAAAAGCAGATGCTTCGCTTCGCTTCGCTCAGCATGACACCCTTTTTCAAGAGAAGTAATCGGAATAATCCACCAACTTGTGCCCGTTCTTCAGTGAATAATCGGGCGAAGTAATCAAGCGGAATTTCGCACCCGGTTGATCCGTGGCCTCACGCCTGCAGCCGGTCCGACCGGCCGGGGAAATAAAAAGAAAGGTAACTGCCATGACCAACGTTATACAGGTTCAGCATCTTCGCAAAACGTACGGCAAGACCGTCGCCGTGGAAGATCTCTCCCTGGAGGTGAAGGAAGGCGAGATCTTCGGGATGGTCGGCCCCAACGGCGCCGGCAAGACAACCACGATCGAATGCCTGGAAGGGATGCGGGCGTTCGATGGCGGCGAGATTAAAATCCTCGGCCTGGATCCTGTCCGCCAGGAACGCGAACTGCGGTATGTGATCGGGACGCAGCTCCAGAAATCGCAGCTGCCGGACCAGCTCACGGTCGGGGAAGTGCTCGACCTGTTCGCCTCGTTCTACCCCAATCCGGTTCCCTGGCCCGCGCTCGTGGAGCGGCTCGGGCTCTCGGAGAAGAAGAACTCCTGGGTGTCCAAACTTTCCGGCGGCCAGCTGCAGCGCGTGTTCATCGCCCTGGCGCTCATCAACCGCCCGAAGCTGGTCTTTCTCGACGAACTGACCACCGGATTGGATCCGCAGGCCCGCCGCAGCATCTGGGACCTGGTGCGGGAGATACGCGCCGGCGGCTGCACGGTCTTCCTGACCACCCACTTCATGGAAGAGGCCGAGCTGCTGTGCGACCGGGTGGCGATCATGGACCACGGAAAGATCGTCGCACTCGACTCCCCGGCCGCGCTGGTGAGCAAACTGGGCGCCGACAGTCGCGTGCTGTTCACGACGTCCCACGCTTTCGATCCGGAGTCGCTTCAGGCCCTCGACGGTGTGACCCGCGTCGAGCGCGAGGGAGACCGCGTGATCGTCTACGGCCGCGCCGCGCAATCCGGGAAACAGGCGCTCATAAGCGAAGTGGCCAATTGGCTTTCCGCGCAGGGCGCCGCCTTCAGCGACATCCGCATGGAACAACCCAATCTCGAAGACGTATTTTTACAGTTGACCGGCCGCGCGATGCGCGACTGACGGAGGACATCATGAAAAGCTTCTGGAAGCTTACTCTGGCGGAAGTCAAACTCTATTTCCGCTTTCCGATCGCCGCTTTTTTCACCCTGGGCCTGCTGCCGATGATCCTGGTGCTTCTCGGCGCGATCTTCGGCAACGACCCCGCCGAACAATTCGGCGGGAAAGGATGGCTCGACTGGGCGGTCCCCGGTTTCATTGCCATGGTGATCGCGATCAGCGCCATCATGTCGCTGCCGATGGCTATGTGCACTTACCGGGAGCGCGGCATCCTGCGGCGCTACCGCGCCACGCCGGTCTCCCCGGCGGCCGTCCTGGGTGCGCAGCTGGTGACGCAGTTTGCGATGACATTCCTCGGCATGCTGCTCCTGATCTTCATCGGCAAAGTGTTCTTCAACCTGGGTTTCGCGGGAAACATCTTTAGCGTGCTGGCCGCCTTCACGCTGGGCTGCCTGAGTTTCTTCTCGATCGGCTTGCTGCTGGCGGGGGTTTTACCCAACACGCGCACGGGCACCATCGTCGGCAACGTCCTGCTCCAGCCGATGATCTACCTCTCGGGCGTCACCATTCCCAGGGAGGTGATGTCGGAAGGTATGCAGAAAGCCATCCGCTTCAATCCGCTGACGCACGTCGCGACGCTCCTGCAAGGGATGTGGTACGGGGACGCCTGGGCTCAGCATCAAACCGAAGTCTTGGTCCTGGGCGCCATCCTGGTCGTGGCCGGCATCATCTCGGTAAGAATTTTCCGCTGGGAATAACGGTATAAAAATCATTGCGAGGAGGTCGAAGACGGGAACCACTCCCGTCTTCGATCGACAAAGCAATCTCCTTCGTAAAAACAGGGGAGATTGCTTCGTCGCTTCTGCCGATAAACCAGATCCGGCAGAACCTCCTCGCAATGACTAATGCGGCAGCAGAATGCGTTCTCCGTTCAGAGCAGCTCCTCAATCGGCGTGTATTCCATGCCGAACGCGTCCGCCACCCCCTTGCATGTCACTTTGCCGTGGACCACATTCGCGCCGGGCCGGATATCCGGATTCTCCTTCATCGCGCCCCGCCAGCCGCGGTTGGCAATCTCGAGCGCATACGGGAGCGTGGCGTTGGTCAGCGCCTGGGTGGAAGTCTTGGGCACCGCGCCGGGCATGTTGGCCACGCAATAATGGATAATCCCGTCCACGATATAGATCGGATTCGAATGCGTCGTCGGCTTGGAGGTCTCGAAACAGCCGCCCTGGTCGATCGCGACATCCACCAGAACAGCTCCCTTCTTCATCGTCTTCAGCATGTCGCGGGTGATCAGCTTGGGGGCCTTGGCGCCGGGGATCAGCACCGCGCCGACGACCACATCCGCGCGGGTGATCAGATCGCGGACCATCGCCGGGTTCGACATCAGCAGGAAGCAGTTGCTGGGCATCACGTCGCTCAGGTAGCGCAGCCGGTCGAGATCGGTATCCAGCACGTAGACGCGCGCCCCGAGCCCGCAGGCCATCTTGGCCGCGTTGATCCCGACCACCCCCCCGCCGATGATCAGCACCATCCCCGGATCCACCCCCGGCACCCCGCCGAGCAGGATGCCGTCCCCGCCCTGGGCCATCTCCAGGTATTTGGCGCCCTGCTGGATCGCCATCCGTCCGGCGACTTCGCTCATCGGCGTCAGCAGCGGCAAGGACCCGTCCGGCTTCTGGATGGTCTCGTAAGCGAGCGCCACCGAGCCGGACGCGATCAGCGCGCGGGTCAGCCCTTCCGCCGCGGCCAGGTGCAAATAGGTGAAGATGATCTGGTCCTTTCGGATCAGGGCGTATTCGGTTTCGAGCGGCTCTTTTACGTGCATCACCATGTCCGCCCGGGTAAACATCTCCCGGGCGCTGAGCACGATTTCCGCGCCGTGGGCGGCGTATTCCAAATCCGAGAGCCCGCTGCCGATCCCGGCGGAAGCCTCGACCAGCACTGTATGACCGTCCTGCCGGAGCACTTCCACCCCGGCCGGCGTCATCGACACTCGGTTTTCCTCGGCTTTGATTTCCTTTAATATCCCGACAATCATACGCAGCTCCCTAAGAGGGCTTAAAAAAACCTGTCATCCACGGAGGGCACGGATTTGGATGTCATTGCGAGCCTGCCCCCGCGGAGCAAAACCGCTCGCCTTTGCTCCTTGAGCAGTTTTGATTGCGAAGCGGGGGGAGCGAGGCGACCCCGGCCTACCCCACCAGGGCAGGCGAAGCAATCTCCTCCTTTTTTTGAAGAGGGAGATTGCTTCGCTCCTGGAGCCTGCCCTGAGACTCGCGAAGGGGTCGCTCGCAAT
>Ga0105091_10000767_pt1 | contig 13827 bp, 10 predicted proteins | sample PPLLak1March2015_FD_87022 | JGI IMG/M metagenome (GOLD analysis project Ga0105091, IMG submission 87022) | Freshwater sediment microbial communities from Prairie Pothole Lake near Jamestown, North Dakota, USA - PPLs Lake P7 Core (1) Depth... | ecosystem: Environmental > Aquatic > Freshwater >... | reverse complement strand
CGGCCCGGGTGTCAGCATCGGTGAGGGCGCGGTCGTCGGGGCGAGGGCGGCCGTGTTTCATGATGTCGAGCCATGGACCGTCGTTGTTGGAAACCCAGCGAAGTTCTTGAGGTTCCGGCGCGTTGTGCACGCAAGCAGTGCGGTGAAGACGGTTTGACAAGGGACACAAGAGACACCAGGGACAACAGGGACAGAAGGGACGCAAGCGACTTCAATCTCCCTTGGTTCTCTTGTGTCTCTTATGTCCCTTTTGTCCCTTTTGTCCCTTGTAGACTCAATACTGTTTACTTAAGGTTTTGCCCCCGGAGGGGGCGGATGTCTATAGTCGCCGCCAGAAGAGAAGCGGGGCGCCCCAGCGGGGCGCGATGTCTTAATGATGCTCGGCACATCGCCCCCCGCTGGGGCGCCCCACTTCTCTTCTGGCGGTGCTATAGACATCCGCCCCCTCCGGGGGCAAAACCCTTAAGTAAACAGTGTTGCTTCTATACTCGCGTGTCCCAGAGCTCATGAACATCTCGGTCCTGATTCTCACTTTGAACGAAGAGCGCAACTTGCCGGCTTGCCTGGCTGCCGTTAAGGAGTCCGACGATATTGTCGTGTTGGACCAGGGGTCGATGGATGAGACTGTCCCGATCGCCCATCAAGCCGGAGCACGAGTCATATGCCACTCGGCCGGGAACGAGAGAGAACAACGGACCTATTCGATTCAAAACATCCGCTTTCGCCATGCATGGGTCTATAACCCTGACGCCGACGAGATCCCGACGCCGGATCTCTGGCAAGAAATGTGCGAAGTCACGGCCGATCCGCGTCGCGAGGAGGTCGCGTATCGCATGCGGGGGAGGATGATGTTCATGGGCCGGTGGTTGCGTTACAGCAGCCTGTACCCGACCTGGTCGACCCGGCTATTCCGGCCCGAAAGACTCTCTTTTAAGCGGATCACGAACCTTACTTATGTTGTGGACGGACCGGTCGGCTACCTGCAAGGACACTACATCCATCAAACCTTCAATAATGGTTTGAATGCCTGGGTCGAAAAGCACAACCGCTACTCCTGGAATGAAGCTCTTGAAAGCCTCCAGTCCATTGAGGGAGCATGTCCCTCGGTGCGAGATCTGACGAGCGGAGACCCGGTCATACGTCGTCGGGCAATCAAGGAGTTTTCATTTCGACTTCCGTTCCGCCCCACTCTGCGGTTTCTTTACATGTACCTGCTTCGGCGCGGATTTCTGGACGGCAAAGCCGGTCTCCATTACTGCCGCCTCCTAGCAATCTACGAGTACATGATCGTCCTGAAGATGCAGGAGATCCGCAGAAGAGAATCGGGACAGCCCGTGTAGCGACTCTCAAACTGACAAATTGACAAACTGACAAACTGACAAACTGACAAACTGACAAGGTGACAAGGTGACAAGGTGACAAGACCAGTCACCGACGCCGATTGATGCACCTTGTCAGTCTGTCAGTCTGTCAGTTTGTCAGTTTGTGAAACACCCGAAACATGAAGGTCCTCCTTCTCCATATGCGGTTTCACCCGGATGTGACCGGAACTGCGCCACTGGTGACGGCGCTTGCCACCGACCTGGTTAAGAAGGGTGCAGACGTTACCGTCATCGCAAGCAGGCCGCACTACGGGACAAACGGCACTGGCGCCAGTCTCGGGGGAATGTGGTTCGAGAGGTCCGTACACGAAGGCGTGCGGGTTTACCGAACACGAGTTCACGTCCCGAGAAACACAGGGGCCGTCCACCGTAGCCTGAATTACCTCAGCTACAACCTGCTGTCGACAATCGGGGCGATCGCCGGGAGCGGGTACGATGTGTGCCTTTGCGTCAATCCGCCGATCACCGTTGGGATGACCGGCATGCTCGTCCAGCTCCTGCGCGGGACTCCTCTCGTTTTTGTGGTTCAGGACGTGTGGCCGGACTGCCTCCGAGCGATCGGTCAACTTCGAAGCCGGGCTCTCTTTCGCGTCTTTCAGTTGCTGGAAAAGATGATTTACGAAAGAGCAACCCGGGTTGTGGTCGTGTCCGAGGGGATGAAGGAGCATCTGCTGGACAAGGGAGTCCCGGCCGCGAAGCTGGCCGTCATTCCCAACTGGGCGGACGTCGAAGAAATCCAGCCGCTGCCCAAGAAGAACCCCTTTCGTGAACGATACGAGCTCAACGGAGAGTTCGTGGTTTTATTTGCCGGAAACATCGGCTTCAACTCACAACTCGACATGGTCGTTGATGCCGCCAGGCTACTGCGCGACCACCGGTCCATCCGGATCCTCATTGTGGGCGAGGGCAACGTTAAACCAGCTCTCGTAAGGCGGGCGGCCGAGCTCGGAGTCGACAATCTGCAGTTTTTGCCGAGGCAGCGTCAGGAACAGGTTCCCGAGATGCTCGCGGCTTGCGACCTCGGCCTTGTAACCCTCAATGGCAAACTCGGCAAACTAAATGTTCCCAGCAAAACCTACCCGATTATGGCGAGCGCCCGACCCGTGCTCGCGTCCGTGGGACGCGATTCCGAGGTGTGCCGGCTCATACAGGAGGCGGACTGCGGCTTCTGGGTGCCGCCAGACGACAGCAGGAAACTGGCTGATGCCATTCTTTCCCTGGCCGGACAGCCGGAAAGGCTGAAGTCAGCCGGCTGGAACGGCCGCAAGTACGTTGAAGTGAACTTCACCCGTGCTCGGGGTGTCGAGCAGTATTTCGATCTGCTTCGCGAGGTCGGAGGATGTTGAGGAAACGAGTTCTAGACGTCCTGTTGTCCGCCGTCATGCTTGTGGCCTGTGCGCCTTTCTTCCTGGTCGTTCCCCTGCTGATCAAACTCGAGGACGGAGGGCCAATGTTTTTTACCCAACGACGATGGGGACGGAGAGGAAAGATCTTTACCGTATGGAAGTTCCGCACCATGAAGCCGCAAGCAGGGTCGGGTCCCGCGATTGAAAACGATCCAAGGATAACGAAGATTGGTGGGTTCTTGCGCAGAACGGGACTCGACGAGTTACCTCAGCTTGCGGCCATCTTTCGCGGTGAGATGAGTTTTGTTGGCCCACGCCCGCTGGCAGTCGGCGAGATCGTGAAGGACAGGCATGGAAGGTTAGCTTGCTATGAAGATACTCCGGGCTTCAAAAGGAGGCTGTCAGTGCTTCCCGGTCTCACCGGGCTCGCTACCGTCTGCATTCCCAAGAATAGCCCTCCAAGTCGCAAGTTCCGCTACGATCTGCTGTACGTTCGCAAGCAATCGCTCAGTCTGGATATCAAACTCATCGCCCTGTCGTTCCTGATCAGCTTCGGTGGGAAATGGGAGGTCTCCGTGAGCAGGCAAGCGGTTGACCAGTCGGTTCGTGATACAGCCGTAATCGAGCCAGGCACGGGGCATTCAATCAGCGAGTCAGAGCCGTGAGCGAAGCGTTTTTCAGCGGAGCGACCCGACCCGAACGGTTAAGACGCAAACGAGTGCAAGGTGGGTGTTACCGTTCGGGCCGGGTCGCTCCGCTGAAAAACGCTTCGCTCACGGCTCTGAACTACTCACCAACCCTCGCAACAGGAGAGGACGGAAAGTGGACCTCGATATCGTCATCATCGGCGGGTCATCGGCGGGGTTTTACGCGGCGGAGTTACTGGCTGCGCGAGGGAGACGAGTGGCTGTCTTCGAGCGGCGGAACTCGCTGTCCCATTCGCGCCGGACCCTGATCGTTACCTCGGAGCTCGAGCGCGTGACCGGCCCTGTGCCGACGTCGGTTCGTCTCGAGGAAACCAGGATCATCAAGCTTGTCTGCCAGGAAAAAAGCGCCGACGTTTCACTTCTTCGGCCGGATCCAGTCGTGGAACGGGCCGCGTTCGTGCACTGGATGCATGACCGGGCGGTAAAGGCGGGTGCGGAGGTCTTTTGGGGTATGGCGCTGACCGGCGTGAGCTTGAAGGGAGGATCGGCCTGCCTCGAGTTCTCCGGCCGAAGAGGTCCCAGACAGGTGAGAGCTCGAGAAGCAATCATCGGAGCCGACGGCGCGCGCAGCAATGTGGCGGCGAGCACCGGAATACCGAGGCCCGGCACCGTTTCGATTCTTCAGGCGGAGGTCGCACTGCCTGAAGGCTGGAATACGGGCACGACCCAAGTCAGCTTCAACGCAGAGGAGACGTCGTTCTTCTATTGGCTCATCCCGGAGTCACCAGGGAAGGCGGTTGCAGGAGTCATCGGAGGAAGGGAGGACACCCTGCCTGTTCTTCTCCGGAGTTTCCTGCTCCGGCACGGCTTGTCTCCTCTGGCATATCAGGGTGCCGCCGTCGCCATGTATCGCCCTGGCTCAACTGTGTCGACGAGAGTTGGAGGAACCAGGGTCTGTCTCGTCGGCGACGCGGCTGGCCAGGTTAAGGTGACCACAGTCGGAGGAACAGTGAGCGGGCTGCTTGGCTCCGAAGCCGCAGTCCGCTCGATCCTGCGCCGCTCCCCCTACGCCCGGGAGCTGAAGTCCCTTACGCGCGAGCTCGATCTCCATTGGATGATGAGGAAGGTCCTGAACAGGCTTGACAATGCCGGCTACAAATTCCTTCTGTCCTCTTTGTCTGGCTCCGTCCAGGAGTTTCTAGCCAGAAACAACAGGGATTCGATGGCTCCGGTTCTCTGGAAATTGCTGCTGGTGCAGCCAACGCTTCTTCTCGTCGCTTGGAGGGCGTTATCCACCCGTCGAATCAGAGCCCGGAGCGCAGCGCTTTTGCGGAGCGACGCGGCCCGAACGATTAGCAGCCAGACGGGCGGATTGGCTGCTAATCGTTCGGGCCGCGTCGCTCCGCAAAAAACGCTGCGCTCCGGGCTCTGATTCGCTTTTGAGTTCGTTTACGGTCTAACTGAAAGGAGGAAGGCGATGGCAAGGAATGCCGCGTTAAGGTGCAGCCTCGTCTGGCTATTGGTTGTTCTGCAGATGCCCGCCTCTGGGCAGAGACAACCGAGATCAATACCACTTGGCCAGGTGGTGGCAGAGACGGTGGAGGTAGACGGGATCGCCGTTCCCTCCGGCACGACTCTGATGAGCGGGAACGTGATTGAAACGAGGGAAAGCCCGGCCAGCATCCACCTGACCGGCCTCCGCGTTATTCAGCTGGCGGCGAACTCGAAGGCCAAAGCAGAAGCCGGCTCCGGTGGAGCGGCGGTGAAAATAACCTTGCAGGCAGGGACGCTTTCGATGCGCTCAGACTCGGGAGAAGCCATAACCGTACCGGCCGAGCGCGTCTTGTACTTTCCACAACAAGGCAGCAAAGCCGGACAGACCCCCTCCCCCCGGGATGTCGTAGCAGTCCTCCAGATCCAAGCGGAGGCTGGAAACAAGTCAATCACCGTGAATGACACTTCAAAGATTGATGCCAGCCAGCCGATTGTGATCAAGCGATCGAATGCCGATGTCGGAGAAGTTCACTACATCCGGTCGATTCAGGGAAACGTCATAGCACTCACGGCTCCGCTCACCGCGACGTTTCCCGCACAAAGCCTGGTCCTCCAGGGAGAGACAACCAGGGCAGTGCTGAGTGAGCCGCCAAAGACCGGCCAACCTCAGCCGGGCGCACGGCCTGCCGGGAAGTCGAACGCCCGTACGATTGGGCTGGTTGCCGGAATCGGAGGTGCCGCGGCCGCGGGCTTGATCATCTTCGCAGCCGGCAAATCAGACACGACGAGTCCACCCGCCAGTCCCAGCCAACCGTAAAGGCTGCGCGCTGGGAGCGCAGGCATCCTGCCTGCTCGTGCCGGTTTCGATGTCCGAAGGTGCAACCGGCACGAGCAGGCAGGATGCCTGCGCTCCCAGGCGGGCCTCCTCAGTGTTCCACTCTCGACGTTCAAAACTAAGAGGGTTTTCAAAATGTCGGATATCGTTAAGCGAGAAACGAATTTCGTGCCGGATCTCCTGACCCGATCTGCACGACTTAAACGGCCGCCCCAGCCAAGGCATTTAAGAGACTACTGCAATGTCATACTCAAGCGGAAATGGCTGGTCCTCGCCGCGCTGTCCACAATGATCGTCGTGACCGCTATCGACACTTTTACAGCGACTCCGGAGTATCGGGCGGTCATGCGGCTCAAGGTAGACCCCGAGTCCTCCAACATTCTGCCTTACGAGGAAATCCGAAACTCCGGGAACAACTACTGGGACGGCGAGACTTACCTTCAGACTCAGTGGGCCATTCTGCAGAGCCGGGCTTTGGCCGCCAGAGTAGTGAAGAGGCTTAAGCTGGCGGACCACCCTTCCTTCAACGCACCGGTACAAACAGGGTTTTTCAAGGATAAGACCTTCGGGCTCTTCGAGCTTGTGGCCGGGTCGAAGACCAAGGATGACAGCGGTGCCGGAACGCCAACGCAGGAAAACGCCGTCCTGTCCCGCTCGAACCCCATGAACGATGACGCGGAGCTCGTGGATCAATTCCTCGACGCCCTCGGGGTTCAGCCTGTTCGCAATACCCGGTTGGTAGAAGTCAACTACACCTGCTCCGATCCCGTGCTTGCGGCAGACGCTGTCAATGCGGTGGCGGCGGAGTTCATCGATCTTCACTTTCAAGACAAGTATTCGGCGACGATACGAGCGACCGAGTTCCTGGAGAACCAGCTCCAGGATTTCAAGGTCAAAGTGGAGAAGTCCGAAGAGAGTCTCGTGCAGTATGCGCATGCGCACAACATCCTGAATCTGGCGGATCAAGAGAACGTGGTGATTCAGAAGTTGGCTGACCTGAATGAAGAGATGACCAAGGTCGAGTCCGAGATGATCGCCAAGAGTGCTGAGTACGAGAGGATCAAGACCGTAAGTGTCGAGGATTTTCCCGCCGGCCTGGTAACAGAAAAGATAAGCGGCCTCGAAGCGAACGAAAACGAATTGAGGCAAAAGTTGGCAAGCTTGACCAGGCGCTACGGCCACCGATGGCCCGACGTGCAGCAGGCGCAGGAGGAGTTGGCTCAAGTCAGCGATCAGCTGAATCGTGAGAAGGAACAGGCGTTACGGCAGGCGATTGCGGATTACGAGGTGGCGACAGTCCGGCAGAAGCGGTTGGCTGATGCTCTAGCCAGACAAAGCCAACTGGCCGACCAGCTGAATCGGGATTCCATTCAATACAACATCCTGCGCAGGGAAGTGGAAACGAACAAGCAGTTGTACGAAGGCCTGCTTCAACGATTGAAGGAGGCAGGTGTTTCGGCTGGGCTGAAATCGAGCAATATCAATGTCATCGACCAGGGCGAGGTTCCGCGAAGAGTTTTTAGACCGAACAAGGCCGCGAACTTGTTCTTTGGATTGATCTTCGGTCTGGTGCTTTCAGTCGGGCTTGCCTTCTTCCTCGATTATCTTGATAACACACTCAAGACTCCGGAAGAGGTCGAGAAGAAGCTGGCCTTACCTTCTCTCGGGGTCATTCCGCGTTTCAACGTCAGAGACAGCAAACTGTTTCCGAAGCTGCTTACAGCGGAAGGCGACGGTGACGGGGTTCTCGCGGAGAGCAAGCCGGTCTCGGCGTCTGATTTTCGAAATCAGGTCTGGGAGGCTTATCGAGGCCTCCGCACTTCGATTCTTCTTTCCAGCTCCGGAGAGCCGCCCAAGGTTGTCATGGTGACGTCGGCATTGGCGGGAGAGGGCAAGACCGCTTCGGCCCTGAACACGGCGATCATCTTTGCCCGAAGCGGAATCCGGACGCTCATCATTGACCTGGATATGCGCCGACCGAGCATGGCCGGTCACTTTGGCGTGAACGGTTCCAAGGGGATGAGCCACTTTCTGACGGGAAATTCTGACTTGTTGTCGCAGATCAGGCAGACGAGCATTCCGAACCTGTCGTTGCTGGCCGCGGGTCAAACTCCTCCGAATCCGGCGGAGCTCCTCAACTCGAAAGGCATGGAAGCCGCATTGCTCCTGGCTCGGGAGTCCTTTGACCACGTCATCATCGACACTCCCCCTGTACTTTCCGTAACTGACGCCCTGGTGATTTCTCCCAAAGTGGACGGCGTCATCATCGTCACCCGCGCCGGGAAGACGGCATGTGACGCGGTGCGCAAAGCGACCGAGCATTTGGAACAGGTTGGCGCGAGGATCCTCGGGGTAGTGATCAACGATGCAAATCTGCGAAACGGACACTACCGGTACTATTACAAGTACTATTACGACAATAAGTACTACGGCGCGAAAAGCTAGTATCGTCCCAATGTGCCAAGGAGTTTGATATGACTCGCTTTCTATTGTCTTTGATTGTGTCAGGCTTTCTCTGCCCCGTTTTCTGCCAAAGCATGAACGACCGTGTGCACCAGCTGAGCAGGGTGGGGAAGCCGGAGGTTCAGGAGGATTACCGAATCGGTCCCGGGGATCTTCTCGAGATTCTGGTTTTTGGAGAAGAGGGTCTGAGTCGCACGGTCCGGGTAGCGGCGGCTGGAACGGTGACCCTGCCGTTTCTCGATTCGGTGCAGGTGGCAGGGATGACGCCTGTCGAAGTCGAGTTACTTCTGAAGGAGCGTTTGAGCGAGGACATCATTCGGGACCCGCAGGTCACTGTTTTCGTCAAGGAATATCACTCCAAGTCGGTATTCGTTTTGGGAGCCGTCCAGCGTCCGGGCGAGTACCAATTGGTTGGCTCTCTTCGCTTGATCGACGCCATCGCGATGGCCGGAGGCCTCGTTCTGGAGACCGCCGGCGACAAGGCCGTGGTTCAGCGAACCCAGGTCGAGAACGGCACCGAGCGCTCCGACGTAGTCCGCGTCGACTTGAAGGCGCTCCTCGACGCCGGAGACGCCTCTCTCAATCTTCCATTAAGAGCAGGGGACGTCGTCCAGGTGTCCGAGAAGAGCTTTCAACTGTACTACGTGGTCGGAGAGGTGAACCGGCCCGGCGCCTTTCAGCTTCCCGGCCGTCAGGATTTGTTGCTGACGCAGGCCGTTGCTTGGGCGGGAGGTACGATGAAAACCGCCAACTCCCAGAAAGGCCTGCTCGTGCGGTATAACGAAAAGGGGCAGCGTCAAGAGATCGCGGTCAATTTCGACGACATCATCAAGGGCCGGAAACCGGACTTTCCAATCCAGGCCAACGATGTGATCTTCATTCCGGGCAGCAAGTCCAAGACGCTGGGTTACGGTTTGCTGGGCGTCATCCCTCAGGCCGCGCAGAACGCGGCTGTCTACGGCCCGCTTCGGTGATTGCATCCAGATTTAGAACGCGTTAGCGAGCCGCGCACCGAGCGGAGGGTTGAAAAAGCTCCCCTCATGCTCCGAGGGCCGCCTTTTATTGTGGCCGGACTCTGGAGAGTCCGGCCACAATAAAAAAGCAACGCTTCCTAATAGGTGTTCGTGAAAGACAAGCTTACAGCCTTCCTTTTCGCAGCCTCCCTGGTTTGGGGAATATGGGTCTACGGTGCGACTGAAACGCAGACCCATTACCGGCTCTTCCTGCTTTGCCTGATTCCCACGGTGCTTGCCACCTGGAAAAACCCCGTCACTCTTCGATCGATCCTGGTCACCGCCATTGGCGTTGTCCTCATTCTTAACGTCGTCCTCAGAAGCACGCTCCAGGCAGAGGGATACCTGGTCGCCGCGCTTGGCTGGATGGCGTTTTTCATCGTGACCCAGCTGTCTGCACGCTCGCGGACAGCGATGCACCGCCTGATGCTCTTTGTCGTCTTGATTGGCGCCGGTGAGGCTTTCTACGGGTTCTTGCAGTATTTCGGTCAGAGACAGGAGTACGTGACAGGCACACTGGTCAACCGCAACCACTTCGCTGGTCTTTTGAACATGGCGATTGCCATGGCTTTGGGAGCAACTTACGCGGGTTTCTCGCGCCGGGTTCGTGCGGATATCGAGGGATCGGATATAGGAGCCTGGAGCTGGCTGGCCGGTCTCGCTTCCGCGCTCATTGGCCTGGCGGTTTTGCTCTCCGGCTCACGCGGGGGAGTCCTTACGCTGATCGCGACTCTCCTCCTGGTCTGCCTCTTGCTTGGGATCAAACGTCATGCGAGAACGGCTGCGAGCCTTCCGGCGCGCTATGCCTGGATTCTGCTCGTCGCCATTCTGGGGTTTGGAGCGTGGGCGGGAGCCGATGCCCTCGTGCTGAGATTCACTGAAACCCAAGCGGGGCTTGCGGATCGAGCCTTAATAGCGAAGGCGTCGGTCCAGCTGATTGCCGATCACCCCTTGCGTGGGGTTGGGCCCGGAATGTACAAATGGCGGTTTCGCCCCTATCAACCAGGGCCGGTTACCCTTTGGTACGACCATGCCCATAATGATTATCTGCAAGTAGCGGCGGAATGGGGGATTCCCGTCGCGGTCGCATTCTGGGGAACAATCGTCTGGTCATTCCTGGCCTCTGCACGGTTATTTCTTCGCGATCGGCACGACCCGTGGATCCAAGGTATTTCCCTTGGCTGTGTCGGAGCGCTTTTCAGCATCCTGGTGCACAGCCTGGTCGACTTCAACCTGCAGATTCCGACCAATCTGATGCTGTTCTGTATCGTCCTCGGCCTTTCCTTCTCGATCCGGGGCTCTCGCCAGGAGGCCCGAGGGTGAAAACACGGCTGGGCGTCCTGTTTTCGATCCTTTTGACCGCCAGTTGCCTCCTGGCCGGAGCAACAGTGTGTCGTCGACTGGTGGCCTGGCAGCTTTTCCTCTGGAATCCAAGCCTGGCAGGCACCGCCGAGGCGATCAGCTGGGACCCCAAGGCCCCGGATTTCTACTTTCAACTCGGATTGATCAGACGTGACAGCCCAGACTACCAGGACGCGGAGGAATCGATCCGTGACCTTCAACGAGCGGTCGCTCTAAACCCATACCGTTGGGACTACTTGAACGAGCTTGCAAGGAGTTACGAGTTGAGCGGGCGCGAAGCGGAGGCGCTGCACCTTTACAGGGAGTCGATACGGTTGAATCCGAGAAGCGGTCTCTACCGCTGGCGTTTGGGCAATTATTATCTGCGGAACGGTCGATTGGGTGATGCTCTGCCTTGTCTTAAGGAGGCGATGGCGCTCGATCCCTCGTATATGACCGCCGCAGCTCACTTACTTTCCCAAGCCGGTGCGACAGCTGAAGATTTGGTTGGAATTTGTCCTGGGGATACTCAATCACGGCTGGCGCTGCTCAAGACGCTGGAAGCAGGCAGCAACCATCCCCGGCAGCCGATTGACCGTCTCTGGTCGGAAATCCTCGCGGGAACACCAGCTCCCACGCTATCGCAGGGCCTCTTTCATCTGGATTACCTCGAGCGCCTCGGGAATTTGAAACGAGTTCGAGACAATTGGATCAAACTCTGCAGGAACAGCCGGCTCCATGACCCGGCTTTCGAAGAAGGCACCAATTTGGTTTGGAACGGCGGGTTTGAACTGCCGATCTTGGGCCGTAGCTGGGATTGGCACCTGGAACAAGACGACAGTTATTCGGTCAGTTTGGCGTCCCGAGAGGGAATAGCAGGTTCGACTGCTTTTCGCGTCGATTTTGGCGGAAAGGCTAATCCCGAGATTGAAGTCTTGCGTCAGATGGTCATTCTCCGTGCGGATGAAGACTGCGAGCTGGTGGCCCACATTCGGTCGGCGGCATTAACCAGTGATCAAGGAATCTATCTCCAGGTGATCGACTCCCAGACATCCGAACCGGTTTGTGAAAGCGCCCGGATACTTGGCACAAGCGATTGGCAAGAGCTTGTTTTACGGATTCCAAGGTCACGAAAGGAACCTGAAAGCTACCGGGTGTTGTCGCTGCTGGTGAGACGTGACAGAAGCTGGAAGATCGACAACCGGCTTGCTGGGACTCTCTGGTTGGATGGCGTCGCCATTCGGGCCATCTCTGCCGCCTCCGACCACACCATAGTGCAGAATTGATATGGGTAGCACACGTTTTATTTGTCTAGTTATTTTGCTCGCGCTCGTTCCTCCGGCTTCCGCGGAAAACTGGCAGCAACTCTACAACCAGGCGCTTCGAGACCTTGAAAGTGCCCGCTGGCAAGACGCCATTGCCAGGCTGCAGGAGGCGGTCAAACAGCAGCCGGTATCCGGCCAACTACTAACCGGGGAAAAGGGCGAGAACCTTCGTTATTTTCCGTATTATCTGCTCGGAAAAGCGAACTTCCACCTTGGCAGGTATGCCGAGGCAGCCGATTTCTTTACGCGCGAAGCCGGTCAACCAAACGTTCCCACGAAGCTGGCTCAGGATATTGACGGTTACCAGCAGCAGATTCGGGCTGCTCTGGCTGCCGAGAAGCAGGCGGAGTTCAACCGTGCTCTGGAGAAAGCCGAGGCCGCGCGCCTGAAGCAGGATTACACGGAGGCTGCGGCCCAACTGGAGCGGGCTCGCCAGCTGAATAACGCCGAATTCAAAGCGAGAGGTCTGGATTGGCTCCTTGCGAACATCCGGAAGTCGGAGAAAAAACTTGCCGACGAGAGCCGCTTCAGGCTCTTGCTCGATCAAGCAGAAGAAAAGGAGCAGCAGGGTGCTTTACAGACGGCATCCTCGATCCTTGATGACGCGGATCGCCTGATCCCGGGTCGTGCCGATGTGGCTCAGATTCGCGCTCGTATTCAGCAACGCGAACAAAGCTACACACGCCTGAAGGAAGCTGCTGCAAACGACGAGAAGGAAGGGCGGCTGGCGTCAGCTGTTGATAAGCTCAGACAAGCAGCGCAGGCTGATGCCGAGCGCTTTACTGCGGATGGTTTGCCTGGGAGACTGGCGGACCTGGCCGCATCCGTCTCCCGCGAGGCCGAAATTCAGCAGTTGTTGCTTCGCGGTGGCCAGGCATTCAAGGCGGGAAACTATCCCGAGGCAATCGCCGAATACGAAAAGGTGATTCAGAAGGATCCCAACAACCGTCTCGCAGTCCTGCAGAAACGGCGCTCAGAGTCCCTTCAACTGATCAATCAGGCACAGAAGTTAATCAAGACCGGTGCCTCCAATGATGCTCTTGCCGCCTTTAATCGCTCCTATTACCTCGACCGATACAACGGTGAGCTCATCTACGAAAAGATGCGGCCGCATGTGCCAACGCGCAGCGAGCGACAAGGTGAGGTGCGGCTCCAGTGGCTCGAGCTGATGCGTCAGGCGAATCCGGAGCGATTCAAACGAGAAAATGCCAGCCTCTCGGCCGGATCGCAGTCTGACCGGCAGCGCCAGCCTCAAAGACAGGCAGCACCAAAGCCGAATCCCGATGAAGGGAAGGAAAAGGCACAACAAGACGCGGTTTTCGCCGCAATGCAACGTTCCCCTGAAGAAGCGGTTCGACTGCTGGAAAGGCTCAGAGCCACCCGAGGAAAGAGCGATGCCGACTTGGAGAGCTGGACGGGAGTCGCCTATGCTCGTCTCAGCTTGCTCACGCTTGACCCTGAACAAAAAAAGAGGCTTCGTGCGAAGGCCAGCGAGCATTTCAGGGTCGCCCTTCGGCTGGACCCTCAACGCGAACTAAACCCCCGCCTCGTACCCCCCCAAATACAGCAAATCTTCTCCGAGGTGCAGAAGGGCGAGTAGTATCGAGCCCTGCCCCTCCGCCGCCCGATCGGTTCTTCCGGTTTGAGGGTTGAATCCCGTCGCCTGCGCAGAGGCTGTCGCCTCTGAGAGCCTGATACGCAACCCTTTCAGCATCGGCTGGACCGCGGGACGGTCCGCGAGTCGGACCAAGGAAGTGGCACGCACCCGTTTTTGTTTTGGCCCCAGCGGGGCCGGATGTCTATAGTTTCCGGGGTAATAAGGCAGGCGCCCCAGAGCGGGCGCGATGTTCCGTCCATGAGCGGAACATCGCGCCCGCTCTGGGGCGCCTGCCTTATTACCCCGGAAACTATAGACATCCGGCCCCGCTGGGGCCAAAACCCGGTCGCGGCCGCGGAAATCTTCGGCCCGCTCCTGTTTGTT
>Ga0105091_10000766_pt1 | contig 13837 bp, 14 predicted proteins | sample PPLLak1March2015_FD_87022 | JGI IMG/M metagenome (GOLD analysis project Ga0105091, IMG submission 87022) | Freshwater sediment microbial communities from Prairie Pothole Lake near Jamestown, North Dakota, USA - PPLs Lake P7 Core (1) Depth... | ecosystem: Environmental > Aquatic > Freshwater >... | reverse complement strand
TCGCCCGCGATGGCGTCGCCCATGATGGCGAAGTCGCTACCCGGCTCGGCCTGCCGGCGATCCCTTCCTGCGCCGAAACCATCGCCCTCGCCGGCATCCTCGCCCTGGCTCGCGAAACCGGTGCGCGCGTCCACATCTGCCGCCTCTCCAGCCGCGAAGGCGTGGCCCTGATCCGCGCCGCCAAAGCGGAAGGCCTGCCGGTGACCTGCGACGTCGCCATCCATCACGCCCACCTCAGCGAAATGGACATCGGCTTCTTCGACGCCAACTGCCACCTGATTCCCCCGCTCAGAAGCCAGCGCGACCGCGACGCGCTGCGCGAGGCCCTTGCCGACGGCACGGTCGACGCTCTGTGCTCCGACCATGCCCCGGTGGACGACGACGCCAAGCTGCTGCCCTTCGCCGAAGCCGAACCCGGCGCTACCGGCCTGGAACTGCTGCTGCCGCTGACGCTGAAATGGGCGAAGGAGATGGGGGTTTCCCTGCCGGTTGCTATCGCCAGGGTGAGTTCCGAACCGGCGCGGGTTCTGGCTTTGAACAATGGTCACCTGGGGGCGGGGCAGCCTGCTGATTTGTGTATCTTTGACCCGGAGCAGTACTGGAAGGTCGAGCCTGCATCGCTCAAGAGCCAGGGGCGGAATACGCCGTTTTTGGGGATGGAGTTACAGGGGAAGGTCAGGTATACGTTGGTGGAGGGGCATGTGGTTTATGAGGGTTTGGCGTAATGCCTGATTCAAGGCACGCATCGCTTATGCATGCAACGTCAAACGGCCAAGTAGGCGTTGCGCAGCTCGTCGAATAAACCGTGACGAGCTATGGAATAGCATTCCTACTTCCGCTATAGTCAAGCCATGCCAGTCGTATTCCGTTACAAAGGTCTCCGTTTCTTCTTCTACTCGAATGAAGGTAGCCCACGCGAACCTTTGCATATACATGTGCGTGGCGATGGCGGTGAAGCGAAATTTTGGTTAACGCCCATGGTCAAAGTGGCGGATAGCGATGGTTTTGACTCACGCACCCTGCGTGAGCTGGCTGAGGTGGTGGAGCAAAACATTGAATTGATCGAAAGGAGCTGGAATGAGCACTTCAGCTAAATCGGTACGCTTTGACGACTGCAGCATGTGGGTCGATCTGTCTGACGGACGTGTCATCGCTGTGCCCTTGGCATGGTTCCCGCGTCTTCTGCATGCCACGCCGGAACAGCGCCAGCGTGTGGAAATCAGTCTAAAGGGATTACATTGGGATGATCTCGACGAAGATATTTCCGTGGCTGGCTTGCTGGCGGGCGTGGGAGATATGTCGCGTCAGACATCGATGGCGGCATGATTGTGCATTGTGTTAACGCAAGACCCCGCTCTCTACGGGGAATAACCGCAACCCCACACCATCGGCGATGTAAAATGTAGCCCGGATGTAGCGCAGCGCAATCCGGGAGCGCCCGCCAGCGCCCAGGGTTGGCGGCAATTATCCGCCCGGCATTCATCCCGCTAGTCGGCGCATCCAAATCAACAAATCAATAGGGTCAAACAAATCAATAGGGTCAGACTCGATTGATTCAGTTTTTTAATGAATCAACAGGATCCGTCAAGATTGTATATTGACCCCATGGTGCATTTTATGACAATTGGGCCACTATAGGTCTTTGTTCGGGTTGTTACAAGCGGTGGCAGGTTTTGAGTGCGCTATGCGCAGATGTTCAGGTGCCGGGGCTGCCCGGCGGGCAGGTTACTTTTCTTGCTTCGCCAAGAAAAGTAACCAAAAGAAGGCGACCCACCCGCACCGGCCCTACGGGTTTCCCTCGGTTTTCCAAAAAGATCGGGCGGCCGCAGAACTCGCGCTTTGCGCTCAGACAACCGCAGCCGACGGCCCCCGATCTTTTTGGAAAACCGAGGCGGTGCAGAGGGGGATTTGGGTTTTGTGGGCGGAGCCCGTGTTTGGGATGCCCTGGCGGGTAGGTTCGTTACGGCAAGTCGCCGCGGCGGAACAGCAGGAAGCCGCTGGTAGCGGCCAGCGTGCCCAGGACGACCGGGTAGATCAGGGCATATACCTTGAACAGCGGGCCGCCGAAGTAATCGAAAATCACGTAGGCTGCCGGGCCGATCACTACCAGTTGGGGGTCGAAGAGCATCAGGGCGGCGGTGCGGAATACCTGTAGCGGATTGGCCAGGGCTACGGCGACGGCGACTTCGGGCGAGACGTGGCCCTGGATCATGATGCCGAGGAGGATCAGGTCCAGGAACAGCAGCATGGTCAGCCAGACCAGGAAAGCTGCTCCCTGGGCGACGTCGATCGAGCGCGCCAGCGTGGAAACCAGCATGCCGATGCCGAGGAAGCACCAAGAAATGGAGGCCAGCAAGCCGGTGTAATACAGGAACATCTCCCAGGGCACTTCGACTTCCTTGATCATGGCCCAGCCGGCGGCGGCCGCCATTGCCACGAACACTGGCAGGAACACTACCAGGTAGCGCCCGACGATCTTGCCCCAGAACCAGGCGGAAAGCGAAACCGGTAGGGACAGCAGGTATTCGAACACGCCCGCTTCGCGGTCGCCGGCCACCGAGCGCACGGTGGTGATCAGCACGAAGATCGGCAGGATCGCCATGGAAAGCTGGATGTAGGTGACCAGCAAGCGGGAAAGCCCGATGAAGCCGAGCACGCGCGACTCGGTCAGGCCGAAGGCGAACAGCAGCGCGACGATGCCGCCGAATACCAGGGAGTAGATCATGAACCAGCGCGCACGCAGGGATTCCACGATGTCGAGTTTAGCGGTGAGCCAGAGATGCTTCATATTCGGTCTTTGAATTTTTCGTTATTTATTTATCTTTGGCCAGCAACTGTTTCCTGACCTCCTCAAAGCCGATGCTGCCCGGCAACGCCTCGCCGGAAGCGCCGTAACCATAAGCCATCGGCGTGGTCTTGCCGGCGACATAATGGGCTGTGTGGGCATCCAGCCACTGGCCGCTGCGGAAATCGGTTACCCAGATTTCCGTGGCCGGATCGTTGCCCCAGGGTTGATCCTTGAGCCAGTGAACGGCACAGCCAATGTCATCGAACTTGAACGCCTGGTTTTTCGGACCGCCGCGCACCTGGGCGGCGTAATGCCGGTCGCTGACGGCCATGCTGCAGCGCTTGCAGGTATCGCGATCCCACTTGACCTCGACCGGACCGGTTTCCGGCTCACCCGAGCAGGCGGCCAGAAACAAGGCCATCACACACAGCAGAAATAGTCTTGTCGGCAGGCGCATCATTGCGCTGCGTTCCGTTCGGTTTCATCCAGGGAAATTCTGGTCAGCAGGCCGACATAGCGCGACAGCATGCCGAGGAAACGCAGGCGATCCGGGCCGGCAATCATGCCTTCCCACTCGGTGCCGTTACCTGCATCGCGGAAGCTCCAGCCCAGCAACGCCTTGGCAATGGCCTCCTCGGGACGACGCAACGTCAGGCGGCAGGCCAGCTTGCCGGAAAGCGAAGAGTCTTCAGCCACACGGTCGTCCAGCACGACCTTGCCGCGGTCCATCTCCAGCACGCGGTTGACCAAGGGTGCGACTTCATCCAGACGGTGGCTGGAAATCAGCATGGTGGTGTTTTGCAGCCGCTCCGCCAGCAATTCGAAAAAGATGTGGCGGGCGTCAGGATCGAGGTTGGCAGCCGGCTCGTCCATCACCAGGATATTAGTGTCGCGCCCCATGGCGATAGAGATCAGAAGCTTCTGCTTCATGCCGCCGGAAAGCTTGACAAAGGGCAAGCGGGCGATCTTGCCGAGATCGAGGCCGAGGCGCTGGGCCACGTCTTCCATACGCTTCCGTTCGCTGTTGCACAGCGAAGCGGCAAAACCGACCAGCTGGCCGACAGGCATTTTCAGGGGAGGGGGCAACTGCGGCACGAAGCCGATCTTTTGCAGCACCTTGGTGCGCTCGCGCCGTGGCACCAGCCCGTTCACCGTGACCTCGCCATCGTAGACGTACTCGCCAAGCAGGCAGCGGATAAGGGTGGTTTTCCCGGCGCCATTGGAACCGACCAGGGCAATCCGTTCGCCGAGCTCGATCTTCAGATCGATCTCGTCGAGAACCTGGTTGCGCTTGAAAGTTTTTGAAACGTGATTGAAGTGGATCATTTTAGATTTTTTGTTTTTCCGTACTCAATTTCTACATGAGTTTTCTCAGGCCCTTGACCTCGAACGACAAGGCACCGCTTGGGCAAACATCAATACACATGCCGCAGCGGGTGCAGTCCGCACCGATGTCCAACTGGGCGGCCGGCGCACGACCTTTGACAATGCAGTCGAGCACATGAGGCACCTCGCAAACTTTTTTGCATTCGCCTTCATGATGACAGTTGGCCAGCTTGTAGGTCACGTGCAAGGGCGAAAACACGCCGACGATGCCATAAGTCAGTCCGATCGGACAGACATAACGGCACCATGCACGCCGCGAGTAGAATACCTCAAACAGCAGCAGCAGCACCACCCATCCCAGCGCGAGACCCGGGCCGTAGATCAGCGCACGGCTGACTATGCCGACGGGCGAGATGGTTTCGAACACGGTGTAGCCGGTGACGATCGCCATCAGGGCGAACAGCACCCAGAACACGGTGCGCACGCCGCGGTGGAAGGTATGGTCGGAAATCTTCTTTTTTTTCACCAGGTAGACGTGTAAGCGCTCGGCATTTTCCGCCAGGAAATGGTAGGGGCAGGCCCAGGAGCAAAAGGTGCGTCCGCCCAGCAGTAGCCACAGGACGAAAACCGTGCCGGTACCGATGAACAGGTTGACGATTATGTGCTTGTGCGCCAGCATCACCTGCAATGCGGAGTTCAGGTCGATCAGGTGGAAACCCAGCATGCGCGAGGCGGTCATCGCGCCTTCCAGAATCTGGATGTCGAGCCAGAAAGACACCGTGAACAGCAGGTTGATCACAAGCAACGAAATCCAGCGCCGCTTGAGCCAGACCCCTTTCTTCTGGTGCGCATGGGCTTCGATCCTTAGCGCCTCGAAATCCAGTTTCTCTTCACGCTTGTAGAAGTGGATGGCTTTTGCTTCTAAAGTAAACTCGGTTGCAGGCGCCTTTCTTGGCGCCGCCCCCAGCATCACCCGCACCGATTCCCAATATTTATTCGCCATCACGCACCCCAGCCTTTGCGCGCATCCACGACGATTGCCGCAGGTTCCACCGGACAGATCATTTCGCACACGCCACAACCCAGGCAAGGCTCATGCACCGTCGGCGTCATGCGCTTGTTGCCATCCTTGTCCACCACAGGCTGCAGCGATATCGCGCCCTTGATCGGGCAGGTGCGCACGCACAGGTCGCACAATTCCAGATCGAAGGGATGATCGCGCAGCGGGATCGGCTTCCAGCGGTCTACCTCGATAAAACGCATGGCACCTTTGAAATCGGCGCCGCGTGCCTGCCCCTTGAAGCCTTTGCCCTGAACGGCGAGGCAGGCGTCCGGACGCGCCAGGCGCGCCAGTCCGGTACGCTCCTTGAGGTTCAGGGTTGGCTCCGGGTCTTTTTCCTTGGCGAGCAAGATGGGCGGATTCGCCACCCTCATCTCACTTCGTGTGGGCATGAAATCGGGTTTATTGTAAACCAGCGAACCGGTGGGGCAGGCCAGAATGCACTGCACGGCATCGCAGGAGAAATCGCAAGCCTGGCTGCGCGAATCGATATAGGGTACGCCAATACCGAAACCCTGGTCGATGTCGTCGAGCTTGATCGCCTGTACCGGGCAAACCTGGACACACTGCCCGCACTTGATGCAGGAAGAAAGAAAATCCCGCTCTTCCAGCGCCCCAGGCGGCCGCATGCGTACGCGCCACGCACTGGCCACCGGAATGTAGCCCAGCGTGGAAATGCCCAGCACCGCTGCGCCCAGAATGATGGAGCGCAGGAATCGACGGCGTTCTTCAAGCTTGCGCTTGTTGACCACCCCGGTGTTCGGGGCTGCCGGTTTTCTTTCGGCTGTCACTTTCGGGCCTTTCCTGATTTATAGAACCTTGGAGTCTCGTCACGCAGGATCAGTTCCGGGCTGGAAAAGGGGGCCAAGCGTTCCAGAAAATCTATCGCCTCCATCAGCGGCGCACTCTTGAAAAATCGCGCATGAGGAATTTCCATCCAGATCCGGTCGGCGTAGGCATACAGTTCATAAGGCGTATCGCCGACGTGATCGTTGTTGCGGTCAAAACCCTGATAATCATCCCAGTAGTTCCCGCGCCAGACGTTGTCCTTGGCTGACCCGGCACCTCCTACTGCGACATTGGTCAGGTTGCCCTCGAAGGTATTGCCGATGATCTCGTAGCCCTTGAGGTCGCTGTTGAGATTGATGGCGATGCCGTTGAAGGCGAGCCGGTTGTTCTTGAGGATGATCTTGCTGTCCGGCTGGAACGGCGACAGGTCAGCCGAAAGCCCGAGTGCGCAGTAGATGATCTCGTTGTTCTCGAGCAATGCGCCGCTCGATTCCTTGAAGCCGATGCCCATGCCGGTGGAGCCGGTGGAATGCGAGATGATGTTATTGCGCAAGATCGTGTTCTCGTTGTACATCAGGTACACACCCACCGAATTATCGTAGAAGCGGTTGTTTTCTACCGTATTGTCGTTGGCGAACATGAAGTGGATCGAATAGCGGCTGCGCGATCCATAATTGCCGATAAACCGGTTGTGATTGGAATACCACACCACCATGTCGCGCGAATCAACAATTGTGTTGGCCTCAATCAGGTTGTTCATGCTGTACCACAGCCGGATGCCATCGCCGCGCACGCCGAGTTCGACCGGCTTGGAACGCACTTTGTTGCGGCGCACAATATTGTTGTTGGATTGCTTCAGGTCTATGCCGAACAGGCAGTTGTCGATCTTGTTGTCTTCGATCAGGTTGTTGTGGCCGCGCACATTCAGGCAGGCATCGTCCGTGTCGTGGTTCGATCCCGAACCGGTCAGGTGCAGGCCGCGCATGCTGGCGCCATTCGTCTGCACCACGAAGACTGTTCCCTTGTCACCCCCGTCGATGGTCACTTTCCCGCCCCCGTCGATGATCAGCTGCTTGGTCAGATGGATCGGTCCGGCGTAGGTGCCGGGTGCAGGCTTGAGTGTCGAGCCGGGCGCCGCGGCATCTATCAGGGACTGGAAAGAGCGCAATTTGTGGATGCGCGGGTTGCGCTCATGCAACGGGATGATCCGCTCGGGGCCGTCCACGTTCACTTTGGGCGTATTGCCCATATCGGCACTACCGCCCAACTCTACGGCCAATCCGCGAGAGATCGGAGCCAGAATCAATAGTAGGCATGCGAGCCACAGCCTGTTCATTGAATAAACGTCATAAGGGAAATGTTAAGTGATCAATCTATGTTTGGAGCAAGTCCAAATCATACTGTAAAAACCTTCCCCGATGGGGGAAGGAAAAGATCACAGCCCTTATTTTTGCTCTTCTCGCATCATTTTGCGGCGAATCAGGATCGCCGGTAAGAGTGCGGCAGACGCGGCCAGTAAAATGGCATAGCCATAGTAGGGGTAGGAATAGGTGCTGAACTGCGCCACTTTGCCCTCGCCAAATACAGTCGGCATGAAAGGCTTGACTGTGAAAGCCCCCCAGGGATGCATGTTATGCCCGAAAAACCACAACCAGCCAGCGTAATCCAGCACGAAGAAAATCGGAAGCAAAGCAGGAACCAGGGCCAGCAGCAGTGAAAACTGGCGGATTTTCCAGACACCCAGCATGATAATCAGCATTGCCACAACCAGCCCCGCCATGGCCGCCTTGGTTGCCAGCTTCAGATTAGCCACCCAACGGGCCAATACGTCGGGCTGATTGAAGAACGTGCTTGCCTCATGGTAATAATGAGCTGCAAAAGCGTCCAGGCGCCCCAGGACGATCTGGTCTGTCACCATCCACGCGGTAACCGCCGTGAAACCTGCGCCCAGTATCATCAGTTGCTGCTTGCGTTGCGTCGCCATGAATCCCAGCAGCATTACGGCAAAGAAGCCGAAAAAGAACTTCGACATCGGGACTTCCACCGGGGCACCGGTATCTATCGGGTACATCCCCACGTAGTGGTTAATGGTGTTCATTTCGTGAACGCAATCCAGGCCCTTGGCCTCCTTGTTTACGTCTTCATCCTTGTCCAGAACGGGATTGTAGCGCTCGGTATCAGCGCCCAGATCGGTCTGTATGGTCTCGCTACCCATGCGGCTGCCCTTGGCCACCGCCTTGCAGCCATTGAACACTCCGTTGAAATGAAAGTGGATACGAATGCCATCCGGGAATGCGTCCTTGGGATAGTTCGGCGCAGTCAGCGATACCCACCAGATCGGCGTGAAATAGGATGCCACCAATAGAATCAAGGCGGCCAGTGTTAGCCCTTTGACAAGTAAATTCGGGTTTCTTGTGACACTCATCGTGTTAACTCACCATGTTAATTCGGGCGCAAGCCCGATCAGACGTGAAGCCACCCCAGAGACATCGTCTGACATGTCCAGGCAAGGGTATTCTTATATACTGATAAACTTATGCTATTAAACCATAGAAAGCAGGTTTCCCTGCTTTCTATGGTTTTTCTTTAACCCGCAACTTTCAGGCCATTATTTCTTCTTGCCACCGGCCTTAGGCTTGCACATCGAACCCGGCATCTTCAGGCTGGCCTGGTAAGCGGAAATCGCCACCAGTTGCTCGTTGGTGTAGGGCTTGATCACCTTCACCATATCCGGGTTGGCGTTGCGGCGATGGCCGTCGCGAATTTCGGTCATCTGGCGCAGCAGGTACTTGTAATGCTGGCCGGCGATAACTGGATAGAACTTCTCCTTGTTTCCTTCGCCGTTGGCACCGTGGCACTCCTTGCACTGCTTCTCGTACAACTCCTTGCCCTGCGTCAGCCTCTGGGCCGTATCCGCCGGCGGCGTCCAGCCTTTGGCGGCATCTCCGGGTTTGGAATCGTACATGCCGTGATCGACTGGAATGCACAGCTTTTCAATATAGGCGGCCGCATCGGCCAGTTCCTGCGGGTCAACCAGGGTGATGGCAAACGGATACATGGTTGGATTGTCGCGTAGTCCGGCACGAATGTCGGCCATCTGCTTGATGATCACGGTGGTATGCTGGCCGGCAAGCTGCGGGAAAGTGCCATCCGGGCGACCAGCGCCGCTGGGCAGGTGACAGGCGCCGCACACTTCATAGGCTTCCTCGCCGCGCTTTGCATCGCCTTTGAGCTTCAGTGCCTCGATTTTCTCGCCTTCCTGAGCGTTCCAGACATAGCCTTTTTCCTCGATTCCGGCTTTTTTGGCCGGGGGGGCGGCGGCGAGTGCTACAGCCGGGGCCAATGCCATGGCCAGAGCCACTAACAATGCTTTTTTCATTTCAATCCTCTCGATATTCAAAAACGGGTAAGACTTAAAATAAGCAATCATTCAACACAATATTTGAATATATGTATTTGAAATAAGATCTGCATTGATTTATATCAATGCAGATCTTTCTGCTTTACCTAAATAACGGCATCAAGGCTTCAACTTGGAAACGTACACAGCAATATCCTTGATCTCCTCATCGCTCACGATAACCATAACGCCTTTCATGGCCGCGCTATTTCCGTTGGAGCGAGCGCCACTCTTGATGTCAGCCATCTGTTTCTCAATGTACTTGACGTTCTGGCCAGCGATCTTTGGATAGTCGGGCATCAACGCCTTCTTGCCATCCGCACCATGACAGGCAACACAGGTTTTCTCCGCATACAGCTTTGCGCCATCGCCCGCAAAGGCAGAGCCGCAGATTAAAGCCGCGGACAGCATGGTAGCGACAACTGGTAAAAGCTTCATATTCAGACTCCTAATTTAAGTAAATAACACTATATTGCAACGCTAAAATTTTAGCTGTTATGTTGACGCAGATCAACAAAGTCCAAAGATATAGATATCTTTATATCTTGCAAGTTCAGTTTACAGTCAAAAAAAGCGGGGAGCACTCTCATGCCCCCCGCCTCGGATACTACAGCTCGGTCAAGCCAGCTTACTTACCCACCTTGGTAGCACCCTTTTGCTCCAGGTAGGTCTTGGCACGCAGACCGATGTCAGCGGCTTTCACCTGATACTGCCAGACCTGCTCAGCCCACAGGGTGGCTTGCTGCCAATCGCCCTTCTTGGCCGCTTCCTCATGCTTGGCCTTGGAGGCTGGCATCTTGCCCAGTTGATCAGTTGCATCTTCCACCAGAGCGACTACATCCGGGAAATCCTTGTAGTTAACGCTGGTGATATAACCGACCACGCTGTCGATTACTGCCTGAGTATCAGCAATTTTCTTCACCTGCTTGTCGTAGTCAGCCTTGGTGTAGTCAGCCTTGGCTGCAGCCACCTTGACTTCCTTGTAGCCCTTCGGCTTGACCAGCAGGTAACCCTGCATTTCCAGGTGCAATGCGGAGCAGAACTCGGTGCAGTAGTACGGATACACCCCTTCCTTATCCGCCTTGAACTTCACAGATACGGTCTTGCCTGGCTCGACAGAAGCGTGCACGTTATAGGTGCTCACCGTGAAGCCGTGGGTCTCGTCCTGGGCACGCTCGAGGTTGGTCAGGTTGATGGTCACATCATCGCCCACTTCAACTTCGATGGTTTCCGGCGTGATGTGGGAACGGATCAGAGTGCCGAACACCTCGACCTTGTTACCCTTCCTCACGGTCTTCTCTTCGCCGGCTTTCACCGCGCCCGGATGCGGCTTGTCGGTACGGCTGTCGGTGCCCACTTTGTAGCGCACGCCCGGCTTCAGGGTCTTGGCATCGATCGACACCATGTAGTGCGGCTCGCCCAGGGGCAACGGCATGTCGTACAGCAACTGCATCTTGTCGTTGGCAATATCGATCAGCTGATGGTTCTGCGGATGCAGCGGACCCACCGGGTTGAAGCGGTCGATCGCCAGCTTGTTCAGCGCCACCAGGTAACGGCCCTTCGGATCCATTGAGTCACCTTCCATGGTGTTCAAGTGGCCGATGTTGTAGTGGATGGAAATCTTGTCCAGCACCTTGCCTTCACAGTAGTCCCACTTGGCAACCTGGGAATCCACATACAGCGAGGTGTAGGCCACGCACTTCTTCGAGTCATACTGGGTATGCAACGGACCCAGGCCCAACTGGACCTGCTTGTGCAGCGCGTCCTTCAAACCAATTACGGGTATGCCGTAGGGGTCTTTGCTTTCGAACTTGCCGGCCTTGATCGCGGCCTGGATCTTCTCGAAGCTGTACACCGAAACGTGCGTATCCAGCTTGCCGGCTACCGTGATCAATTTGCCATCAGGCGTCACGTCTACACCGTGCGGACTCTTCGGCTCCGGGATCAGGAACAGAACGCCTTCCTTGATCGAGGTTTCCATCATCAGCACGTTATGCCCGTTTATTTTCTTGGCTTTGCCGGCAGCGACCAGCTCGGCGGCTTTCTTCCAGTTAATCACGTGCATGTAGTCGGTGTCTTTGGCGGAGCAACCGGCTTCATACGGCGGACGCCCCTTCTCGATACCACCGACATAACGCTCGGTACAGAAGGAGTTGGTGAACGACCAGCCGTCAGACGGGCCTTTGCCGGCATCGGACAAGTCCTGGCTGTAAGGCGGCAGTTCGAGCGAGAATGAGTTCTTCACATCGATGCGGCCTTCCTTGCGATCGAACTTCCAGTAAGTCACGCCGCCACGGTATTCCTCGTTGAAACGCTCGAGCGGGACAAACTTCTTGTTCGCCAGCGGGGTTGCATACTGGGCAGCCTCGATCACGTAGTCAGTGTTCGGGGTCACAAAAGCGCCACCGTGCTCCGATTTGAAGATCGGGTTAACTACAATCTGCTTGGTTTCAAAGTCACGCAGGTCGATCACCGCCATGCGGGGGTTGGCCTTGTCATTGATGAACAGAAACTGGCCGTCGTACTTGCCGTTGGTTTCGGAAATGGCCGGGTGGTGCGTATCCCCCCAGGTGATCTGCTTGCCGTCGATATTGCCACCGGCCAGGACTTTCTTCGAGCTTTCGTCGAAGCCATAACCCTGCCAGGGTTCCGGTGTAAACACGCCGATGTATTTCAGAATGCGCATGGACGGAATGCCGTACACGATCACTTGGCCAGACTGGCCGCCTGAACTGAAGGCGATGAAGTCATCACGCTTGCCGGTCGGAACATAGGTTTTGGACGCGGCCAACAAATCCTGCTGCGACAAGCCGCGACGCTTCATCACGTCCTGCAGTGATTCCGCCGACCAGGCACTGGACACTGCGGCAATACCCATCCCTGCCGCTAATGCCAGTGTGGCTGTTTGCTTGGTGAAGAGCTTCATAAACGCCTCCTATTATTAAAACCGTATTAAAGGGAAAACCTGCATCTGAACCTATGCCAACCAAAATCCGGGGTGTGCGATTTGACACACACAATTCTATATATAGCAGATCTTTAATCTTTGACCTAAATCAAGTCAAACATGATTTATCTGCGCTTACCCGGTGTTTTCAGGCCGAAAGCACGCCGATATTCAGGATGTAAATATCCAGAAAGTGTGTAATATAACACTACCGTTAGCCAATGACCCATGTCAGCTAAGAAATATTTTTTCAGAATGTTAAGTTTCTTTAGTTGGGAACGCTTCCCAGCCCAAGACGCCCCCCAAGCTGCAATACCCCGTTTGCCGGTAGCGGCGGATTGCCCACATCCTCTTCCAGCCAGGCCGAGGTCGCCAATCCATGCGCCAGATCGTTGTTCACGGCTGCGGCCAGGTGCAGAGCGGCAGTTACCCCGACCGAACTGTCAACGGTAGTCGTTACCACACATTCCACATTCGCCTCACGCGCCCGATGTGTCAGTGCCAACGCAACCCCCAGCCCACCCAGCACCATTGGCTTCAATACCACACGCCGCACCAGCGGCTGATTAAACACCGCATCGGCTCCCATGATTTGCAAGGATTCATCTGCAGCCAGCGGGAAAGGAACTTTAGCCTGCAACCGAAACCAACTCGCCATGTCCGGGCTGGCCAAGGGGTCTTCGACCGATTCCACCGGCAGGCCGGCCAATGCGCCGAGAAAACCTTCCGCCTCCTTTTCATTCCACGCGCAGTTCGCGTCGAGCCGCAAGGAAATACCTGTCGGCAGGCAACGCGCCAAGTCATGCAGGAAGTGGATTTCCTCATGTCCTGCCATCAGCCCTACTTTCACCTTGAGGACTGAATAGCCTTCCGCTGCTGCGGCCAAGGCTCGCTCAGCCACATGCCGATCCAGGCCGCCGAGCACAGCATTTACTTTGACGGCGGCAGATGAACGCGGGTTAAGCCAACGCGCCAGGGGAAGCCTGGCTTGCTGCGCCAGCAAGTCGAACAGAGCCGTTTCCAGACCGCAGATGGCCGCAGGTGCGCTGTCTGCGCTAGCGGTTATTCTGCCGAGCGCCGCTTCCGGCGACAGCCCGGGTAGCGTCGTAGTCCAATCCGCCAGACAGGCGGCAGCACTTTCAATACTCTCCGTGCCAGCCTGCGGCAGCGGAGCGCAATCGCCGTACCCGACCCGCCCCGCGTCGGTGGCAAGCCTGACCAGCCAGCCTTCGCGCACGACAAATCCACTTCGCGCACTGACCCACGGCTGACGCAGGGGTAGCCGGTAAGGAGAAAAAGTGCAGTGAGTAAGGCGCACTACAGGAGAGGGTCGAGTATCTGCTGGAGGCGCGCCGGCGTCATGATTCCGCGCTTGACGGCAACGATGTTGCCCTGGCGATCAAGCACGATGGTAAAGGGCAGGCCCGCAATCTTGTTGCCAAGGGCACGCAACAGCGCAATGCCCTGGTCCTTGCCAGCCATCACTACGGTATAATTTATGCCATAGGCCTTGCCAAAATCACGCAC
>Ga0105091_10000764_pt1 | contig 13843 bp, 15 predicted proteins | sample PPLLak1March2015_FD_87022 | JGI IMG/M metagenome (GOLD analysis project Ga0105091, IMG submission 87022) | Freshwater sediment microbial communities from Prairie Pothole Lake near Jamestown, North Dakota, USA - PPLs Lake P7 Core (1) Depth... | ecosystem: Environmental > Aquatic > Freshwater >... | reverse complement strand
CGTCGGGACCGGCGTAGAACCTGTCCGCCTTGACCCTGATCTTGCCCTTGTCGCCGTTGAAAATGACGTGCTCGACGCCTTCCTTCCGGTCCACTTCCGCGCCCGGCGCCGGCGCCGGGGACGCGGTCCCGGCCGGAGGGGCAACGGCGGCAGGCCTCTTCAGGAAGAAATGGACCGCGACGATGACCAGGATGACCCCCAGCGAGCCGACGGCCCCCCACTTGGCCGTCCGGGCCAGGATATTTCGGACGCTCTCCCGCATGGCGGCGATCCCCTACATCCGGATGTCTTCGACGGCCAACCCGACCTGTTCCTCACCCAGGTACTGGGAAATATGGAGCGTAAAGGCCAGGTCGACCCGGTCCCCCCTCTCGAGGCGGCCGGCCAGGCCGGCCTTGTCCCAACCCAAGGCCTCGAAAGTCCGGCCGTTCCTCCGGACCAGGAACTTGACGTGGCGGCCCTGCATGGTCTTCGGCTCGCCCACGACCTCGAGTCCCTCGGCCAGGAAGACGGGCTTGGGGTTCCCGACGCCGAACGGGACGAGCCGGGCATAGTGTTCAAGGAAGGCGGTATCGATGGACTCGAGGCCGAGAGGACTGTCGATGCGGATCTTTTTCTTCAAGTCTTCGTTGGAGATCCGGGGCGAGGCCAATTCATTGATGGAGGCCTTGAAGGCCGGCATATCCTCGGTCCGGAGACTGCAGCCCACGGCGAGGCGGTGCCCGCCATAGCTGAGGAAGTGCTGCCGGCACCCCTCGATGAAGTCGATGAGGGCGCACTCCGGGATGCTCCGCCCCGAGCCGAAGGCCTTGCCGTCCTCGTAGGCGAAGAGGATGACCGGCCGGTGGAAGCAATCCTTGAGCTTCGAGGCGACGATTCCTATGACCCCCCGGTGCCATTCGGCGCTGCCCAAGACAAGGCACTTATACCGGTCGGCCAGCCCCCGCTCCTCGATCTTCGCCTTGGCCGCACCGAAGATCTTCTCCTCGGTTCTCTGCCGCTTCGAGTTCAACTCCTCAAGCCGATTCACGATGGTCCGGGACTCCTCGGAGGAGTTGGAGAAGAATAGCCGGACCGCAAGATCTGTCATCCCCATCCGGCCGGCGGCATTGATCCGGGGGCCGATGCGAAAGCCGAGGTCCCCCTCGGAGATCCGCCGGCCGGCCAACCCGCAGCCCTCGATGAGGCTCTTCAGCCCGATGTTGGTCACGTTCTGCAGGCTCTCGAGGCCGTGCTTGACGAAGAGCCTGTTCTCCCCCTTGAGCTCGGCGACGTCGGCCACGGTCCCGATACAGACGAGCTTCATGTAATGGGGGACGGATACACCCTTGCCGGCGGCTTCGAGGAGGGCCTGGACGAGCTTGAATACGACGCCTACGCCTGCCAGGGCCCGGTCCGGATATCCGGAGCCCTCGACCTGGGGATTGAGGACCGCCAAGGCTTCGGGCAGGACGTCGCCGGGCCGGTGGTGGTCCGTGATGATGACGTCGATACCCTTTTCCCTGGCGGCGGCGACGAACCCCACGGCCTTGATGCCGCAATCGACGCTGATGACGAGGCTTGCCCCCCGTTCAAGGGGGACGTCCACTTGATGGTCCTTGATGCCGTAGCCATCGGTGAGACGTTCCGGGATGAAATAATCGACCCGGCCCCCCAGCGTCGTCAGGGCCTTATGGAGCATGACGACCGAAAGGATGCCGTCCACGTCATAATCGCCGAAAATGAGGATATTCTCGCCGGCGGCGCCGGCCTTGCGGATGCGGGCGACGGCCCCGGCCATCCCGGACATCAGGTAGGGATCATGGAGTCCGTCCAGGCCGCCCAGGAGGAAAGCCCGGGCCGCCGCGGCGTCCGCGAGACCCCGGTTGACGAGGACCTGGGCGATCTCGCGCGGGATGCCCAGTTCCGAGGCCAGGGTCCCGGCCTCGGGCCGGGAGGGCGCGATGACCCAGATATTGTCGTTCATGGAACCTCAATTTAACACATTTCGCCTGGGCCCGCCAATGTGGGCCGGGCCTGTAATCCGGCCGTGATGGGTAAGAGGGCTTTGCAAAGAGCTTTGTTCCCGGCTCCGATCAAACTGGCCTTCGGAGGGCTCGGAGGCCACCCCTTGCTCCCCGACCCCGGGAACTAGTCCCGGTGGTTCCCCCGTCGGCGAAGCCGACGGGCCCCCCTCCGCTACGGGGGGGTCGGGGTGGCCTTCCTCGCCATTCATTCCGGGCACGTCACCGTGATCATCGTACGGTCGCCGCCGCCCATTGTCAAAGCACTCCCATCACGGCCCCGAGCCGCTTTGCCAGCCCACAATAACAAAAGTAGGGATGCCCCCGAATCCTCCGAAGGCGATCCCAACATCGTCCCGGCCGGTTTGACTTTGGGAGGGGCCGAAAATACAATGGGCGTGCCGTGTTGAGAAATCTCAGGGAAAAGCTCGTCCGGACCAGGCAGGCGTTCCGGAAGTTCGAGGACCTCTTCAAGAGCGGCAAGAGCCGAGAAGAGGTCCTGGACGACCTCGCCGAGGCCATGATCCTGGCCGATATCGGTGTCGGCCCGACCGACAAGATCATCGAGGCCATCCGGGCGAAGACGCGCAAGGACGACCCGCCCGATGTCCTGAAGAAGGCGCTGAGGGATGAGATCGCGGCCCTCCTCGTCCGGTTCGAGGCCCCCTTCGCCGCCGGCTCGGGGCCGTCGGTGGTCCTGATGGTGGGGGTCAACGGCGGCGGGAAGACGACGTCCCTGGCCAAGCTGGCCCGCCGGGCCCGGGACGAGGGGCGAAAGGTCATGATGGCCGCGGCGGACACTTTCCGGGCCGCCGCTCAGGAACAGCTCTCCATCTGGGGCCGGCGGCTGGGCGTCCCGGTCGTCAAGGGGACGTACGGGGCCGATCCGGCCTCGGTCGTCTTCGACGCCCTGCAGGCCTTCAAGGCCCAGAAGGCGGACCTTCTGCTCGTCGACACGGCCGGGCGGGTCCACACCAACGCCAATCTCATGAACGAGCTCGAAAAGGTCAAGAGGGTCGTCGCCAGGGAGGTCCCGGGAGCGCCCCAGGAGATCCTTCTCGTGCTCGACGCCACGATCGGCCAGAACGCCGTCGTCCAGGCGCGGGAGTTCTTCAAGTTTTCCGGCATCACCGGCATCTTCCTGACGAAGCTCGACGGGACGGCCAAGGGGGGGACCGTCATCGGGATCGCCGACGAGCTCGGTCTGCCCATCAAATTCGTCGGGATCGGCGAGGGCGAAGAGGACATCGTGGAGTTCGACGCGGGGGATTTCGCGGAAGCCTTGCTCTCATGAACGCACGGGCGGATCTCGACCTCATGGAGATGGCCTACGGCCTCGCGGAGAAGGCTCGGGGCCGGACGAGCCCGAACCCGTGCGTCGGCGCGGTCGTCACCGCGCGGGGGGCCGTCGTCGGCTGGGGTTACCATGAGGAAGCGGGCCGGCCGCACGCCGAGATCATCGCCCTGGAAAGGGCCGGGCGAAGGGCCAAGGGCGGGACCATCTATCTCACGCTCGAGCCTTGCGTCCATTGGGGCCGGACGCCGCCCTGCGTCGAAAAGCTCCTCGGCGTCGGCCTCTCGCGGGCGGTCGTCTCCGCCGTCGATCCCAATCCCCTCGTGAACGGACGGGGTCTCGCGGTCCTGAAGGGGGCCGGGTTCGCGCTCGCGACCGGCGTCCTCGAGGAGCGGAACCGGCGCCTGAACGAGGCCTATATCAAGTACATCACCAGGAAGGTGCCGTTCGTCACCCTTAAAGCGGCGATCAGCCTGGACGGGCGGATCGCGGCCCGGAGCGGCGATTCCCGCTGGGTCTCCTCCGCCGAGGCCCGCGATTACATTCACCTCCTCCGCGGCGAGCACGACGCTATCCTCGTGGGGATCGGAACGATCCTCGCCGACGACCCGCGCCTGACGGTCCGTCACGCGCTATGGAAAGGAAAGCGGATCGTTCGCGTCGTCCTGGACCCGGGGCTCCGCACGCCGACCGAAGCCCGGGTCCTGGATGCGCCCGGCGTTCTCATCTTCACGGACCGAAAGGCCCCCCGGAAGAATGAAAGCGCCCTCGAAGAGAAGGGGGCCGAGATCGTCCGCGTCCCGGGCGGGACGGCAGCGCTCGACCTCCGGGCGGTCCTCGGCGAGCTCGGGAAACGCGAGATCGCAAGCGTCCTCATCGAGGGCGGAAGCCTCATCCACACGTCCTTCATCGGGGCCGGGCTCGCCGACAAGATCGTCCTCGCCTTGTCCCCAAAGCTCGTCGGCGGCCGGGACGCCGTTTCATTCTTCGAAGGGCCGGGAGTACCGACAATGGCGGCCGCGCTCAAGCTTGGCCGTATCAGGAGTTTTCCGGTAGGCGGCGACCGGATGATCGAGGGGTATCTCTGATGTTCACAGGAATCATCTCGTCCATCGGGGTTTTCCAGGGGTATAGGCATGGCCGGCGGGAGATACTCGTTGAAGCCCCGGACGCGGCCCCTAAGCTCGAGATCGGAGCCAGCCTGGCCATAGATGGCGTCTGCCTGAGCCTTGTCCGCCGGGACGGGAGCGGGCTCGTCTTCGGCCTGTCCAAAGAGACGTTCGAACGGACGACCCTCGGGCTTCTCAGGACGGGCGACCGTCTCAACGTCGAACTCCCTTTGACCCCCTCCTCCCTGCTCTCCGGCCACCTCGTCACCGGGCACGTGGACGCCGTCGGGAAGATCGCCCGGCTCGTCGCAAAGCCGCCCGGGAAACGGATGACGGTCTCCTTCCCGGGGGAGCTCCGGCCCTATTTCGTTCCCAAAGGATCGGTGGCTGTCAACGGGGTAAGCCTTACCGTCGCTTCGCTCGGCACGGACGCGTTCGAGACGGAGCTTATCCCGCTGACCCTCGAGGGGACGAACATGGGCCGGCTCAGGGCGGGAGACTCCGTCAACCTCGAGTGTGACATGCTCGGCAAATACGTGTATAATTATTTGAAAAAATGAACGTTAAGAGCCAGACGATATCGGTCGAAGAAGCCGTCCAGGCGGTCCGGGACGGGGGGATGATCATCATCGTGGACGACGAGGACCGGGAGAACGAGGGCGATCTCATGATCGCCGCCGAAAGGATCACTCCGGACGCCGTCAACTTTATGACCAAGCACGGGCGCGGCCTCATCTGCCTGCCGCTCAGCCGGGAGCGGCTCGAAGAGCTCCAGCTTCCGCTGATGGTCTCCGAGAACACGGCCCGTTTCCAGACGGCCTTCACCGTGTCCATCGACGCCAAAGAAGGTGTCACGACGGGCATCTCGGCCCACGACCGGGCCCAAACGGTCCTCGCCGCCCTCGACCCGAAGACGCGGCCGGAGGACCTCGCCCGGCCCGGGCATATCTTTCCCCTCCAGGCTCGCGAGGGCGGGGTCCTGGCCAGGGCCGGCCAGACCGAAGCGTCCGTGGACCTGGCCCGGCTGGCCGGGATGAATCCCGCCGCCGTCATCTGCGAGATCATGAACGAGGACGGGACGATGGCCCGCATGCCCCAGCTCGAGGAGTTCGGCAGGACCCACGACATTCCCATCCTGTCAGTCGCCAGCCTCATCCGTTATCGCATGAAGCACGAGACGCTCGTCCGGAAGACATGCGAGGCCGACCTGCCCACAAAGGTCGGGCACTTCCGCATAGTCGATTTCCAGGACATCATCCACGGCGACCACCACGTGGCTCTCGTCATGGGGGACGTCACGAAGAAGGACAAGCCGACGCTCGTCCGGGCCCATTCCCAGTGCCTGACGGGCGATACATTCGGGTCCGCCCGCTGCGACTGCGGCGACCAGCTCCGCCGGGCCATGGAGCTGATCGCGGCCGAGGGCACGGGGGTCCTCCTCTATATCATGAACCACGAGGGCCGGGGGATCGGCTTGACCAACAAGATCCGGGCCTACGCCATCCAGGACCAGGGAGCGGACACGGTCGAGGCGAACTGCCGGCTGGGCTTCAAGCCGGACCAGCGGGACTACGGCATCGGGGCCCAGATCCTCGTCGCTCTGGGGATCGACAGGATCCGCCTGCTGACCAACAATCCCCGCAAGTTCGTCGGGCTTACCGGCTACGGGCTGGAGATCGTCGACCGCGTCTCGCTCGAGATCGAGCCGGGCAAGGACAACATCAACTATCTGAAGACCAAGAAAGAGAAGATGGGCCATATCCTCGACCTCGTCTGATCTTCGAAACCCCATGAGGGAAGACGAACAGATCCGCGCCACCTTCCTGCGAAAGCTCGCCCTGACGCAGGACAGGCAGAAACGCCTGAAGGTCCTCAAGGCCTACACCCGGATGGACACGCACCTGGCCGAGAAGGTCCTTGTCGAAGCCCTCGGCGACCCGTGTGAGGAGATCCGTGACTTCATCGTCCGCGAGCTCGCCGGGCGGGAAGCTCTCGACCTGAACCTGGTCTGCAGCCGGCTCGCCGGCCCGCCCTGGTACGCCCGGAGTGCCGCCCTCCGGATCATCGGCATGCGGAAAGCCACGAAGGCCGTCCGGCATATCGAACGGATCCTCGGGGACGCCAACGCCGATGTCCGGAAGTGCGCCGCCGACGCCCTCGGCGAGATCGGAGGCCGGGAGGTCCTGAGGCTCCTCGTCCGGCTGAAAAAGGACGATAGCCCCTACGTGCGCCAGGCCGCGGAAGAGGGATTGAGTAAAGCCAGCGGAATCCGATTTGTTTAAGTGCGCTTGGACTAAGCAAGCGCCAAAAGAGAGTTTAGCTTAATCTTAGGGGAAACGGATCAGGACTGCCCTTGATAATCTTTACATTTCGGGTACGTGTAGCAAGTAGCTTGCCCCGGAGCGCCTGGATGTGCCGACGGCGTTTTGCAGTGACAGAGCACAGCTTCTCCCGGTTTCCCCTTAAAAAGGACAACTAACTCCGGCTTTTTCCATTCTTTTTTCATAGTGACTCCTAGCCCGCTTCCTGAAAACAGTATAAATGTATGACGTTTCTCATAAAATGTCAAGCCTCTTTATTGCCTCGGCTCGGGCGCGAGCTACGTGACAAAAATAGTCAACAGGAGCGTCCAGGCTCTCGGTTTCGAGGTGGGCGTTAGCCGGACACCACATACAAAGATCTAATAACGAACAAGTTCCGCATTTCTCCCGGTATTCTTGCCGCCCGGAACCTATGCCCCTGATCTTGGGAATAAAAGTATGCCATGCTTCAGAAAGAGACCCCTTTCTCAGGTCATAGACGCATGCGGGATGACACAAAGACGAACAGAGCTTGAAGCGCCCATCGGCGCTCAAGCTGAAGCTGTTCATTCCCGCCCCGCAACGAAAAATGAGGTGGCAGGTTGCGTCCGAGAATTCGGGAACGATGAGCCTATCGCATTGTTCTAGGAGGGCATGGAACCGCTCAGGATCCTCCCTTTCCAAGGCTGCGATCTCGGCCGGAGCAAGCCTTTCTAAGCTGATCTCTCGGTTTCTGAAAGGATCGCCGTCGTATCGGAGCGTGAGGAAGGGATCGAACCGAAAATAGTCCTTGGTATGCTTTTTACAAAAATCGGCGATTTGTCCCAATTCGTGGACATTCGACCTGAGGGCCATGGCTTTGAGGCGGATCTTGATACCGTTTTGAATGAGACGATCAAGCCCGCGCCTAAAGGCCCGATAGGATCCCTTGACCCGGGTCACCGTTTCATAGGTCTTTTCGGTCGCACCGTAAACCGTGATCTCGATGTCCCGCGGAGGGTAGTCATTGAAAAGCCGCACATGTTTTTCCGTGACAAGAGTCGCGTTCGTGTAAATGGAGACGAGAAGGCCCTTTTTCTTCAGGTAATCATAGACCTCGAAGAAATCCCTGCGTAACAGAGGCTCTCCTCCCGTGAGCAGACACCATAGCGCGCCCATGGAAACGGCTTGATCAACGATTCCCTTGATCTCTTCCAAGCCCAACTCGGCTTTGCGGGCATCGGGGTCGGACTCGGGCCGATTGATGTAGCAATGCCGGCAGTTCAGGTTACAGCGCTCCGTGACCTCGAAACCGAAACCCGTCACGGCTCTTTTTCGCTCGAGTTCTTTCCAAAGGCCGAAGTCGGTCAGGGGCATGGAGGACAGATAGCTTTGTTTCATGCCTTTTATCTCAGTCATTTTCCGGCGCAAAAGACTTCGACTCTCCGTTTCCAGTCCCGGACTTCCCAGGCTTTTTCGCCTTCCGCCAGCAATCCGAGGTCCCGGGCCTGAGCATGAGCGATATCGCAAAAGAAATCCACAGGAGTATCGAGGGTCCCGTGTTCCATCCAGGATTGAGCGGGGCATTGTTCGCAAAGAGTATTGAGGAAGCAAAGCGCGCAGCGCGTAAGATACTCCGTGTTCAACGCCTCCCGCTCTCGAAGCTTGGGGAAAAAATCTAAAAAGGCGTCTTTGACGTTCCCCGTTCTCGCATCATAACAGGTATCCGGATGTCGAAGCGGCAGGCAGGCCTGAAGGCGCCCGTAGCTGTCGATACAGCCGCTTCCCGCTCCTGCCCCACAACGAAAAAGCCTATTTCCGGGAAGTCCGGAGACTCCTTCGAAAAGCCCTCTCATTTCGGCAATATATTTATCTCTATCCGTGCTCAGCAGAGAGATCCCTTCATCGGGGCGAAGTCGAAGACCGCCTATACGTATACTTTTCTCGGCAGAGTCGCGACGCGCCCGGAGATAGTAAAACATGGCCAAGGATACGGGTTCGTCCATCCCGGCTTTTCGCCCCGCCCAAGCGCGAAGCCTCCCTATCTCGGCCCGGTTGGGAGGAAGAACGGCGCTCTTCAACACGAACGGAATTCCGGAGTCCTCAAGGAATTGAATTCCATTCATGGCGGCTTCAAAAGACCCTGGGTTCCGGGTCACGTTCTCGCAGGATTCTTTATCGAGCCCGTAGAGGGAGATCTCCACCTTTTCCAGAGGGGGGATACGCGCCAGGAGTTCGGCTAACCGGCGCGTGATCAGCGTCGCGTTGGTATAAAGGACGGTTTTCAAACCCTTCTTTCTGGCAAAAACATAGATCTCTTCAAAATCCTCACGAAGAAGCGGCTCCCCTCCCGTGAACCTCACGCTCAAGCAACCCAGCGAGGCTGCCTCTTCGAGGAGACGCAGCCATTCCCGAGTGGACAGCTCACGTCTCTTGGCATCCCCATCGCCGGCCAATAAATTGATATAACAATGAATGCAGTCGTTGTTGCAGCGTTCCGTCAATTCCAGGTCCATTTGGGTCAGGATCGGCTTCATTTTGCCCCAGAGTTGAGCCCGGCCGGCGCTAACCTTCCTTGCATATATCTTGATCCGCCGGGCTTGGTTTTTCATGTGAAAATCGTTCGCCGAGTGTTCTTATCCCCGGAAACCTGGAAACGATTCCTGAGAAGCGCAAAAACGTTCGAGAAGGTCGACAATCTGGCCCCCTTTGTTGAAGCCCAAACGATAGCAGGGGATCCTATCGGGGATTTCTTCAATCAGATCGAGCACGCGGTTGATCCAGCCGGATGTTATGAACGGCTTGATCAAGCAAGTGGTCAGTTCCGTAAAGATCTCTCTCCTGTCCTTGAGAAGGGTCAGCCGGTTCTCCGGATCCTTCTCTAGGAAAAAGACGGCTCGAAGCGGCGCCGAAGCCGACGAGACCTCCGGGACCTCCCCATGGCTCCAAGTGCCGTGGATCTTGAATCCCTCCGGCCACTTCCTGACGATGATCCTGTCATCGCAAAGAATCTCGGCCTTCCCTTTCAGCATCTTGATCATCGTAGACTTCCCCGCCCCGGAGTGCCCTACGAAGAGGAGCCCCTGGCCGTCCAGCACGACCCCGCTCGAATGAAGATAGAAGCCGCCCCTGTCGGGGAGGATCCTGGCCAAAAGGATTTGGTCCGAGGGGAACAAGGTCAGCGCATGGTGTCCCCCCGTGGAAAACGTCTTATCGTTTTCGTTGTAGATCTCTCCATGCGAATGGTCGCGATCGAATTCGACGAACCGATGGACGATATGATCTCGCGGAGGAGGATAGATGCCAAGATAGAGCCAAGAGCTGTCTTTTTCATAGATCGCCCAGGGAGCCTTGCGATAGACTTCCTTTCCAAGGTCGCGTTTTGAGAGGTCCGGGAGCGAGAAATGATGCCTGATCAAGATCGTGTCCTCTCCCGGAGAAGAGGTCTCGAATGAATCGAATTTCGGCGAAAACGTAGTTGCTTTGAACGGCAGATCCGATTCCAGGCAGATCGTGATCCCGGCGATCTGAAAATAGCGCCGATGGCCGTCCTTGATGATCTTCCCGGAACGACCGGTGCCAGAGGAGACTCCGGTGGCGCCTGCATTGAAAACGTTCATGGACCTCATCTGACGGTTTTTAAGCCGGACTCCTGTAAGGATCTGCGGATATGTGCGATTTTGGCATCTCTCCGGACTCCGGTCAATGGTCCACGAGGGGGATTCCAGGGATGATTTTCCGACGCCTCCCCTCCCCCTAAGAGGCGATGCCGGCAATTCATGAGATCGAGCCCTTAATCCGGCTCAAGGCCCAATAGACCCATGCGATGAGTCCCCAGGTCGACAGGACCGCGATCAGGCCCTTTTCCGGGCCCAGGCCGAGCCTGATCCGCCGCCCGTTCCTCTCCACCCTGTCCACAACGCCCAGGATCCCCGATGCGGCCACGGGGTTGTCCACGATCGGTTCGTGGTCCCCTTTGAGCGTGAATCCGGCCTGGGACCAGCCAACGATCCTGTGGACGGCCAAATGGCCGTCCTCGGGCCGGATGTAGGCGGCGACCGCTCCCTTTCGGAGGTCCGCCTGTTTAATAGGCCTGATCGTGATCACGTCGTTGTGACGGATGAACGGCGACATGCTGTACCCCGAAGCGCGAAATCTGAAGCGGACGCCCTTGGCCAGGACTTCGGACAGAAGCCCCAGAAGGTCCGCTCCCGAAAGCGGGAGTTCCCGCCCGTCTCGGACCTTCAGGGCGGGTTTGTTCTCAGACGACCTCAACCACGATCCTCTTCTTGACGAGCTCCTCGACGAGCCCGAGGACGTCCTCTTCGATCTCCTCCGGGGCGCCCTCGAAATCGGCGGCCAGCTCTTCGATGATCGCCTTCAGGGACTTCCGGCCGTCGAGCCCTTTCCAGATCGCCCGTCCCGTAGGGTTGAACGTGAAAAGATCATCCTCTATATCGCCGATCCCGGCGGTCAGGGGCACGATAATGAGCTCTCCCTCGATCTCCCGAGCCACGATCGCATCCGAGGGTTTGAAGATCCTGTCGAGACCGGTCCTCTCCGTCATATCTGCCTCCTTAATATATTCCGTACCTTACTTCCTTCCGGGCGAGCGTCTCCATCCTAGGGAAGGAAACGCGCTCATTATACCCGGGCGGGAACGATATTGACAGGCCGCGGCCGCAGGGTCAATGACCGAGGGGGGGGATTCCCGGGGTGATATCGGGAGGCCGCGCCTCATCGCGGGAGGTGTACCCCGCCCAGGAGCCAGACGCGCGCGGAAGGCTAATCCTCAGCGTCCTTACCTGCTCGGCGCCGGTCCGTCAGGCCGCGCATCCGGCCCATCTTCCCGTCCCGATTCCAGGACGAAGGTCACCGGACCGTCGTTCACGATGCGGACGGTCATGACGGTCCGGAAGACGCCAGTCTCGACCCTGATCCCCTGTTTCCGGATCCCGTCGGCGAAACGGGCGAACAGGGCCTCGGCCCGGTCCGGCTCCTCCGCGCCATCGAAGCTCGGCCGCCGGCCCTTACGGACCGAGCCGGCCAGGGTGAACTGAGAGACCGCCAGGGCCTCCCCGCCGATGTCCGCGAGCGAAAGGTTCATCTTGCCGGCCTCGTCCGGGAAGATCCGGAGCTCGACCGCTTTGACGGCCAGGCGGTCGACCTCGGCCTCGGCGTCCCCTTTTTCCACGCCCACGAGGAGGCAGATCCCGCGGCCGATCCTCCCCGCGAGCCGCCCCTCCGCCTCCACCGAGGCCTCGTGAACCCTCTGCAGGACGATCCTCATGCTCTTCTCTCCAGCCCGTCCTTTGTCGTTGTCATGTTTGACTTTATGGGACCTTTACTTTATCATAGTCGCCTGATCAAGGAGAAGAATCATGGCCCATCACAAATCCGCCATCCGCCAGGAGAGACGCAGCCTCCGCCGAGCCGCCGTCAACAAGCAGAACAGGACCGTCCTCCGCAGTCAGGTCAAAAAGGTCCGCGAATCCATCAAGGACGCGGATAGAGAAGGGGCCGTGAAGCTCATCCCCGAGACCTACTCCGTCGCCGACAAGTCCGTCAAGAAGCGGACCATCCACGCCAACAAGGCGGCCCGCATCAAATCCAGGCTCAGCCGCCAGGCCGCCAAGACCGCCCCGAAGTCCGCGAAGTAGTTCCCTCCCTCCCTCTGAGACGGCAGTATTCGAAGAGGAACACGTCGAACACCGTCTTGGGGTCCGCGTCCGTCGACTTGATCCGCAGGTCCGCCTCCGTCAGCGCCTCCAGGAGCCGGCCGACTTCGGCCGCTGATAGGCCGTCCACGATGGAAAAGAACGCCGCGAGCTTGCGCTGGTAAAAGCTGCCGAAGGACTCTTGGATCTGCGGGTAGAACTCCTTGAAGATCTCCTTCCTGTCGCAGCTCTTTTCCGCAAGCCGGGCCTTCGCCGCCAGGACGTTCCGGACGAACCCCACGAGGCGCGACAGGACCTGCTCCGGCTTCTCGCCCGCGCTGAACAAGCCGTCGAGCACGAGGATGCACTTCCGGAGGTCCCCGTCCTCGAGGGCATTATCGAGCTCGTAGGGATCGAAGCTCCGGACCCATGCGACCGCCTCGTCGACGCTCCTGGCCGAAATGACCTTGGCCTCGCCCGAGAAGATGGCCAGTTTCTCGAGCTCGTTGTCCAGGCGCCGAAGGTCGTTGCCGACGATCTCGAGGAGCCGGCGCGCGGCCTCGGGGGCCAGCCCCTTGCCCAGCGACCGCGCCTTTTCGTCCATCCACTTCGTGATCTCCCAATCTTTCAGGGGTTTCGCGTCCCGGGCGACAACGCCGAGGAGCGAGGAAAAGAGCCGGACTGCCGCGTTCCCTTTACGGAGCTTGCCGGGAAGGACAACCACGAGTACGGTCCGGGAGGCCGGGTCGTCGAAATACCGCTTGAGGAGCTTTTCCTCCGCGGCGGAAACGAGCTTCGGCTCCTTCTCCCCGCGTCGCTCCGCCTCCGGCTTCCGCTCGGGGACCCGGACGACGATCACCCGCCATGGAGAGAACAAAAAGGGCATGGTCCGGGCCGCGTCGAGGATCTCGCCCCATCCCGATTCATCGAGGTAATAGCGGTCGATCCAGAAATCCGGGGCGTCGCCCGGAGCGAGCAGGGCGGCGAGCTCGCGGACGAAGAGGTCGGCGAAATAGCTCTCCTCGCCGAAGAAAAAATAGCCCGGGGCGAGCCCGTCCTCCCGGATCTCCCTCCCCAGGGCCTTGCTGAACAAGCCTTAGAACCCTTCCAGGATGTTGACCACGATCGTCCGGGCGAATTCCTCGGCCGCCTTCCCGATGGCATCCGTCTCCAGGGATTCGAAGTCCGCCCCCTCGGGGACCTCGTACTCCTTGACATAAACGAAGGAGGGGTTGGCGAACAGGACCTTCTGGTTGACCAGGTCCCGGAGGACGATCCGGGCGGTGATGGTGATGTTGTAGCGGTCGGCGTCCGACCCGCCGGAGAACGCGATGGGATTGACCGTGAACGAAATGACGTCGCCGATCAGGACGGCGTCGCCCCGGCCGCCCTCGGCCAGGACCTCGACCTTCGCCCGGGCCGTCATCTCGTCGATGACCGCCCGGGTCAGCTTGAGGTCCAGCTCGTAGCGGGTGGTCATGTTCTTGAACATCGGGATGCT
>Ga0105091_10000761_pt1 | contig 13845 bp, 11 predicted proteins | sample PPLLak1March2015_FD_87022 | JGI IMG/M metagenome (GOLD analysis project Ga0105091, IMG submission 87022) | Freshwater sediment microbial communities from Prairie Pothole Lake near Jamestown, North Dakota, USA - PPLs Lake P7 Core (1) Depth... | ecosystem: Environmental > Aquatic > Freshwater >... | reverse complement strand
AGGCATCCTCGTTCGATTCGATGACCCGGACCGACTTGTCGTTCAGGTGCTCGGCTACCCAATCGGTCGAGGTCAGCACCTCCTCGTGGACGTACCCTTTCTCTTCGATGTCGGTTTGCATTTCCTCTCCTCTTCTCAACTCCCATAGGAGGAGTCAGCTCAATTCTAGATTAAACCTATCGGGTAAGTCTAATTTTTGCACGGATAGACCGGCGAGTTCCCGGCGCAGGGCGAGATCGAATGGAGCCGCGCACGACAGCGAGCGAAGCGAGCGAGAGTAAGCGGACACCTGACTCGCTCCACTGCTTCACGCTTCAGCAGCGAAGATCGGCCTTGATTCCGCTGGCGGGGCCTGTCGGGTTCACTCGACGGACAGGCGGTCGAGCATGCTGTACCGGCCGTTTCGCGCCTCGGCAATGTAGACGCTTCTTCGGCCGTCGTGATCCGGGCCGATCCTGTAGTCGCCGCCCGCGCCGTGGATCACGGTCCTCTCCCTGATCAGCTGATCCAGGTAAGCCTTGACCGCCTGGCGGGTAAATCCCTGGCTGCGCATCGCGTCTGCGATCAGGTGCACGGCATCGTAGGCAAAGGCCTGTCCGTAACCCGGTTCTTCGCCTGTAAACTCCTTGTACTTGCGAACGAAGTCCATTGCCTTAGGGCTGCGGGGGTCCGGAAGAAAGAACTGCGACACCCTGATACCTTCGGTCAACGCAGGATTTTCCTTCACAAACTCGACAGCACCAAGGCTATCGCCCGCAAGAATGCTCGGTTGCGGGTTTCGCGTGCGGATCTCGCCAAGGGTCCAGGCGGCCGCGGCCTCTCGCTGGAACAGGACGTACACGTCAGGCGGATTTTCGGCCGTGAGTCTCTCGAGCGTGGATCGGATCAGGTCTTTGTCATCAGTCTGGAGGAGGTTCCGGTGCATGACGCTGGAGGAAACAGAACCGCCCAAGCGCCTCACTTCATTCTCGAAGGCTCTGGCCAGGCCTCGTCCATAGTCGTCATTCACATAGAAGATCGCAAAGCTCTTCTTTCCCCACTTTTCGAGTGAGTACTGAGCGAGGGCCGGGCCCTGTTTCGCATCAGTCAGACAAAGACGGTAAGTCCAATCTCCAACCTGAGTGAGCGCCGGCGAGGTCGCGATGGTTACGATCTGCGGGACATGATTCTGGTTGTATATCGCGGCGGCTGAAAGGCTGGAGGAACTGTCACTGTGCCCAATCACGGCCACCAGGTCAGGCGTTCCAGAAAACCGTTCGGCCCAGGAGATCACGTCGCTCGGCTGCACAGTATCCCGATACTTCCACTCCATGCCGACCGCGCGGACCGGCACACCGTCCACCCCGCCGGCCGCCGATATTTCGTTCAGCGCCAGCTGGATAGCCTGGTGGTTGAGGACGGCAAGACCGACTCCGAAACTCACTTGATCCGGCCGCCCTCCGCAACCGGCAAGGACGGCTAGCACAAGAGACAGTAGAACTAAGATAAGTGCTTTTCGATTCATCTCTGAAGAACCTGAAGGATCTTTTTGGAAAACTCCTCGAAACTAAGGCCAGGCGAACCAGCCGGATGCCGGCCTGGGGCACCGCCGGCTCCGCCACCGCTTGTCCCCATCAGGCACAAGCGCGGGACGAGCTCGGGGCGTTCCCGGGCTATCCATTCGGACAACTGGCTATTTTGCGGAGATTCCGCACCGTTCGGCTGGTCCACCACTACAAGGTCTACTTTGCGCGAAGAAAGGAACTGAATGGCCTCATCCGCGGTGGCCACTCCGGAAGCCTGGATGCCGAGACTGGACAAATAAGAAAGCTGCGTGTCCAGTGCAGTCGACTCGCTCTCTATGACGAGGGCCGTATAGCTGCGTTCGGGCGCCCGCGGGACTGGAGCCTCGGGTACCGGCGTACCGGGAAGCCGCAGATGATAAACGGCGCCTTCTTCGCGTTTCTCGACGCTCAGCTCACCCCCCTGTTCCTCGAGCAGGGCCGACGAAACCCCCAGATCAGCAATTCGGGCATCCGCGTGCTCACCCGCTCGTTCGCCGGTCGTCACTTGTTGCTGGAAAGAAATGGTGACCTGACCTTGGGCTCGGGCGGTGGACACCCGGATTTGGCCGGCCCGGCCGGTCTTCATGATCACCTCGGCAATGCCGTTGAGCAGGTTCAGAACCGCCTGCCGGACCATGTAGGGATCGACCCGCGCGACCGGCTCCGACGGGTCGTAGGCACGGATCACGCGCACGTTGTGGGTCTTGAGGTCATACTCACGCAACTGAATCACCGGCTCCACAAGGCGGCTGACCGGTATTTCCTCGGTCTCGGATGACCTCGGGGGAGCAACTTCCAGCAAATTAGCGACGATGCGTCGGCACCGCTTCGCCTGCGAGAGAATGTCCTCCAGGATGCGGATCTCGTCCTCATCGCGTCGGGTTTTGGTCACTCGCAGCTTGTGGAGCTCGGTGAAGCCTATGATCGCCGTCAACGGGTTGTTCAGCTCATATGCGGCGCCGCGGATCAGCCTCGCCATGGCGCTTGCACGGCCCGCCTCGGCAAGCTGCTGTTCCAGTTCCTTAACCTTCTGTGAGCGGACATCGATCTGCTTCTCGAGCCCCGCGTACCCGCTTGTCAGGGACTCGGCCATGTAGTTAAAACCACGGGCGATCGCCCCTATTTCGTCCTCTCGCTCGACTCGAGCCCTGGCCGCCAGGTTCCCTTCCCGTATCTGATCCGAAGCTTGGAGGATCGACTGCAAGGGGCCAAACACGCGGCGACGCAGGAGCAAAGTGAAGACAACGAGCACGGTGATCAGCGATCCACCCAGCATGCCGAGCGCCCAGTAGGCGCGGCTCATCGACTGGTGCACGTTGTCCAGTACCATCTGAAGCTTGGCGACCTGAACGCGATTCAGAGATTCGAACTCCTCCTCCATTTCTTCCCCAAGCTCTTCCACCCGCGCGATTCGGACCAGGGCCTCGGCGCGACTGTCCGAACGCAGGTGATCAAATATCTGCGTCGCCTGGACCGCCAATTCGGACTGAAGGGCCTTGATCGACTCCACCGTCAACCGCTCTTTGTCACCGATGTCCATGGTCAGATATCGGGACTGTCCCTGGTCCCATTCGTAGTTCAACTGTCCAAACAGGTACGGGAACCGGGGGTTTGGCTCCTCGAACTGCCGGTGCAGCATGGTGATCTGCTTCTGTATCCCGTAACGCAGCTTCTGATTCAGTTCGAACGTCTTCTGAAGGTTCGCCGCCAGCCGATTGGCTTCCTGCGCAAGAATGCTGTAACGGTATGTCTGAAATCCCACGAAAAGCAGGACCACAAGGAAGGTAACGCTCAGCAAAAAGAGAAGCAGCCGGGAGACCGCCGGCCGGGCAGGTGCGCGCGAAAGATCCGGATTCGGCGGGATGCGGTCAGATTCCATCATTTGGTCCGGCTATATATTGCGGCCTTGCAGTCGTTTTGTTCAAGCTATCGACGAACCGATTTCGATAACGCCTCCGTCCCGAGTCGCCACTCGACCGAGCTTCGACCAGATCACTTTAAACAAAGAGGCGTTGAACTGCTCGATTGGGAATCGACGCTCACCGTCGGCGCCGAGCAGAACGCCCGTCTCCAATAGCGCCCTGAGTAGCTCACTCCCCAGGCGCTCGGGACCGGACGATTTCTCGGCCTCCCGTAGAGCCTGCTCCAGACTCAGCCACCTCCCCGTCAGCTGTAAGCCCTTCAAGAAGTTGATTATTCGGGAGGTTACAAAAAGTGTGAAGATCTCCCCACGGCTGAACTCGGTGCAATCCCAGCCCATCGCGGTGGTCCGGGCGCCGATCCACGATCGTTTCTCCGGTCCGTTAGCCAGCCCGTGCCAACAGTCAGACCCGGGCGCCAGGTAAAACGGAGAAGCGCCGATGAGAAGCGGCAGACGGGCAAGGAAGACCGTTGTCTCGATCATGCTTTCGACGGTGCCTCCCGGGAGTCCCAGGATCTGATAACCCACGACCCGGAATCCCAGCCCGAAGGCGGTTCTGGCGGCGCGCTCGAACCCGTCCAGGTCGTGTGGGCGACGGTTGTGACGGGCGAGTTCGGGATCGGCCGTCACCAGCGACAGATTCAGGTCCTCGAAGCCCGCCCGGCGCATCCGTCCAAGCAGCGCGTGATCCAGGTGGTGATAGCAGATGCCATTCATTGCCGTCAGCCGGAGAGCCCCGGGCGGCACAGCGCGGATGATTCCCTCGAGAATGTCCGAGAAGCGGTCTCTGTCGAAAGCGAGATTGTCGTCTTCAAAATCGATCACCCGATATCCCTGTCGGTAACGCAAGGCGATTTCCTCACAAACGGAGGCCGCCGCCCGGGCGCGGTAGCCCTGTCCGAAAACGGCGGAAACCGAACAGAAAGAGCAGCGGTACGGGCATCCCCTGGAAGTGACCACAAAGGCCATCGGCTCACCTGAATGCTTGTACCGGCCAAGCCCCAGATCCCCAAGCTCCGGAGGCGGGATATCGTCGACTTCAAAGTTCGGCCCAGGCGGGTTGATGACCAGTCTTCCATGCTGCTTGAATCCGAGGCTCGGAATCGAGTGGAACGTGGGCGGGTTATGGTTGGACGATTCAGCCCGAAGAGCACGTGCGAGATCGACGATCGCCTTCTCGCCCTCTCCAACGACCACGAAGTCAACCGCGTCCTTTGCCAGCACATCCCACGGCACCGCAGAGACATGCGCACCTCCGAACACGATCGGAACGCGCGACTCCTTCTTGATCGCACGAGCAGTCTCGAGCGCCTCGCCGGAGTACGCGGAGAACAACGCCGAGATCCCGACAAGGTCGGGCGTTTCCTGGGCCACTTCCTTTGCGATCTGCTCGAAGGCGGCGCCAAACTGATAGAAGCGCGAAAAAGTCCGGAATGGACTTCGATCCACTGGCGGATAAAAACGCCGAAGATAAGAGAGCTCGGACGGAATTGGAACCGTCCGCCGGCCGGAACCGGAGTGGTAGTCCTTTAGAACAACGGTGACGGCCGGAGAGTGTTTCTGCAGCGCTGCCTTCAAATAGCCCAAACCCAGCGGCTGCAGTCGAACATCGGTCTGGTAGAAGTCACGGATGGGTGGCTGCAGGAGGAGGACTTTCACGCGACGATTTCGTCAACCGGGCCGAACACTGGGGATTGCCTATTCAGAATCCTTCGTGTATCGGCCCGGTCGGCATGTCCTTGCGAAATGAACTCGCCGCACGAAGCTTGGCAGGGGCTACTTCGCGGCGGCTACTGGTGTCGGGTGGGCGATTTTGGCCCAGGCCGACTTGAATTCGAAACCTTTGAAAGTCGGACTCTGCTGGTTGTGGCAGGTCTTGCACTGCTTTTCGGCAGAGCCGTCAGACAATTTGATGTCGGTCATGCCGGCGGCAATTGCTTTTGCACGGTCCTTCATGATCGCCATCGTTTTGTAATCCGAACCCGCCCCGTGGCAGTTCTCACACTGGACACCGTCCTCTGCCGCAAAGGTCGGCTTAATCTGGGCAGCGGCAACTCCGAAAGCGGCCACATGACACCTTAAGCATTCCTTCGCTTCGTGGGCCGCTCCCTTGACCCCAGCCTTGGTCGCAACCTGGGCGGCCTCCGGCGTCTTGAGGGTGGCGAAAGCCTTCGCGTGCTCACTGGCCTGCCATAAGGGCGTCTGTTTGCCCTGCTTCTCAGTGTTGTGACAAGGCTTACACGATTTCACTCCAACGAAGGAGTGAGGACCCGCAGCTAGTCCGGCCACGATAGACAGAAGAAACACAAACAATAACGCGAGAATTCTCCTCATCCTGACCTCCGTAACAAGAGGATTACAGCGGTTTAGGGTTAACCGGCACCGGGCCCGGCCCCCAACTGCTCGGCAGGATTCTAGCACGGGTCATGGCGCCTGATGTCCCGAAATTTCACTCTTGGAGCGCGGACTTCTTGTCTTGGAGCGCGGACATCTTGTCTTGGAGCGCGGACATCCTAAGTTGGAGCGCGGACGTACCGAGGGTGTCGAAAAAGTCGAGATGGCATAACCTGTACCCATTGACGTGTGCTGTCTCTTACCCCGAAGGGGTTACGTAGCAAAGCCCAGGGTTGACCGCGTTGTTTGCGGCCTACCCTGGGTAAGGGAAAACCGTAAATTACCAACCCTGAAGGGGTTGCGTATGTGGCTTGATACGCAACCCTTTCAGGGTTGGTAACCATTTTCCTGGGCAACCCAGGGTAGGCCGCAAACGACGCGGCCAACCCTGGGCTTTGCTACGTGACCCCGTTGGGGTCAATGCGGACTTTTCCGACACCCTCGTCCCATCCGCGCTCCAAAGCAATACGCCGGCACATCCGTGTGTCCGTTCTGACACACGCCGGCCAGGACCAACACGGTTTCGACCCCGCCTGTTTTGGTTAAGTTGTTGTCTGGTAATTGCTTATCTTCTGGATCACTTCGTGCTCTTCCCGTGACCGTAAGGAGAACAGGAAACATGAGAAGCAGGGTTCTACAGGTGGTGATCGGGTTGTTGGCGTTTGGCGCGCAGACCATGGCCGCGCTGGCAGACGAACCGGAAGACTCGGACCGACTCATCCTGATCAGTATTCCGCATCGCCAGCTCGCTTTGATTTCTCATGGCCAGGTCGTCAAGATCTACGAGACGGCCGTTGGAACGGAATCCACACCCAGCCCCACTGGCCGGCACGTGATCATGAACCGCGTTCCAAACCCCACGTATTACACTCCTGGGAAAGTTGTCCGGCCGGGCCGGGCAAACCCGCTCGGAACCCGCTGGATGGGCTTGAGCAAAAAGGGGTTCGGCATCCACGGGACGAATGTCCCGAGCTCCATCGGAAAGGCGGCCTCCCACGGCTGCATCCGAATGCACAACAGAGACGCCGAAGACCTGTTCGAGAAAGTACAGGTCGGAGACTCGGTCGAGATTTGCGATCAGACGGATGAGCGCCTGGCTGGAATCTTCGGAGAGCTGGGCTCTTCGGCCCCCAAGCCGGCGGGCACTATGCCGGCGCCGGAGCCGACAAAGGATTTGAACCCGGGCTTGGTCATCGCCATGGGGGTCACGAGGTGAGGGCCCGGACTCCAAGCACGCGGGATCGGGCGCGTCGTTGTATCGGGTGACTCTTGTGGTTTATAGTCCGCAACGTGACCGCAAGGCACCCATATCGGGCCGGACTCTTCCTGCTTCTCTTCATTCCCGCGCTCTGTTTCGCCCAGGGAAGAACATTCGAAGCGACAATCCGAGAAATGGCTGACGGCATCACTCGCACGATCCCCGCACACACCTCGATCTCGCTCGACTTGGGTACCCTGGAGGCGAGCGAGCATCTTCTGGCGACGGTCCGACAAGCCATGGAGAGCGAGCTCGCCAGACGAGGAGTGGCGGTCGTCCGGAAACCCAATGCCGGCTTGGATGTCCGGATGACATTGGCTCGTGGGCTGCGCGGCCTTCTGCTGATCGCTGAGATCCCGACCCCGGGGACCAGATCGGTGATCATCGCGCTCCTGTCCGAGGAATCGAGCGCTACCGGCAGGCCGCAGCCTGCCAAGAAGGTCGAGTTGAGCGCCCAACTCCTGATTGAACGCAACGAACCGATCCTTGATGCGCTAATTATGGAGCAGGAGATCCTTGTGCTGGGGCCTGCCAAGGTGTCGGTCTACACGCGGGACGGGCTATCGCGAGGCTCCAAAGAGATCCCCATTGAGCCGGTGGGGACGATGCCGCGCGATCCGCGTGGTCGGATCCTGGCAGACCAGGCGGGAGCCATAACCCTTCTACTCCCCCGCTCACGGTGTACTGGGACAACGGCCCAGGGTTTCGCGTGCTTCCCGAGCGAGGAGCTGTGGCCCTTGACCCAGGATGGGCGGTTAAGAGCGCGTATCGTCCCCGGGCGAAACCACTTCGAGGCGGCATCCGTCGATCTCCGGCCGCCAGAGCCTATCCGGTCCTTTTTTTCGGCTGTCCGCGTGGGAGAGGGCCCTGGGGCCATCCTGATGGTTGAAGGGACGGAGGGATCCACCCGCATATACGACGCCGCTCTTCTGGAAAAGGGGGCGAGCTCGCTCTTTGGAACGCATTTGACCCAGATCGCAAGTCAGTGTGGGCCCATCTTCTTGCAGGTGCGCGAGGAGGAGACCGAAAGCCTGCTCGAAGTCATCGAGGTGAAGGACCAGCAACCGGTTCCAATCGGGGATCCAGTTCGGTTCCAAACCGTCACAGCCATCTGGCCTTCTGCAGGCACCAAGGCCGTCGTAGTCTGCCGAAACAACGCGTCGGGTCGGTTCGCCCTTTACCTCGTGGAGATTGCCTGTGCTGAGGTGCCAGATGCGGCCGCCCGATAGAACCAGCTCGCTCGCCCCCCGGAGGTCCGGCGAGGATGACGGACTTTCGGGAGGCCGAGCTTCTGCTCGCAGGCGGGCGAGCGCGCCTTGGATCGCTCTTTGCGGCGCCTTTCTCGTTTTCCTTTTCCCGATCGTCGAAGCGAGCTCCCGGCCCGTCTATGGAGGCAAGCTTCGAGTGCAGATGCGATCGACCCTTGGGGAGTTCAACCCAGCGGTGCCTGCGGTCCCGGGAGATGCCAAGAGTGCATTGCTGCCGCTCGTATTCGAAGGCCTTGTGGGGACCGACGAGGGGGGCACGGTCGTACCCAAGCTGGCTGTCGAGTGGAGGATCGGACAGGGCGGTCAACGCCTGTCCTTCCGCCTGCGAACAAACGTGAGATTCCACGACGGCTCCATGATGAACGAGGCGTCGGTCCTCGAGAGCCTTCGCACACTCGATGCCCGGTACCAGATGGAGGCGCGCAACGCAGAAGTGGTTTTCACCGCCGGAGACGGTTCGGCCGGCGACCTTCTCAGGCAGCTGGCCAGTCCGCGTTGGGCTGTCACCAGGGCAACCGGCCCGGCCACTGCTGCAGGAACTGGCCCGTTTTCCCTCGCCGGCTTCGAGCCAGGGAAACGTATCGTCCTTCGCGCTTTCGAGGGTTACTGGGGCGGGCGGCCATTCGTGGACGAACTGGAAATCCGAATGGGGCGCAGTGAGCGAGATCAGATGATTGATCTGCAGTTGAACAGGGCGGATTTGATTGACATCCCAGCTACCGATGCGCGTCGAGTTGGTTCGGGCATTCGACTTCCCGTCTCGGAGCCCGTCGATCTGATCGCAATCGTCTTCCGAAATCGTCGCGCGAGTGACGAGCCGTTGGTTCGGGCAATCAACCACTCGGTCGACCGAGCATCCATTCATCAGATCATTGCCCAGAGACAAGGAAGCCCAACCGGGGCGCTGCTCCCACAGTGGTTGACCGGTTACGCTTTTCTGTTTACTGGCAGCCGGGACCTGTCTCTCGCTCGAAGGCTCTCGTCATCCGTCCCTCGACGGACCGGCGGCCTGACTCTTGGGTATCCGTCTTCGGATGGGTTCCTGAAATCCGTCGCCGAACGCCTGACGCTGGACTTGCGAGAAGCGGGGCTGGAGGCTAGAACAGTCGCCCTTCCTGCGCCTCCAGGCAGCACCGCGCCTGACGGGGTGCTGACGCGCATCCGGCTCACGGCAGATGCAGCCGGGTCGCTGGAGGTCATCAGCACGCTCCTTGACCAGCCGGCGAAGCTCCCGGATCGCGGGTCGGCCCTCGACAACCCTCAAGACCTATTCGAGGGAGAGGCCGGGATCCTTGCCTCGTGGCGGGTTGTGCCGCTTCTCCACCTTCCGGTGAGCTTCGGGCTGAGCGAGCGTGTTGGATACACCCGGTTGCAGGACGTTTTCCGATTTGGCCAATGGCGCTTCGAGGACATCTGGGTACAACCGACCCCGGCGACCGGAGGGACACCGTGACTTTCAGGACTCGGCTCCTTCTGGCCGTTGCCGGTGCGGTGGCGGCAGGATCAATCATCGGGACCTGGATTCTCCTGACGACGACTCGCGGCGTGCTCGAAGAACAGGACGAGCAGCGCCGCCTGACTATCGTGGGACAGTTCCGCCGCGAGTTTCAATCGCGTGGCGCAGAGGTTGTCAGACGAGCCACGGCAATCGCCCGGGACGAGTCGGTTATCCGAATCGCGATTGCCCTCAACCAAGAGGAACCGGACTTCTCGCCGTACTTCAACAGCGGTTCTGAATTCGCGCGGTCACAATCGCTCGATTTTGTGGAACTGGTGCGCTCCGACGGGCGGATCATTTCCTCCGCGCAGTGGCCTGCCCGTTTCGGTTACAGGCACCCGTCGTTTGCACTGTTTGGGAAAATGGAACAGGGCACGCCCTTCCTTGACCGGCAGGAGTTGCCCGACGGTGTTGCGCTTGGACTGTTCTCCCTCGCGCACGCCACTGCCGGGGACCAGGCGGTGCTCGTGCTCGCCGGGATCCGCCTGGATGAACGCTTTCTGGCTTCCCTTGCTCTCTCGGCGGGCATGAGGCTCTATCTGCACCTGGAACCAGGCGCGCCCGGCGGAGAGGCAAGACTGATTGACAGCGCCGGGCTGTCCAAGCCTCGAAGCTACTTCAGGGAAGTAATCACTGATGTACGAAGACAGAACGAAGAGGTCGTCCGAACGGTGTCGGACGAAACCGGTCAACAGCTATCGGTCCACGCCCTTCCGCTCAGGGGACAGGGTGAAAAGATGCTTGGCGCCCTCCTCGTGGTAAGCAGCACTGCCGAGCTGGCCCGCATCACGAGTTTCATCCGGACGGCGGGCGCTTTCGCGGCAGCGGGCGGCATTCTTTTGGGGATCCTCCTCGGGTGGTGGGCCACTCGGAACATCACGAGGCCCGTCCAGAAACTGGTTTCTGGAGCTCACAAAGTAGCGGGCGGACAATGGGATACCCGCGTTTACGTGTTTTCGGATGACGAAATTGGCGAGCTGGCCAAGTCTTTCAACCAGATGACTTCACAACTCGTGGACCAGAAGGAACGACTGGTTCAGGCCGAGCGGGTCGCCGCGTGGCGGGAACTGGCGCGCCGCCTGGCGCACGAGCTCAAGAACCCCCTCTTCCCGCTGCAGATTACGGTGGAGAACATGCAGCGGGCGCGTGCCACCTGCCCGGACGACTTCGACGAGGTCTTCGAGGAAAGCAGCCGGGCGATACTCGCAGAGCTAGCGAATCTGAAAAACATCATCTCGAGGTTCAGCGACTTCGCAAAAATGCCACAGCCCGAGATCCAGACTGTGGATCTGAACGAAATCGCCCGCGAGCTCTTGAACCTGTTTCAGTCCCAGCTCGGCAGAACTGATCACCCGGTGCGTTGTGAAGTCCATCTGGATGGTTCGGTGGGAACGATTCGCGCCGACCCCGAGCAAATTCGTCGCGTGCTGCAAAACCTGGTCCTCAATGCGCTCGACGCGATGCCGGAAGGGGGAACACTCGGGCTCCGGACGCGCGATGAGAGCGACGGCGTGGTTCTCGAGGTGAGCGATTCCGGCGTGGGACTGACCGAGGAGGAGCGGGAACGGATCTTCACCCCCTACTACACAACCAAACAGCACGGAACCGGTCTGGGTCTGGCGATCGTGCAGTCGATCATCAGCGACCACGGTGGCCGCATATCAGTGGAAAGCCAGCCCGGAAAGGGCACAACCTTCCGCATCCGGCTATTCAGGAACCCGCCGGCGAACGGCGGGAATCGAGGGAAATGACGTGGAATCCAAAGAGTGGAAGCCCCATTTGCTGATCGTTGACGACGACGTGAACACGCTCGCGTCGCTTGCCCGGGCCTTTCGCATGTCCGGGTATGAAGCGACCGTTTCCGACAATGCAGGCAAGGCGCTACAACTGGTCAACCAGCAGCAGTTCGACCTGATCCTCTCGGACGTTGTCATGCCGGGCAAAGACGGGATCTCTTTTCTCGAGGATTTGAAGGCGCTGGGCAGCACCGTGCCGGTCGTCATGGTCTCAGGGCAGGCGACTCTCGAAATGGCGGTCAAAGCCACCCGTTTGGGTGCGGTTGATTTTCTCGAGAAGCCGCTTTCGACGGACAAGCTCCTGCTCACGGTCCAGAACGCTCTTCGCCTGTCGCAGTTGGAGCGGGAGAACCGGCAGTTGAAGAGACGGATCGGAAAGCACCAGATCATCTGGGCAAGCGACGCTATGGGAAGGGTCATGACTCAGGTTCAGCGGGTGGGAGCCAGCGAGAGCCGTGTCTGCATCCAAGGAGAGACAGGCACCGGGAAGGAGTTGATCGCCCGTGCGCTCCATGAGAACAGCGCCAGGCGCAACGGGCCCTTTGTCACGCTGAACTGCGCGGCGGTCCCTGCCGACCTGATTGAATCCGAACTCTTCGGCCACGAAAAAGGATCTTTCACGGGGGCGTTGTCTCGACACTTGGGGAAATTCGAGCAGGCAAATCGGGGCACGCTCTTCCTTGACGAGATTGGAGACATGCCCGCTGTCATGCAGGCCAAACTGCTGAGGGTCCTGGAGGAGGGAGAGATCGAGCGAGTCGGCGGGGATCGCCGCGTGGCAGTAAACGTGCGGGTGCTTGTCGCAACTCACCGGAACCTGCAGGAGCTGGTTCGCAAAGGCACGTTTCGAGAGGACCTTTATCACCGGATCTACGTTTTCCCGATTCTGCTTCCGCCGTTGCGCGAGCGGGTCGATGACATATCCGTCCTAGTCGACCATTTCGCGCGACAGGTGGCCGAAACCAATGGCTGGAAGGCGAAGAACTTTACCCCGGAAGCCATCCGTGCGCTCGAACGGTACTCCTGGCCGGGCAACATCCGTGAGTTGCGCAACGTTGTCGAGCGGCTGCTGCTCCTTGCCGACGAGGAAGTGGATGCTGCGGCGGTCAAATTGGCGCTCCCGCTGACAACCGAGCCGCGCCCCAGCTTCGCCAGCGTCGAATCAGGGGGATTGGCCGATCGCGTCAGAGCCTTCGAGCGACAAGTCGTCTTGACGGAGCTCGAGCGAAACGAGTTCCGGATGAGCGAAACGGCCCGAGCCCTCGGACTCGAACGCAGTCACCTCTACAAGAAGTGCCAGCAGCTGGGAATCGACCTGGAGGCGGAAAAGCAGTAAAACAGGAGAAAAGGGAACGAAAGCAAAGCAGAATATCGAATATCGAGAGCCAACTGCAGAAATCCGGGTCCTGAATGCGCGGACCTTCTCTTGGGGTCGTAGACGTACTCTGGACGGTCGGGTCTTTACCCCGAAGGGGTTGCGTGGCAAAGCCCAGGGTTGGCCGCGTTTTCTGCGGCCTACCCTGGGTGGCTTTGATAGAGAAACCAACCCTGAAGGGGTTGCGTACCGGGCACGATACGCAACCCCTTCAGGGTTGGTCACTTACGGTCCGCTACCCAGGGTAGGCCGCAAACGGCGCGGCCAACCCTGGGCTTTGCTACGCAACCCCTTCGGGGTAGAAAACCCGCCAAGCCAGCCAGCGACTTTAGTATTGGTCCTCACTTCGACATTCGATATTCGATATTCGATGGTCGATATTCTGCTTGCCTTCGTTCTTTTGCCCCTCGGCCCCTTTGCTTCTAGTCCGACGGCGGACGGCCACCCGACTGGGACTGGTCTTTCGACAGGGGCTTGCGGGGAAGCATCTCGTCGCGCATGGCTGTGTTGTACACGAACCACGCCATGACGACCGAGGCCTGCATCAAGTCCTCACGCTGCAGCCGGTCGTAGACATCCATGTTCGTATGCCATGTTCGGCTGAAGTACTCGACCGAGTCCTGGACGAACTGGAATCCGGGAAGGCCAACCGAATCGAACGGAAGGTGATCCGTTCCGCTGGTCCGGCGCATCGTCACCGCCGCGACGCCCAGATCCTTGATCGGCTCGATCCAGGCACCGAAGATCGGGACCAGTGCCGCGTTGCCCTGCACGTAGATGCCCCGAATCCT
>Ga0105091_10000758_pt1 | contig 13877 bp, 11 predicted proteins | sample PPLLak1March2015_FD_87022 | JGI IMG/M metagenome (GOLD analysis project Ga0105091, IMG submission 87022) | Freshwater sediment microbial communities from Prairie Pothole Lake near Jamestown, North Dakota, USA - PPLs Lake P7 Core (1) Depth... | ecosystem: Environmental > Aquatic > Freshwater >... | reverse complement strand
TGCTGCCAATGAAGATCGGTAAGCTCTTTACCAGATACGGCCTGCGGAAGGTGCGCCTTTCCAAGAGTCGGGTTTTCAATCGACACCGGCGAAACTCCTTCAGATTGTATCGGTCGATTTAAATCGCGAGAATGGCCTCGACACCGCGATAGCGGTCGTGAACCCAACCGACAAGAGTATTCACTGGCGATCAAGCGTCCGAGAACGAGGGCGGCCAGAATGCCAACGATGGTCCCCCCCCACAGGAGCCCGGCTGGCAGTCCGTTTGCGTCACTTGCGGACGCGTGGTAGTCTCATTTCACATAAATGGAGGAAACTCTTAGGGTTCTGAACTCTCTCGAGCGCGACGGCGTGCTCCGCCGGTACGCAATTGGTGGCGCCATGGCTGCCACTTTCTACACGGAACCCGTCTTGACGTTTGACCTGGATATCTTCGTTCTGCTCCCCACGTCTCCCGGGGCGCTACTCACGCTATCACCGTTGTACGAGGCGTTGCGATCGCGCGGATTCTCGGAGGAAGGCGAATTCGTAAAGATTGAGGGGGTGCCGGTCCAGTTTCTGCCTGTCTATAATGACCTCTTGCGAGAGGCGCTTGGCGAGGCACGCGAGGTGCCCTACGGGAGTACGACCACTCGCGTGCTGCGCGCTGAGCATCTCGCCGCGATCGCCGTGCAGACCGGCAGGCAAAAGGACCGGGACCGCCTCCGTATGCTGGTCGACCAAGCGGGTATGAATCGGGAGTACCTGACCGACATACTTGTTCGTCACGGTCTGGAGGAGAAATGGAGAGAATGGACTCGCTGACTCCCGACATCAAACGCCTCTTTCAAGCCAAAGAAGATCGGCGACGTAAGCTCGCCGCCTTGTCGTTTCCAGAGAAAGTGCAGATCATCGTTCAACTTCAGCATATGGCGGCGCCAATTCTCCGGGCGCGTGGAGAGAATGTCGACGTGTGGACGCTGAGGCCGTAAGACATTATCGTAGTCCGCCTGAAGAACCTCGCGTCTCTCAACACGGTATACCCGCAACCCAGCAGAGACACGGAAAGTCCGGTGCGCCCGAGGGTTCGCTGAGGTATTGGAGCGACGGGATCGGATCGTCCAAGCACAGAATCCGCAAGAATGCCAGGCAGCGTAAGGCCCATCAGGAGGGAGCGTCAGTCCACGGCCGCTATCCTACCACGCTGTGGCTCGAAACAGAGGCACCGAGTCAAGGAGGAGTTAAGCCGCTTCCGATCACCGGAGGAGTCCAGCGTGCCCTATCTAGACTCTTTTGGCTCCGGCCGGCCGCGTTTCAGCTACCGGACCGATTCGCTCGATCGCCGCCCTTTTGAAAAAACTGGGCAACAGGGCACGCTCCCACAGAACCGGGGTTTTTCAGCGCAATCCGCTTCTAGCCAGTTACCCGACGCACTGTTTTTACGGCGAGGTACGACAGCGAGGTCAGGAACAGGAGGATCAGGCCCGTCCTCAGGTACGTCGCCGTTGAGAATGAGAGCCCGACTCCCGTGCCGAGTGCTACGTAGGCCGCCAGGCAGGCGGGGCACTTGGGCAGCAAAGCCAGCCCGGCGGCAGGGATGATCCATCCGGTCAAGTCGAGAAAGCGCCGAAGGACGCTTGTGGAATGCGAATCCGCAGCTGTGGTTCGCGCCAGGAGCGGCTCTTGTGCAGGCTGCGCAGACGGGGCGGGATGCCCCTTGCCCCCGCCCCGCCGAGACGTCAGGCGAGAAGCTCGCGTGCCCAGGCACTCCGAGCCGCTCCAACCGGCTTTGCAGCAACCACGCGCGCTCACGAGCGATCCTCCCGTGGCTGTCGATGGACAATCGAACCCTTTGGTGGCGAGTAAGGCGCTGATAGATTGACGCGCTCGTTGTTACTGTACCGGTCGTGGTGGCGGACCCATGCCATCGAGAAAGTCAGGCCATCCTCGTCGCGACCCTTTGGCGCAAGGTCAAGGTAATTATAGGTGCCGACCAGGATGTCCAAACCGCGACCGTAGGCCGAATAGCTGTGAAAAATGTTCCCCGTGTCGTCCTTGTAAAAGACGCTCACGCCGGGGCCTTCCTCGCTTTCGAATTTTTGAAGCTCGTAGTTGTAGTACACCTTGTCCTTCGCCATTTCGTCGCTGGTGAATGACACGTGATAGTCAAAGTTGAAGTCACTCGCGTATGACGACACCCACTTGAAGCGCCAGCCCATCCGTTTCTTGAAGGCCTCAATCTGAGGCAGGGGAGCCCGCGAAACGGCTGTCAAAGTGACGTCTCGCGCGTTCAGGTGGACCAATGTTCCGTCTATGTGATCGGATAGAAACGAGCAACTCCGGCAACCCTCCTCCCAACCTGGACCGAGCATAAAGTGGTAGACGATCAATTGGCTGCGACCGTCGAAGAGGTCGGCCAGCGTCTCTTTGCCGTTGGGTCCTTCGAACTCGTAGTTTTTCTCGACTCGGACCCAGGGAAGATCCCGGCGTTGCCGGCTCAACTCGTCGCCCTGGCGCGTGTGTTCTTTCTCTTTCACCAAGAACGCCTTGCGCGCTTCGATCCATTCCTCTCTCGATACGACGCTGTGTTTTGTTCGCGGAGTCTCAAGGGTTTGATTCGGTTTCATCGCTTAATCTCCTGTCTTCCTACCGGTGAATTTCTTCCCCCGTTAGTGGATCGAACGGGATCTCTCCGAATCGACACTCGAGTCTGAAATGACGGCCGGTTTTCTCATGCCGGGATCGCCGGGTTTCAGGACAAAGTCCAGCTGGACCCGTCCGAGGACGATCGGAAGATGACCTCGCCCAACCTGGAGAAGTTGCTCGCATCGGCGAGTTGATAAACGAGCCGGCACGGGCTGACGAACAAGGTGTTGCGCACCGTCCAACTCTATGACCAGGGCCGCCTCCTCGCACAGCAAGCTTGCGCGCCAGCGCCGCAGGGATGGCTTCACTGAAGAACAGCCAGATGCCGACGGCTTTCGAAGCGCCAGGGGTAGACGTCCTCCCGCCCGCGGAACAAGGAGCGAAACAGGGCAATCTTCGCCTCGGGTGAAGAATGGAGGTCAACAACGGCAAGAGGACTACTCATTCCCGACCTTCTTGATCGCTCACGCGCGCGACAATGCGTTTTCGCTGACGAACAGATTCCGGGCGCGAAAGGCGGGAGGACTTTCAAGAATTAGAACCGCACGAAGGGACCCAAGCGGCGAGGCAAACCAGGGTTCGCGCAAGGCGCGAATCGCGCTTCCAGTCCACTGCGGCACGGGCAGATCGAATTTCCCTGCGAGCTCTTCCGCCACCGCAGCGAGATAGGCGTCCTGAACACGGCCGACGCGGCCCAGCGCGGAAGCGAGCAGCGGAGGCGAGTCTTTCAGTGCCCCACCCGCCGGAGACATATAGAATTCATCCAAAAAGTTGCCGAGGCATCGGTCAAAGAAATCGCCGGCAAGGACCATCCGAGCCACGTCTGCCAAGGATTTCGGCCTCATATCCTCCCCTCCTCGAACAGACCCTCGATAAGGTACTGAGTTTTCACCGAAATCCGACTTTCTGGGTAGTAGCTGGCGACGAGATCGAGCACGGCACCGGCAGTCGTGATACCGAGCTGGCGAATCAGAAAAACGATATCGGAGACGTCGGAAGGCTCTCCGGTCGTACCCCCAATGCGTGCCGCCATACATTTCATGGCCAGCAGGTATTCCGGGACAGGCATTGTCAGACGGAGGTTCGGAAATTGAGGCAAATTCCCGACCGTGACTTCCGGCTGGCCCGCAACGAAGCCCTTGACCGCATCGTTCAGCCAGCCTCTCGGAAGACTTTGGCGATCGGCGACCTCGCCAGCGACCTGGCGAATCAGTTGGGCCGGTTCGAAGATTGCGTCCACATCCTTGGTGCTCGGCCGCGCGTTGAACGCAAGCACCATCACCGAACCGCCGAACAGGCACAGTTCCCCGGTGGTGTTCCGCTGACGAAGCTCTTCCGCAACAGTCTCGAGCGCCTTCAGAATTGTTTCGCGAGTCAGGGCGGAACCCGATGATCCGCCATGCCTTTCAGGCGCTGCCATAGCAGCATTTTGCGGCATAACTGGACCTCGGAGCAAGGACCAGGGATGTAAGCTGGTCCACCGGGCTGACTCGCCTCTGAGCGGAATCGCGGACCGATTCGATCGCCGCAGTCCACGGCTCGTCGCGCGCTTTGAGCCAGTCAAATGTCCTCGTTTCGCCGGCACCCTAGATCCGGCATCACTGCCGGAGGGTCCGCACGCCGGTGTGTAATAGTCGGCGAGAGGATGCGAAGATCACCCCCGCACCGATATTCAGCTACGGCAGGTCACCTCACCTCGAATTCGGCTTTTCGCTCGAGGCTTCTCTTTCCCTGGGTCGCTGTCACCAGCAGCGTGTAGCGGCCCGGCTGGCACCAGCTCAATTCGATCCGGTCGAAAAGGAAAGCCGGCGGAGGTGTAGTCTTGTCAATCCGGATCGGCCGCCAAGTCGCTACCACCTGGTCGCCGCTCAAGATTCGCGCATGAACCTCCACAGGTTTGTCGTCCTTGCCCGGCAACACCCATAGCCCGTACCGCGGGTTCTCCGGTTTGTCAAAACGATACGGCTCGAACGAGATCTTTCCTTCTCGGGGATTCCCGAACAGGACTTCCGACAGATAAAGTTCGCGGGGATTTCGGTTCGGCACCTCGATCACGGCCGATACATTCCCCGACTTGCCCGAGACAAGGTCCCTCACCGACGCCCGAACCTGGTAATGTCCCGCACCGGCCGTTTTTGCCCCGTAGAGCCGCACAAATCCTTCGCGCCCCGCTTCTTCGAGCTTCTGTTTCTCAACCCCGAAACCCTGCTGTTTCGCTTCATTCAGAACGACCTTACCATTCGGCCCAATGATCTGGACTACCGTCTCGAGCCTTGCCTGTTTGGTCCCTTGGGGTCCGTCCTCCAACTGAAGTTTCGCGAAGTCCAATCCAAGGTAGGACACTACTTCAACCGGCCCGTTGTCGGGGAAATGCAGGGTCGGCGCAAGCGACAGCTCGAGCTCCCCGAGGCGCAACGGAGAATTGACCAGACCGCTCAGGTCAACCGGTTCGTCGGACCGGGCGATCGTTACGAGCGAACTCGACGAGAAGGCGGCCGCCCGCGCCTGCAGCCGGAGACCCTTCCGCTTCACCCGCACCTTGATCTTCCGCGGTTCGGGCTCCTTTTCCCCGATCTTGAACCCGAGGAGATAATAGCCCCGGTTCTCCTCCAGAATCCGCCCCATCGCTCTCGACAGGTCGTTCTCGTTCATGAATGCCCGGCCGCCGGTCTCGTTTGCCAGGTGGAAGAGACCTTCGGGTGGTTCGAATGGGCTGGGACCCCTGCTGTCCAAGCCGCGCAGGTCCATCGAGTAGATCACCACCGCGTTGCGATTCGCCTTGTCCACCACGTCCGAGATGGCATCGGCCACAGTCTCTCCCTCGGGAAGCCGAGGCAAGCGATGGAGCAGAAAGCGAGAGGCAAACACCACGACCTTCCTGCCCGGGAGCACCTTGATGTAGTCAATCGCCTGACTCACCGCCGATACCGCCCGCAGGTTCTGCTGCATCAGGGACGAGGCATCGATCCCCCTCGGGGTGATAAAGACCGTAGAAGTCGGGGCATGGCCGATCGGCTGGGAGCGACGACTGGCTATCGCCTTCCTCAACATCTCCCGGTCGTTCGTCACCTGGCACAAGGCACCGTTGTCACCATCCACCCAGATCACCGCCGCGAGGTCCCCCGGCCGCATCTGCTTGTCCACGAAAGTCGTGAGTATCCTGGCGGCGTCATGCACGCCCGCCAACGCCACGTGCGCAAAACTTGCGGAACCGCGCGGGGAACTGACCGCGACGAGCGGCGTGGAGATCACGAAAACAAAGACGCGCCGAACCTCCGATGGCCGAAGCCGCAGGCGTGCCTGCTCCGGCCAGACCGGGTCGGTTGGCTCGAGTGGCAGGTACGAACAGTTCTCCACGGGATAGACCCGTTCGCCGGACTCGATCTCAAAATCCTCTCGGGTCAGGTCACTGACTTGTCTTCCCTTCCCGTCGGTGATGATCGCATCCACTGTGTACACGGTCGAGGTCACGCGGAACGCCGGGGGATGGCGCGGGGGTTGCTGCTCGCTCTCCTGTGCCGACGGGAACACGGTCGAACAAAAGATCAACAGAACCAGAACAATTGACTTCAGAGCGCCAGTTCGGAACATATCGTCCATTCCCCACACTCGACCGTGCCCCACCGGAATGGCATTTTAACCGTTTTCGGCGCATGCAGTCAGCGGTTCATCAAGGCGTCTGGTCGAAGGTCCATCGCGTCGCGTTTTCGACAAGATCCAGCGTGAGACCGAAGACTACCGACGGTCGCACCGCAAAGACCGGCTCTTCGAAGCCTTCCATGTCCCAGTCGTACTTCGCCTGGTAGTTCAGGGCGAACTCCTGACGCAACTGTTGGTCCGCAACCTCTTGCGCCGTGCCTTCCAGGACGACACTATCGGACTCGACTTCGACGCAAACCACGCAGTGCGGATTGTCCTCGAGGTTGCGAGCCTTCCGCGACTGCTTCCCAGTGCTGAAAAGGAAGGCGTCGTGCAACCAGATCCCCCAGATGGGCATGGCGTGGGGCCGCCCGTCGGGTCGCGTGGTGCAAAGCCAGTAAGTGTGTCCCTTGGACAGGCGCTCGGCGGCCCAATCCCACGGCAGCAGGCCCTGGCCTCCGTCGGCGGCCGCGATGCCGTAGCCGGGCATGTAAGGACGCGTCGCCCGTGGCGCCGGCTGCTTCTCTAACCGCGCTTTCTGTGTCATACGATCCTGCCTTGCGGTCTTCAACCGCATTTATGGGTCCCCGCCTATCCGGGGCGAGGGCCCGGTGCTGGCCCCTCGACTTGAGATTCATCTTCACACAACAGCCCGTTGAAATCACCCGCAGCCTGTCAGGGGAAATACGGGGAGTCCCCTCTTTTCCCCTGACCGGCTGGCTGTTTGTCGCGTGCGATATGGCGGGCAAGATGAGGTGTCGAAAAAGTCCCGAGGCGGTTGGCTCCAAGTTGGCCCTCAAGCTTGGTCAAGCGAAGGTAGCGGTCGAATGGAGCCGCGCACGACAGCGAGCGGAGCGAGCGAGAGTAAGCGGACCACCAATCATTCACTATGTCGATACATCTAAATACGAAGCAGTGGAGCGAGTCAGGTGGCCGCTTACTCTCGCTCGCTTCGCTCGCTGTCGTGCGCGGCTCCATTCGATCTCGCTTCCGCCTGACCTTGCCCCGGGACCGGTCGAAAGACGCTCCTCGACTTTTGCGACACCCTAGATGTCCGCGCTCCATGACACGATGTCCGCGCTCCAAGGATGGAACTAATGATCGGCAGTCTCCGTTCTGTAGGGTGGCGGCCAGGTGCCGGGCGTGCGCGGGATGTTTAACCGAAACCGCGCTCTCCGACTCGCCTCCTCGGAGCCCGGTTCCAACCGTCAGAAGGAGCGTACACATGAACAGGTTGAAACTCCCCCCCTTCGCTCTCCTTGCTGCCTTTTACATCTCGTTGGCTGTCGCGTTGGCCGCCGCCACTCTCCCTGCCGATGCATCGAGTCTCGACGATGAAATGATGCAGAAGCTGGCTCATGCCGCGGATAAATACCCGCAGGCCAACATTGTCTTCGTGGAGAAACGGCGAGACATCAGGTACGAAGAGGACGGCACTTATATCGATCGGACGCATTGCCTGATCAAGATGCTCACGGCGCCCGCCGTCGCCTATTTTGCGAAAATGCCGGTTTCCGAGTATTACAGCTATCGAAGCGAAGCCAAGGTGGAGCTCGCGCGTGTCATCAGGCCCGATGGAACAGTGATCGAGGTGCCGGTCGACGCGATCTCCGACGTCGCTAACCCCATGTACAGCCGCCTGAACGTCAATGATGAGACGGCGCGGCTCAAGCTCGTCACTTTCAAGGATCTCCAGGTCGGCGATGCCGTCGAGTATGTCGTCGAGGAGAAGTGCCTGAGACCGGTCTCCTCAGATTACGAGCTGAAAGAAGGCAAATACCTGCAGGAAGACGAGCCGGTCATCCACACGCGCATTGAGATCAACGGTCCAGCCGGGAAGCGCTTGAATTACACGCTGAAATGCGCGGAAGGGCTCGCCGTCAAATTCACTTGTGAAACGAAGGAGGACCGTACTTCATATGTCTGGGAAGGACACGATATAGCTCCCTTCATGTCCGAACCCGGCTGGAATACGCGCCAGCATTTCGCAGCACGCCTGCTCGCCTCCACGATAGCCTCCTGGCGAGACGTCAGTCGCACGGGCTACCTGATCAATAAGGCGTCAATGGACGAGGATGACAACCTCCGCGCCGCGGTAACCGAGGCGATCAGCGGGCTAAAGACCGACGAGGAAAAAATCACGAGCATCGTCCGTTTTCTCCGAAAGAACATAGGCTACAAAGGGCTGACCAGCGTGTCTGCTTACCAGGGCAAGCCCGCCACCCGTACCCTGGCGGAACGCTTCGGTGTCTGCCGCGACGTAGCGGTGCTCATGTGTTCAATGCTGCGGGTGGCAGGCATTGAAAGTTTTCCTGCTGCAACAGGCTATGGCAGGGTGTTCGATCCCGAAGTCCCGCACGACATTTTTCAGCATATGATCGTCGCGGTTCCCGGCCCACGAGGCGATTACCGCCTCTATGATCCGACCGCCGTGCTGTGCACCACCGACCGGCTGCCGGGCTACGCCGGTGAGGCTCCTTTGCTGGTCTTCCGGGCGGAGGGCGAAGACCTGTCGAAAATCCCCCACATTCCGGCCAGTGCTAACGCCGGCACGATCCGGGCGAAGAGCCGGATTGGCGCCGACGGCCTCCTGTCGAGTACGGTGACGATCAGCAGCCTTGGCGCCTACGACGAGGATCTCCGCAACTGGCGCAAGAGGGCCAAGCCCGCGGATTACGAGAAACGTTGGAATGATGCCGTGAAGCAGCTGGGCCCGGCGGCAAAGATCACCGAGCTGTCCACATCCGACCCCGGCGACCTGGAAGCGCCTTTTGTAGTAACCGTAAGATACGAGGTTCCCGGTTACGTGGTGCCCGGGGGCGACGCTCTCGAGATCAAGGCCCCCCTTGCCACCGACTGTTTCGAGCGGGTTCTGACGGATATCGTGGCCAGGGCGAAAAAGCCGGAACGCAAATACCCCTTTATCCTGACGACGACGGTCGGGGTGACCGCGGAGGAAACGATCCTCCTGCCTCCGGGTTATTCGGTCAAGTCGGCACCGGAGAGCACCGCAATGGAGTCGAAAGGCCTTGCTCTGAAGATACAGTACCTCGGATCTATCCCGGCGGCCGAGGCAGGCGGTGTTCAGATGAACTTCAGCAAGACGTTCTTCATCGATTCAAGGCAATTCGATCCGGCTGATTATCTCGAGCTTCGGAAGATACTCGACGCGAACTCAAGCTCAAAGAACGTCCAGGTGACACTCGTCAAGGACAAGGAAAGCTGAGAATTGCGGGAGTGCCAGCAGCGCTTCACCCGAGCGTCGCCTCTTGTAATCCGGTATCCCTCCCGGCTTCGAAAGCACGCCAAACGGCCCGGTTGGGAAACGGCTGGTTTCGAGAAAATCCTGGGTTACCGAAGCAGGTTTCGCAGAAAGAAGTGGCGGTTGCCGGTGCTCCACGGCTTGGAGCAGATATCGATATCGCCGTCACCGTCTACGTCCGCCGCAACCGCTTCGTGGCAGGGCATTTCGGCGACGATGTGCTCCACCCACCGGATCGGGCGGCTGTCTGCTCCTCGGACATTCTCCCAGATGTAGCACTTACGCGGCTCAGCCTTCGACAACGGACCGCCGCCCGAGAAAACGTCAAGGTCACCGTCAAGATCGAAATCCGCGACCGCCAGCGAGTGAAAGTCCTGGCCGTCCCCCTTGTCCTTGATCAGGTGACGCGTCCAGTTTCCCTTCCCGTCGTTTTCAAACCAGGCCACGCGGCCATCCGGGTTGTCCGCCTCGGCCTGGATCACGTCCTGGTCTCGATCCCCATCGAGATCGACGACCCAGGTTTTGACCGCCAGGCCGTACCGATGATGCTCGCCGAAGTCGAGGTTCTTGTGCCGGCGCCAGTTCGTCCCCTTCCCGTCGACGTTCTCGTACCACGCCTCACCCGTCACGACGTCCGTGTCGCCGTCGCCATCGATGTCGCCGGCAGCTTTCGGCGAGACCCCACCGTGGACCTTGTGCTCTGCGGCAGAAGCGATTTCGTGAGCCACCCACTTCTGGCGCGGATCGGACGGGATTTCATACCAATACAACCCGGTCCGGTCGGAGTTCGCAATCGCGTCGATCCTGCCGTCTCCGTCGATCTCCGCGAACTCCGAGTCGTGGGAGTAGATCGTCCCGATATCGAACTCACGAAACTCCTCGTCGCACGGCTTGCCGGTATTCACGAGGAGCTTCGAACCTGAAAAAATGTCGATCCAGCCGTCGCCGTCGACATCCCGAGCGGTCCCGCCGACATCCGTGAATCCCTTGCCCGCGGGATGCCGAATCCACTGGTCGGGGCCGGCGTACTCCCACCACCAGACACCGCCCCCGGCATGATCCGCCTGGCCGGTGATCCAATCGAGATCCCCGTCGCGGTCCACGTCGGCCAGCGCCGTCTGCCCCATTCTCTGGCCGAAGTCGTCGATCCGATGGGTCGAGAACGCGGGAAAGCCTTGGGTACCCGACTCCTGGGCTGGCCAACCAAGGATTGCGACCATCCAAATCGGGAGAACCAACAGGCTCGCAAGCACCGTGACCGGGCCCGCAGCAGTCTTCGAACCGTTCTGTCTTGAGCGCATATAATTGGGCAAGGGTAGCAACCTTGACGGGGAACTTACAACTCCGCTGTTCGAGGCACTATCCGGATCAGATGTGAGCCGTCCGTTATCAGGTCGTTAGTTCTCTCATCAGCGCGTCCGTCTCACACCGTTTCTTTACAGTTCCCCCCTTTGCGAACTCAACTACACCAGGCTTGCCAGGCGGCGGAGGCGGAGAATGGGCTCGTCGGCCTGACGGGAGGCGGCCAGATCCGCTTCGAATTCCGCCACCCAGTCGTTATACATATCGGGGTCCACCAGCATCTGCTGCACTACCAGGGTGGTCTCGGCCTCCGAGGGCTGAGCGTACGTGTGGCGCAGGTTGCGCGCCTCCGGATCCAGCCGCAGCCGCTCGTGTTCTTTCAGATAGCCTTCCAGCGCAGCCTTCAGCCGTTCGGCCGTCCACGCGGCGGCTTCGCGGTCCTCGGGCCCATCAAGGGCGGCGATCGCCGCATCGAAGTGCCCAATCGACCAGGCACGAAGGAACGTGAAGATCCGCGTGCGGATGGCCGCGAGGAAAGCCTTGGTATCTCGCGTGATATCCCGTTCAACGACAGCCGCACCGGGCGGCCGCACCTCCGCCTCAACCTTCGCCTCGCCCGCCGGTCGGCGGAGCCGAGCGACAGCCCGCTCCTCACCGGGAAGCTCGATTGGTTCGTAACCCGAGCCCATCATCCGATCCCATTCTTCCGCCAGACTCGAATCGACCTGTCGCAGGAGCGTGCGCAGGTAGAGCTCCATCTCCTGGACCTGGTCCGTCTTCACGCCGTCCGGGACGGTTTGACTGAGAACCTTGTAGACGCTGTTCAGGTGCCGCAACAGGAGCCCCTCGGATCGCTGCAGCTCGTAGTCCATGACGTATTCGGTGAAGGAGCGAAAATTCTCGAACATCTCCCGGGCAATCGATTTCGGCCGGATGTCCTCTTCGCCGACCCACGGGTGTCGATCGGCGAACGCGTTGAAGGTCCCGCAAATGAAGTCGTTGAGCGGCTTGGGGTACTCCAGCTTCTCAAACTCGGCCATCCGCTGATCGTAATCGAGCCCTTCTGCTCTCATTTCGGCCATTCGCTGGTCTTTCACCTTATCGAGCTGCCGGCGCAGGATGATCTCCGGGTTCTCGAGGATCGCCTCGACGAGCGTCAGCAGGTCCAGGGCGTACTCGGGCGACTCCGGATCAAGCATCGGCATGGTCTCCAGGAGGTAGAGCGAAAGCGCCTGATCCATGGAGAAATCGTCCTGCAATTCGACATTGACGCGAAGCTTGGAACCGTACTCGTCCTGCGGGATGAACTCAACGATCTTTCGGTCGACCAGTGCGCGGAACAGCTGCCAGGCTCGCCGAAGGTGCGCTCGCTTGGCAGTCTCCGGCTCGTGACAATCGCGGATCAGGCGTCGCATCGCCCGGCACCCGTCCCCCCGGCGGCTCAGCACATTGAGCAGCATGCCATGCGAGACCTGGAAGCGCGACGTCAGCCGTTCGGGCGGGGAGGCGATCAAGCGTTTGAAGGTATTGATGTCCCAGTTGACGAAGTTGCGTTCGGGGGGCCGCCGCTTCGTCACCTTCTTGCCTTCGCGCGCGGCCTTTTCGCTCAACTTCAGGTTCTCGATCACGTGCTCCGGCGCCTGGACGACCACGTACCCGCGATCGTCGAATCCCTTCCGGCCCGCGCGCCCCGCAATCTGGTGGAAATCGCGGGCCGTGAGCAATGCGGTCTTTCGTCCATCGAACTTGCACAGCCGTGTGAAGAGGACCGTGCGAATGGGGACGTTGATACCGACCCCCAGGGTGTCTGTGCCGCAGATGATCTTCAGCAGACCCCTCTGGGCCAGCTGTTCCACGAGCACGCGGTATTTCGGAAGCAGGCCCGCGTGGTGCAGTCCGATGCCGTGTCGCAGCCACTTTCGGATCTCCGAGCCGTAAGGGCTCGTGAACTTGAAGTCGGCGATCTCGCGGGCAATCGCCTCTTTTTCGTCGCGGCTGCAGATCTTCAGGCTGGTGAAGTCCTGGGCGCTCGAGGCAGCATCAGCCTGCGTGAAGTGGACCACATAGACCGGCGTCTTCCCGTCGGCTGACAGCTTTTCCAGCATGTGCGACAGCGGAATTTCGGACCACGCGTAATCGAGCGGGACCGGCCGGTCGGCTGAGACAACGGTGGCGGTCTCGCGCCCGTTGAGCGTCGTCAGCGCTTCCTCGAAGAAACTCGTATCGCCAAGCGTGGCCGACATCAGCAGGAAGCGGGTCTGCGGCAGAGTCAGCAGCGGCGACTGCCAGGCCACGCCCCGATCGCGATCGGCGTACCAGTGAAACTCGTCCATGACGACATCATCGATCAGCGCGGCCGGACCCTCTCGCAGAGCGATATTGGCCAGAATTTCTGCGGTGCAGCAAAGGATGGGCGCGTCGCGATTGACCGTTGCATCCCCGGTTGAAAGGCCGACATTGTTCGGACCAAGCTCGCGACAGAGATCCATCCATTTGGCGTTGACTAGCGCCTTGATCGGGCACGTGTACACCGCACGGCGCCCGCGTGCCAGGGCGGCGAAAAGCAGCGCGAATGCCACCAGGGACTTGCCCGAGCCGGTGGGAGTGTTCAGGATGACGTTCTTTTCGTCCAGCAGGTCGAGGATCGCCTCTTCCTGGGCCGGATACAGAACCAGGTTTTTTCCGCCGACGTAGTCTAGAAAACTCCCAAGGAGGGTGTCACTGGAGACATCATCGTCCCGAGGGAGGAATTCGTTGAGGGTTACCGCCATCAAGTCCCCTTTGACAGGATTGACAGGATTTACAGGATTAACAGGATAGCAGCCTTGCTTCGAATCCTGCTAATCCTAAAACCAGACCTGACCAATCCCTGGCGGCGTGAAGTGTCCGGCGTTGGTCCGACTTCCAAGTCGGACATCGGGCATGCGGCCAGCTGGCTCGAGATTGCAGGCGTTGCGAAGTGTCCGGCGTTGGTCCGACTTCCAAGTCGGACACTGCCATGCGGCCGGCTGGCTCGATCTTGCAGACGCTATGAAGTGTCCGGCGTTGG
>Ga0105091_10000756_pt1 | contig 13889 bp, 11 predicted proteins | sample PPLLak1March2015_FD_87022 | JGI IMG/M metagenome (GOLD analysis project Ga0105091, IMG submission 87022) | Freshwater sediment microbial communities from Prairie Pothole Lake near Jamestown, North Dakota, USA - PPLs Lake P7 Core (1) Depth... | ecosystem: Environmental > Aquatic > Freshwater >... | reverse complement strand
GGGCTTTGGGATTGTTTTTGGCATTTGAATAATTTATTTCGGCAATCCGGGCCAGGTACTTGTCATCGAGCCGGTAACGGTTATCGTATTCATCGCCTAATTTGCCGAATAATTTCGGGAACGGAAACTCGATACCGACACATTCTTTTTCATACCATGCGGCAGTCCCGAGAAAATCGCCGCCCTTTGCGGAATCGACCGATTTCATCATCTCGACACCAATGACACAAATCAGGTCGTAAATTCCGGCCTCTATATGCGCCATCGCTGATAATAAAGCCATTGAACCGGAAGCACAAGCAGCTTCGAAGCGCATTGTAGGTAATCCCGCGAACCTGCTGTCAAAATCCACGAAAAATGGTCCAAGATGTCCCTGCATGCAATACAGCTCGCCTGCGAAATTGCCGATGAATGCCGCTTTTATATCAGCCGGATTTATTTTTGCCGAATCAATACTGCCCTGATACGCCTCTCGCATCATTGCGGCTATGTGCTTGTTTTCCCTTGCCCAATTGCGTGCAAAATCCGTCTGGTAACCGCCAAGAATATAAACTGCATTATTTTTCATCTGTTGTCCTCTAACCTTTTATTTTGCAACGAAATATTTGCCCGAATTAATAATGTTGAAGTGCGATTTAAGGCCTGCCTTTAACGCATCAGGGACTTCGAAGCCCTTTTGAGTAAGAAGCTGTGCCGCTGAATCGGGGCCTCCAAGCACCTCAACTATGACACTTGGACAAGCCCAGTGAAATCCATAAGACATTACATCATCAATACCTTCAATACCATCGTTTTTATCAGTAACTTCACCAACCAGTGAGTATGAATAAGCAACATAGGCACAAAGGATGTCTTTGACAACTTCTGCTTCACTGCCGTTTGCCGAGAGGATAGTTTCGAATGCCTTTTGATACATACCCATACGGGTAAAATGCTTTGCCTTTTCCACGAACGCAACGTGCGGCTCTATAGCGGGAATGTACTGGCAGGTTGCAGGGTCAAGGAATACATATTTGCCGCTCTCGAGTTTTTTGTAAAAGCCGCCTTTAGTTTTATAGCCGAGAAGCTTACGCTCGAGCATCTTATTGATGTAGTCCGGAACGGAAAGCCAGCTATGCATCGCATCATGGGTATGCTGAGTCAAACTGTCTATGATTGCTTTATGAATATCAAGTCCTACTAAATCTATGGTTGCTAATGGGGCCATAAGCCGGCCGGTATATGGCCCAATGAGATAATCCATTAATTCGACACCTAATTGGGCTGCAAGAGAAGTAATCCGTGCAAAAAGCACAAAGCCGATCCTGTTGCCTGCAAAAGCGGGGGTATTTCTCACGGGTATAATCGCCCGGCGAAGCCTGTCAGCTAAAAAGCCGCTCATAAAAGATACAACCTGGGGATCTGTTTCTTCAATACCTGTTATTTCACAGGCGGGCATTCTTCCAGGGGGATTATAAAAATGTGTTGAAAGAAATTTCTTTTTGAACTCAGGACTTCGTCCCTGCACAAGACTGGATAAGGGTAAGCTTGACGTTGTTGAACTGACAATTGCACGGGGATTTTTATATGCCTCAACCTGCTGGTGCATATGCTGTTTTATCGCGACATCCTCTCCAATGGCCTCAACGACCCAGTCCGCTTCGCCAAGCGCTTGTTTAAGCATACTCTCGTAATCGCCGCAAATAATATTTCGTGCTATTAACTCGGAACGCGCCTGTGATATCGCCTTTTGGAGGCCTTTTTCTGAGCCCTGCTTAGTTCGGCTCAAAAAGTATACCTTTAATCCATTTTGTGCCATCAAGCCGCCGGACAAACTGCCGACCGTCCCGCTTGCACCAAGAACTGTAACTGTTTTTATGGAGTTTAGCATTTAAGGATCCTCAAGCAGAAATAATGAAGAATTTTATCTGGGAGTAACGGAATTTGTTGCTAATCATAAAGCAAATCCAAGCCGAGCAGATTTATTTAAGGACAGGACACCGCCATATCTTAATCTTTCCTCCCTGTCTAAGTGCCGAAGTGGCCGCAAACCTTCCATCCATCGAAAAAATAAGGCCGCTTTCAATTTTATGTCCCGGCGATACTTTAAAAATCAATTTACCTGTTTTTGCATCCCACATATAGAGCATTTTAAAAACTACGGAGGCTACAATACGTCCATCAGGGCTGACGGCTACTTCCTGTAAAGAGCTTTGTCCTACAGTGCTTTTTTTATTTTCGAAGGGTAATTTAAGATGACCTGTGATTTTGCCGGATAAAGTCTCAATCTTCCAGACATTTCCATCGCTGCCTCTTGCGTAAATTATACTGCCATCCGGGGAAAAAGCCCCGCTGTGAAATCTTTCAATTTCCGGTTCCTGCTTTTCCCAAAGTATTTTCCCGGTTTTTATATCGATCAGGACAAGCCAGCCCTTTTTTCCTTTTTCACCTGTCATCAGGGCAACAGAAGCATTGTCTGCTATGGCAAGTTTAAACAGACGAGTTATAGATTCGGGCTTAATTTCTGTTACAGTTTTGATAGTCCCGCTGTTGGGTTCGACAATCGCAAGCTGATAAATCTCCTTGTCATCATTTTCGCTCGAATGTGCCAGGGACACGGCTATTGTGCTTTTATCCCTGGTTGCCGTCATCAGGGCACGGTTAATATTTGAATGTAATGAAATATTTAAAGGAGCCTTTTTGCTATTAATATCTGTCACAATTATGTTATTGGGACGCAGCCGTTTAATCGAAACCGCCAGGCCTGTTTTAGTCATAAGTGCCTGATCGCAATCCAATTGCAGAACTTGGGGCGATTTTAAAAGATTTACCCACTGCCACACAAAAAATTTGCCATCCTGACAGGCAGCAGTAATTGAATCGCCATTGCTGGACAACTCTGCAACGCCATTATTCATCGGAAAGCTCAGCTCATAAGCCAGAGAGGAGCGCTTGCGGCTTACTGTCATTGCAATCAAAATAATGGCAATGGCGGCAACAAAGAAAAGAAACACAGGCTTATTATTTTTCTGAGGCATTAGATTATTTAATATCTAAATCCGCTGTAATGTTCCATCAATTTCTCTGAAATAGCCGGAATCAACGAGCAGCTTTCGACGATGAGCAACTATTGCTTTCCAGAGTTGCTTTTGTTCATAACAGCTTTTAATCCTCTGCCTTGCGGCAATTCCAATCTGTTTTCGTAATTTTGGGTCTTCCACTAAGCGCTTCATAGCTTCAATCAAAGGCGGAACTGCTCGAGGTGGAACAAGAAGTCCGGTCCGACCATTGATTATGGATTCTTGCGGTCCAGGCACATCTGTCGTTATAACCGGCAGCTCCATGGCACAAGCCTCAATATTGACAACGCCGAAACCTTCTCTATATGTTGGCAATACGAAAATATCCATTGCAGCGAGATATTTTTCCGGTTCGGCTTGAAATATGAAATGTGAAATCCTTTTATGATTATTTATGATTTCGATTGTTGACTGTTCAAGAGGATTTTTTTCCGTTGGGCGTCCTATGTAAAGCAGGAAAACATGAGGATTCTGCTCAGCAACTTTACTGAATGCTTCAATCAATTCATTAATGCCCTTATCTTTTACCATAGGTGCTATACACCCAAAAACAAGAGCATTTTCTGTAATATGCAATTCAGAGCGGATTTTTTTTCTGAACTCAGCCAGTTTTTCGGGATTAAATCTTTCTGTATCAACACCATTGGCACTCCCTTCTCCGACAACGCTGATTTTTTCTGGCTTACAAAGCCCCTCTTTCACGGCAATTTCGTAATTTCCTTTACTATCAGGAGCAATTGCGGTGCTCAAGGCACATATAATTTTCTCGAAGGTCTTGAATATTAATTTGGTTTTACCAGTTTGTGTGACATAATATAAACCCCACATAAGATAAAGCCGAACCGGCACACGAGCCATCCATCCCGCAATGGAACCAAATAAAGAGGCCTTTGGGGTAGCGTATTGAACTATATCGAATTTCCCTTTTTTTATAATTGAATAAATTTTAAATAGAGCTTTTATGTCTTGCCATAATTTTATTGTGCGAGCCATCTCGACAGGTTCACAAATAACGTCTTTTGGCAGAACAAAAGTCCTCCCAAGGGCATCTTTTGAAGAAGTAATAACAGTTATCTCGAAGCCATTAGATTGCAAATATTGAAGTTGTGCCGGACCGAAGAATGCCTGTATTGTTCCGGGCACTGTAGTTATTATGCACAATTTTATCATAGATTATCTCGTAAAATACATCTCAATACTTGATCCGTTTATTATTCCATCATGTTGCCAATTCAGCGACTTTTTTGTAAAAATCAATACGACGCTGATTAAGTATAGCAGTATGGTATTTTTTTGACTCTTCCAGATTACGTCGTGACATCGTTTCAAGACGGTTTCTGTCCTGCATTAGTTCACTTATTTTTTTTGCGATACCCTCGGCGTCACCCGGCTTAATAAGGTATTCAGGTTCAAGCAAATCTGCAATCCCGCCCACGTTAGTCCCTAAACATGGAAGACCGCGTGCCATTGCCTCAATTAAAACCCTCGGCTGGCCTTCTGTAAGTGAAGGTAGAATAAAAAGATCTGCTTTGTCGAACTGATCACGAATCTGCTGTCCAGGCGGTAACTGTCCCAGAAAGAAAATGCGTTTGGCTATTCCTAACGACCTGGCTTTTTCCTCAAAATAATTTCTATGTCTGCCGTCACCAATCAATGTAAGTTCCAAATCCAATCCTTTCTGAAGACAAATTGACGCCGCCTTAATAAGCACGTCCTGTGCTTTGTAAAAAACTTCCATTGTGCCTGCATGACATACGCGAAAAGTCCTGTTTTCTCCGATTGATTTAGCTCGTTGTTTTAGGCTGGCTTCGCTGATTATCGCTTCTTCAGGCAGATTTACATTTGAACAGCTTATAGACCAGCATTTCACAGGATATGCCTTTTGTAAATAGCTATTTGTAACATATAAAGCAGCACTGGCGTGTTCGCATTGTTCTTTCTGTCCTTTCAATAACTTACATATACCTCTTACCAGAAAGTTGGCACCTGAAGTTCTTGCGGACTCCCGTGAGCTTCCCACCACTTCCACACCATACGGAATTCCTTTCATCATAAGGTTATGCCATAACAGCGTCCCTATTCTTCCAGGTATTCTCAGAATAAATACATCTGCTTGCTTTACGGCCTTACTCATCATGCTTTTAATTCGGTAGTGCTGGCGCATGTACTGCCAAAGGCCCACGTAATAAGGCAGTGGGAAGAAAGTTACTCCGGGACCATTTGCGGATTTTTTGTTGGGCAAATCCTTATCGATGGTTCCCAATCGGGCCAGAACCGTAACTTCGTCGAATACCTGCAAATACCTTTTCCAGTGTTCGTAATCGCAAATTGTATTAGAATAGATATTTCCGCCGGGCCCCTTCAGGAAACGGTCTTCCAAAGCTATCATAACCCGCATCTATTTCTCCTTGTCATCTCAAAAACGTAAACTTTACGATTTTATTTCTTATTCAGAAGATTTATTACAGCTTTAAATTTACCTCTGGGGCCTCGAGGTATGCTATCTACGTACTCAACATCAATATTAAAATTAAATTGTGACCTCTGAATGATATTTCCTATAATTGTCTTTTCTAAAAGAGGTGAAAATTTTTGGTCAACAACAAGCAAAACCTTTATATGCGTCTGCCCATCTTGAATAAATTGAGATTCAATGATACCCTCAATGTTTTTTGTGCAATGGAAATTAAGATACATCAGAAACCTGCCGTCGGGCGTAACAATAGCATCCTCACTTCGTCCTTCAACTGGTTTTATTGCAGGCCAGTTTAATCCGCATTGACACTTTTCATTCGAATCTAAAAATGATGCCTGGTCTCCTATCTGATATCTAATAAGCGGCATCGCATTATTTGCAAGACCTGTTAAAAGCATCTGCCCTTCCTGCCCGGGCGGAAGAGTTTTCATGTCATCATCCACAATTTCAATTATCCCAAACTCCGGGTTTATATGCATTCTTCCATTTGGGCACTGGGTAATCAAACATTGAAGCTCCTGACTGCCATACTGATCGGCGACAGGCGCCTTAAATACATCCTCTATGCATTCTCTCCAATTTGGATACATTACCTCTGATGTCGTGGTTATCGCCTTTATAGATGCCGGCGGCTCTATGTTGTTCCTTTTAAAGGCCTGGGCCAGTAAATAAACACTTGATGCATAACCAAATATTTCATTCGGTCTGAATTTTTTAAATAACTCAGCATATTCACCAATCTTTTTATCATTTAACTGATATATGCTTAAAAACAGCCTATTGCCCGCATAGTCATGCCAGCAAATTTCGTCAGAATCATTTATCGCGGGAGTAAAAAATCCAGTTAAGCATGCTTTTCTATCAAATGGCTGTAAACCATACCAGCCTTTAAACCTTAAAAGTCCTGCACTAACCATACTGTGTGTCTGAAAACTGGCTTTAAGCATTAAAGGCGTGCCGCTGGTCCCGCTTGTTTTATGATACCGGGAAAAACCAACACCGGAATCTGCGTAAAATACTTTCGTATCTTTTCGCAGCATCTGCTTTGAAATAACAGGCATTTTACTTAGCTCTATCGGTTTACCATTATTAACATATAAATCTTTTCTTTCACGATAATATGGCACATTTCGAACACAATGAGATATAACTTTTTCAAATTGTTCGCTTTGATATTTATGAAATTGCTCGATACTGAACCCCATAGCACGCTTGAAGGGCTTAAAATATTTATATGACATCAAAGATTTTGCTATGTATAAGACTCCGGATTTTGAGGCTTTAAAAGTATTTGTTAGTTTAGACATTTGTAATAACCTTTAAATATACCAGTCAATAGTTATCGTATAATTCATTTTGATATTTAGGCATTGTTATTCGATAAACTGCGTACACCGCTATAGCCATGCTGAATACTTTGAATACTATCCATACCCAGTCCCAGACAAACAGATATAATACCATCAAAATCGCAAATGGCACCAGAAATGCTTTCGCCGATGTATTGGGCAGATTTTGCACCCAAACAGACGAGGCCTTAATAATGATACCATAAAGGAACATCACAACAATTACAAAAGGCCATCCAAAATTGATGTATGCCTCACCTATAAGACCGGCCACACGTGCTGTTTTTTCCCTGGTGGATTCGTACGCCCCTTTCCCTTTTACCATGTCCGTTACTACTTCCGCCATCCCGTGAGGACGATTTGGCCATATAAAACGCGGGATAAATACTACTGACCCTTCAACATATGTCTTGCCCCAGGTATGCTGAAATCTGCCCGATGATATCTCCTGATTGGCGAACATCCACACACCAATTCGGCCCAGATCTCCGATAAACATATTTACTAATGTACCTCCGGATGCAGCCGCCATGCGAGTTCGCATGGCAGGGTCAAAATAATCCCTCCATGCTGATGAACCGAATGATTTATACATAAAATACATCTGCATGAGAGGCGCACTGAGTATGAGAGGCACTATCAAGTAAATAAGCTTAACCCTCTTGAGGGAAAAGTGAATAATTCCCATCATCCAGAAGACCCACATTACTATGCGGCCGCGGCTGCCCCGAAAGAGAACCTGCTCCATAATAACGGTAAAAACAATTAATAAAACAAAAATAGGTTTTGCCATGCTGTTATCTTCATCCAGATTTATTTTGTTATAATACTTCTGTATGGATGACACTGCAACCAACAGCACTCCGATATACATAAGCGTTTCTATTGTCACTATATATCCTAATCCGGTACTGGCTGAGAAACGCGTCCCCCAGGTAGCCCCTCTTATTTTTAAAAGATAGAAAATATGCGCTATTAGTCCCAGTGAAATAAGTATCATTGAAAATGTTCTTGCTTTGGATATATCTAATACCCGAATAGATGATGCCGCTTTAATTCCTATGCGCTCCCCAAGACCTATTTTTCTGCCAATTTGAAATGCTATTAATCCCGGCAGACACATTGCAACCGTTTTACCCAGCAGAACTCTTGTATCAAACATTGGCAAGCTGTATCGGTCATTTATAAAAGCCACTGCAGGAGCTACGACCATAAATTGAAACAACATCGCAGATGCCAAACCCTCAACATCAAATAGCTCGCGTTTGCCTGTAAGCCATTCCAGTAAGGTCGGCGAAATTATTATTCCCGTGAATATAACAGGTAAAAACCAAATATCGCATGTGCTTGTCTCAAAGACCATGAGCACCATTGAGGCGACAAGAACAATCAAAGGTCCCAGAATTTTGTATTTCAAATATTCACCCCTGATAAGGTATCGGGCAGGACATCCGGCTTGATTGCAAGAGCATGATTTCTTTTCTGCTGATTTGCCAGGATGATAAGCCCCACAGCACATACAACCATTTCAACAATAAATCCTATAATGCACGCGAATGATACGCCGTTTAAACCATATCTTCCTATCAGCAACCGGCCGCTGAAGTATAAGACCAGTGAGCCTGCTATACTTGCTATGATTCGCCACCAATACCGGCGTGTTGATATAATCGTGTCGCCAACAATGGAAACTACTGCAAGAAAAATGCCGGCAACTGCATACAAGTACATCGCACTAATGTAAGAAATATAGGAACGATCAAGGAAAATGGTTAGGAATAACTTGCCCGCAATAAATGTAAATAATATGTTTATAATTCCGAAGCAGAAAGATATTGCTATAATTTTAAACAACAGCCGCATGAATTTGGGCACATCAGTGCTAAAATAAATTGCTTGTCTCCTCAACGCTGATGCTGTAAGTGATGCTATTATCAGCATCATCCCGGTTGTCACCATTCCAATTCCTGTAAAATAGCCGAGATACACTTCATCAAGTCTCCCTTTTATTATGTATCTAGGGACATTTATTGGAAAAGATGCCAGACCAGATGCTATAGATATTACCCAGCAGTCTTTTATAATTCTTTTTAACAAAGAAAAATTAAATTTTGGAATTACCTGCTCAATTCGGCTTATGGAATACAAGTCATAGAACAAAAACTTCAACAGCACCAAAATGAACATGGTTAATATCCCCCCCACGAGTCTTCCTGTAACATATACGCCGGCCATCATTCCCAAAACAACCAAAAAACCCTGAATTATCCGCGATATAGAATGATAATTCATACATTCATGTTTCTGGAATACCGCCAAAGAGGCCTGGATTACAGTTAATAATGACTCGTACAAAGCAACCAGGGATATAACAATTATCAGGGATGTTGAGTATCCTCTCTGGAATATAATGCCTATGATAATTAAAATAGCGGTAAAATTGAGAAACATTCTTACGCCGAGATATTCGCCAAAACTGTATTTGTCCGCAACATCAACAACCATGACGCGCCCCAGCGAGAGGCCTGTGAATAGAAAAATAGGCATTGAAATAGCTGTAGCTATAACATACTGGCCCAAAGCTTCGGTCCCAAGCATCTTTTGGATTATTGTAAAAAGGCCCATTTGTGAAAGCGCACTGGCTATTGTGCCGAAAGTTGCCCAGATGAAATTCTTCCGAAGACCAAGTTTCTTTATTTTTGGGTTAATTTGATTGACCATCTCAGTTGCTGGCTATATCCCATTCTATATCTGCAAGGTAATATAGTGGTTCATAATGTGTCGGGCCTGATGCTGATAAATAAATCAGACTGTATTTTTTCGCTAAGGGTGTGATGGCAAGCAAGGCAAATTGCTCGTCTTCTCGGTACCTCGGAAATAAAAAAACTCTTTTGCCCTGTTTGAGAACATTTTCATAACCTTTAAGCTCTCTATAAAGCATTTCAGGCGTTCTGACATTCCTGTGAAATGCCATTTCAGTCATAATACCGTCAATAAAAGGAGCAATTTGAGCAAATGCTGTTGGTATATCTTCCGGGTAAGTAGCTACATTTACAAAACACTTTAGGCCATTTTTGCGAGCTTCATCGCCTGCCTCTTTATAGAACTTCATGTAAGCTGCCGTCCACTCTTCGCTCGAAACAGGAAATTCAGTATTTGGGCTAATACCCCAGTAGCAATTATCAAAACAAAGTGCATCCAGGCCATTGTGCTTCGCTCTTGCTATTGCCAGCCCGATGACTGCCTGTCTGACTTCCTGTTTTGTCATATCAAGACAGTAGCGGTCTTTTTTTTCTCCGGCTAAAACAAAGGAGCCTCTGCTATTTTTAAGGAGCCAATTTTTAGAACATTGATTTAAAGGTAGCTTTGCAGGAGGATAAGTATCCTTGTCTTCCGCCAAAGCATAAAGGGCAGATGCATACGACCCCAGAATAATATTAGGATTGGCTCGCCGAAGCAGCTTAGTCATCTTAATAAATTCAGTCTCATCTTTGAACACTCTTATATCCCATACAAAATCAGGAGCAAAAAAATCTGATAGATTTGGATCTTGCACATACTTGAATGATGAACGATTCCGTTGGGCGGCAAATAACATTGAAGGTCTCTTTTTCATCTGTCCTGTGCCTATTTTTTTCTCTTCAGAAATACCTTCTTTTGAGGATATTAAGATTAAAAATAACATGATAATGATTATTGCTGACGTATTGATTGTGCTTAATCGTTTCATTTTAAATTCCACAATATCATACTTGTATTCAGAACGCCTTTTACTTAATTTTTGAAATTATTGAATGAATAATTTCTTTTAATCTCATTCCGGGCTTCCAGTTTATTCCTTTTTGAATCCTTTCGATGGACGGCACGCGGCGCATCATGTCTTCGATGAAGCGGCCGTAGGCGATTTCGTAGGGGACGAATTCTTTTTTGCTTTTGCTGCCTGTGATTTCGATTATTTTATCGGCAAGCTGTTCAATCGTTATCTCCTCATTCGAACCGATATTGAACGCCCTGCCGACCGCGTCCTGGCATTCCATCAGACGGATGACTGCATCGACGACATCCTCGACAAAACAAAAGCACCGGCTTTGCTTGCCGGTGCCGTAAATGCGTATTGGTTCATTTTTAAGAGCTGACTCGATGAATCTGGGGACAACCATTCCATATCTGCCGGTCTGCCTTGGGCCTATGGTGTTAAAGAATCTGCCGATTACAACTTCAAGCCCGTATTGCTGATGAAAGGCAAAACCGAGAAATTCATCGACTGCCTTGCTGCACGCATAAGCCCATCGCGGCATGCTCGTGCTTCCAAGGACCAGGTCATCATCCTCATGAAATGGAACCGATTCGTTCTTGCCGTAAACTTCGCTGCTTGAGGCAATGAAGATGGGACATTTATATTTATTGGCGGTCTCGAGGACAACCTGAGTGCCTGCGATATTGGTCTCGATGGTATGAACCGGGCTGTCGGCTATCAGCTGCACACCGACTGCGGCCGCAAGGTGAAAGACCTTTTTGCATTTTTTTACAGCCGAGTCGATTAATGCACTGTCGCGGATATCGCCTTTTACAAATTCAAAGCCGGGCTTACCGACCAGCTCCGTGATATTTTGTAAACTGCCGGTCGAGAGGTTATCGACGACAATTACTTCATTGCCATCTTTCAAAAGCCGCTGCGCCAAATGGGAGCCTATGAAACCGGCCCCGCCTGTTACCAACGCCTTCATTAATCCTCACTCAAAACAGTAAAAAAATACTAAGCCGCCAATGCTAAGCGGACTCCGTCCCCCTCAGGCGCAAAAAAATCACCCTTCGCATCCTTGCAGGCGACTCAATATTCCGGCAAAAATAAAATTAGCGGGTGATTATAGCAGATTCTATCCCGAATCCGGATAATCACCTTGTCTATAACATAAGTATCGGCGTATCAAGAAGATAGCTTGAGTTGCCTCAGTCGTAAAAAGCCAGGTATTTAATGTCTGCAAATATACGTGGGATTTAGGGTTACAGTTCAATTTGGCTTGTATGTTCTTTACGGCCGCCTTACGCAGTCAATCATTGCGATATAGTTGTCAAAAGGCACATATTCCGGGACGCTGTTGCCCGTTCCCAGGGCATACCCCCCTTTTTGGCTTGTTTTCGCCAGCATTGCCTCGCATCGCTGCCTTATCTGCTCAGGCGTTGACCGGCACATAAAGTCCATATCTATGCCGCCCAAGATGGCAATCCTGCCACCCCATTTATCATATGCCTGCTCAACCGGCATAATAACATCTTCGAAAGAGTGCTTGCCATCGAATTTCAAACAATCGATTATGTCATCCATTACCTTTTCGAGATTGCCGCAAGAGTGAAGAATGGCCGGCTTTCCGGCCGCATGAATCACCTCGACTATTTTTTTTGTCCAGCCGAAGACATACCGCCGCATATCATTAGGTGAAAGCATTGTCGAAGTCTTGAAACCCCAGTCATCGTTTACAATCAAAGCGCCGACAGTATCGAAAGCCGAGCAAATTTCATAATACCTCACAAGCCGGCTGCCTACCGCATCAAAGATGTCCTTAACCAATTCTGCATCATCAGCGAGCATAATGCACAAACGTTCAAATCCAACAAGCGAGATTACATTTTCCAAGACCCCGCACGGTCCGTAAACTATCAGCTTCATTCCTGCCGGCAGTGTTTTTCTCGCAGCATCCAAACTGGAATAATCATAAGAATCAGGATTGGGCCATTTATATGCCTCGAAAGTTTGCCTATCTGTTATTGCGCTTCCGGCGTTGAGTGAGATTGTTGCCTTGCGCTCAATTTCGCCTACCTCGAATTTCATCTGCGAGCCCATGACTGTAACATAATCGTACCCTGCTCTCCTGAACGCCTCCGTTATTACAGGATTGTATGCCCCCCAAATCCAGTCCTTGCCCTCCACTCCCAAGAACTTGCCCGTCAGCTTCTCATAAAACGGCCCGTTTAGAAAAAATTCAAACAACACCGGCCGGCTTGTCTCGGCGCAGCTCTTAGGCGAAGCCGAGTCTGGCACCTGCCGCCGTAAGACGTTCAGCAAATTCTCAAAATCAGGTTTTATTTTCATAATATGCCATAGATATAGGACTTATAGTATTTACAATCAGTATGAAAACACAGTAAAACGTAACAAAATAACAAAATAATTAACAAAACAAAAAGTAAGCAAAATAGTACAAAAAGTACAGGACTATTTGAGTTTCCGTTATCTAGTTGCGGCGCTGGAGACGAGGAACAAAAACTAAAATAAGCGAAGCGGACACTTATTTTCGGGAAGCAAAAAAATGTCGGTAAACTACAAAGTGATTCAAGCCAAAGATTTCATAAAAGCCAAACCATCAGGCGAGACAGATATTGAAGAAAGTAAAAGCGTGCTGGGGGAGCTCGCTGAGCTGGCGAAGATAATCCCTGATAGCCAAATACTATTGGATATTCGGGATGCCTACGGCAACCTGCAGTTAGAGGAACTCAAAGAACTTATTCTTGAATTCAGCGAGCACAGAAACGCCTTCAAAAATAAGATAGCGGTGCTTACAAGAAGCGATGAGCAATTCGATAAGGCAGTGTTTGTGGAGATGTGCACGAATATCGATGGATTTAAGGTCGCTGCGTTCTCGGAATTTGAAGAGGCGACCGATTGGCTTCAGTCCGATGACACTGCCGCATCGATGGTTATCCGCCGCTCCTAAAAGTGACGAGATCTCGCTCTCTTTTCATGATTTATATTTTTTTATTCATGACTTATTTTTAATATTTAGATTATTCTTTTCCCATATTGAAATCGATTCAATTTCCTTATTTATTTTTGAATCAGACATAAAAAGTATTCTTAGCAGAGATAGTCCATCAGATGACATTAGAATGCCGGCAAAACTAACGTTGCGGGGATAAAGGTTATGTCCCAATTCAAAAATATTGGCTGCTATGAACGATTTTGTTAATCACCAATCTAAGTAAATACAGAAGCAATTTAGCCAATTT
>Ga0105091_10000755_pt1 | contig 13899 bp, 11 predicted proteins | sample PPLLak1March2015_FD_87022 | JGI IMG/M metagenome (GOLD analysis project Ga0105091, IMG submission 87022) | Freshwater sediment microbial communities from Prairie Pothole Lake near Jamestown, North Dakota, USA - PPLs Lake P7 Core (1) Depth... | ecosystem: Environmental > Aquatic > Freshwater >... | reverse complement strand
GAGACGCCTCATAGTGGTTTTTACTATGTATCTCCAAGCGGAGAGGATACCAATCCCGGTACAAGTGAAAAACCATGGCGGACAATCCAAAATGCAGCAAACAAAATTGCCGCGGGGGATACTGTTACTATATTAGCCGGAAACTATGATGAACGTGTGATAGTTGAACGCTCCGGGTATAGTAGTGCACCAATCATCTTTCAGGCACAGGGGACTGTCGTAATGAGTGGTTTCACGGTGTATGCGAATGACATCACGATCCTCGGCTTCGAGATCACGAATACTCCTGATTCTGGAAAAAATGGAGTGGGCATTTTTGTACAAGGCAGTTCCTGTAATCTTGAGAATAATTTCATCCATTATGCTACCCGTGGGGGAATCACTCTGTTTGCTAACCCGGAGACTCCTTCCCAGACGAGCGACTGCACGGTGCGCAATAATCGCTTATATCGCAATGGACACCACGGCATTCTCGTAACAGGGCAAAATCATCTAATCGAGGGCAATGAGGTCTGGGGTACGATCCAATATCACCCGAATTGGGCACATCCGCCATCAACGGCGGATGCGGACGGCATAAGGTTTTTTGGATCAGGACATATCTTTCGCCGTAACTACATCCATGACATCTCATTGAATGATCCTGAAAATATCAATCCTCACATAGATGCTTTTCAGACCTGGGACGAGGATCTTATGAAAGCGGGCAGTAATTGTATTTTTGAGAAAAACAGGATTGTATTAGGCAGAGGTACCGCAGGTTTCCAACTGGCAGGAGGCACTCATGACCTTCTTATCAGAAACAATATAGTCAAAGCATCGGCAGGTATACGAAGTTACAAGATAGACCAATCTCCCTACACAAGCCCTAGCAATCTCTTTGTGTTCAACAACCTTTTCATTGGAGATCTTGCATACACACCCAATGATGGTCCGGTAGGTATAACGATACAAGACACAACAAATATAGTCGTCCAAAACAATGTCTTGATGGATCAACCTGCCAAGGTTATCAGCCTTTCGGGTAGCTCAGAAATCGAAGTCAACTACAACATAGCCTATAACAACGATGGCTCGAGCCCTGCAACTCCCATTGGAATACCCAGCCTTGACAATCTGTGGGGCATCAACCCGTTATTTGTCAATCAGAGCGATGATGATTTTCATCTGCAAAACGGGTCACCTGCCATTGATGCCGGTGGTTTTTTAAACGATGTGAACGATGATTTTGATGGCGCACTTCGACCTCAGGGCATAGGCTATGATATTGGACCCTATGAATACAATCAACATTGATACTCATCACACTGCCTGACCAAACGTTTTATCGATTTATGATTCTGTTTCCAAAGTCAAAAAGCATCAAAGCATCCAGAATCCCGCTGATACATAGAGCACTTTTAGCCCCATTCGACCAGCCCATGAAACGGCTCAATAGGCTGGTGTAGCTTCCATATACTGATCAGCTGCAATTCACTTTAAGTGGATAACGAATCGGTGAATGAAGGCTGTCAAAAATCTGCAAATTCAATAATTTGCTTATTTACACCGTCACTGCCATTTGGGGAAAGACAGTCAATGGTTGCAACTCGTTTCTACCTCAACAATTCGCGCATGTGGGAATCGGAATTAGTAGATAGCCCAAATTCCAGCCTGCCATCAATCAGACGGACGGTGAGCAAGTTGTCCCCCGATGCGGGTAATCCACCATTGGCGCGGACGCGCCACCACGCTGCTGCGTCCCGAGGTAGCGCCTGCCATATACTTTTGCGATGTTTTATGGTCTGAAGAAACTCACGATAAACATCCCAAGTGGCTTTATTCTGCAAATAGTCCGGGTGTGTATTGACCAAGGCCATGCCTCCATGGGCTTCGATGAAATCGACTTTTTCAAGCCAGATGCGAGGCGATCTCTCCTGTAGAATTGAAGTCAGAGTATGGTCCTGTACGAGTGTGTAGGGCAGTTCAACAAAATGACCAAGGAAGAACGGCCAGATGCTCATCGTGCCACCAGGAATCGGCTCAAATGGATCTGTGTCAAAAAATGAAAGATCATATTCTATTTTCAGAGACTGCATCCATTCGGGATTTCGGATGGTTAACGGTGCACGAAAACCAACAGCGCCGAGGTCTTTGATGTAACTGTTGATCCTCTCTGCAGAGAGCTCGAATTTTTTTCGCGAGTCGAAGAGTTTGCCATTGTGCGTCAATCCGTGGATGCCAATTTCAAATCCGCGGCGGTTTAGCTCATCAACCAAATTCATGTCGATGGGATAACCTTCAGGGACAAAATTGAACGAGGATCGAAAACCCAGACTTTCCTCCAGGTCTGCCACCGCGCGGACAAATCGCTGTCCATTGTTGGATTCAATATCGTGGGTCAAAACTAGCGCATAACGAACGGCTTGTGGCCAGAAGGGTTTGATGCAAAGTTCCTTATTCGGAATGATCTGCAAGAGTTGTGCCATTGTTTCCCACAGGAAATTTACGTAACGGGGCTGAATCGGCCAACTGATGTCTGTGTTCGAATTTTCGGGACGGCTATATAGCTGACGGAGAACACGCGTCAAGGCACGTGGCAGAAGCGGCTTGAGGAGGTAATACATCCTTTTGGAGAGACTAAGAGTCCAGTGTCGCTCCCCGAAGCGTGCCTCTCCCAAAGCCAAAGCCAAGATTGAATCTATGTCAGGCTGCGCCCTATCCAATCCAAGAACTGGAAACGCGTTGATAATCACTTTCTGCCAGATTTCATCTGATAGATCAAGCTCGCATTGCCAAAAGTTGCGGGGATGGTTGGCGCTCCAGAGATTGGACATCACACATCAATCCTGAAATCAGCAATACCGTTTTCAATCGGGTCGTATCGTGCAATGATGGTCACACCTGCTTGTAACCGCTGTCCGGTTTTCACCTCAAGCCGCGTTACTTTGTGGATAGGCAGGAACAAATCCACTTGTGACCCAAATCGAATCATGCCCACTCGCTGTCCCCGATCTACCGACTGGCCCTCCTGGACATAAGCTACTATTTGCCGTACCAGCCTTGAGGCAATTTGAACCAGCATCACCCGCATATCCTCGGTATGGTTCTCAACAATCAGCGTCTGTCTTTCGTTAAGGTTCAGTGCCTCCTCCCGTCGGAGTGAGAGAAATTTCCCGGGCTTGCGGCAGGCAAATGTCAAGACACCCCGGATCGGGGCGCGGTTGACATGCACGTCCGTAAAGACCATAGAGATGCCCACTTGCCACAGAGTCTCTCGAGCAAAGGACGTGTCGCGAACCTCATCGAGAACAATCATCGCTCCATTCTTTTCCGATCGGAGCGGCTCACCAGCCTCGAGTCGGCGAACATAAATCACGCTGCCATCCGCTGGCGATAGTACCAGGCCCGGTTCGTCCGGCACAGCACGCTCTGGATCTCGATAGAACAACCACAGAAGCGCGCCACCGTAGAAAAGGACCTGAACGAGACCGGACAGGAGGAAGGTCAGTGGCCGGGTAACACTAGCACGCACCAACGCCATTCCTGCGGCCAGACCCGCCACAGTCGACAGCACGATGAGCATTATCGAGCGATCCCACGGTAAGCACCATTTCCATGAAACCAGGACCAGTAGTAGCATGCCCAGGCAAACAGCAATAACGACAGTTCCCATCTTCGCAAACTCCCTATGTGGTTTCAGTATCCCCTATGTTTGGACAAATAAGGAATCAGTATGGCTTGCAGGAAAAACGGCGCTGGATCATTCCATTGCCATTCACAGCTCACTAAGTTTCCTCGCAACGACCTAAAGTACTCTGCGAACGACAGGTCACGGCGCCGCCACATATCCAGGATCACCGGGATGTCGGTCACATACTTCACCCATCTCGCACCATATCTTGGCACCACGGAAGGCACGGCGCGCCCGTGTGCATGATCGTAGAGCATGCGCGGGAGGTTGCCCACTACTCGGCTAGCCAAGGCATGCCACCCCCAGCACCGGGCGTTTACTTCCAGAAAGCGCAACTGCCCATCGCGCGGATCTCTTTTCCACTCCACCTCTCCCAAACCTGTATATTGCAAAGCAGCCATTACTTTTCGGCTCTGTGCCTCAACTTCCGGATCGAGTTCGGCTACCACGTATGTACTTGCACGGCCAAAATCTGGTGGATGCTGGCGCAGCCGACAGGCAGTGAAAGCTGCCACTGGGCTGCCTTGCACGAACAGGCCAGCATAGGACCACTGCTGTGCTCCTCCACCAGGAATGATTTCCTGATAAAGAATCTCACGGATGTCCAGCGCCGAAAATTGTTCAGCGAGAAGAGACTTCAGTTGTGACCTGGAATTTACCACCACTGCCTTTGCCTTCGAATATTTTTTGAAGTTACGTTTGAAAGCCGGCTTGACGATAAAGGGATACTCAAGCTCTCCATTTGGGAGATCCTCACGAGCCTCCGGCAGGTAGCTGACCGGAGAGCAAATCCCATGTGCACGACACCATTGGTAGTTCAAGCGCTTATCGTATAGCTTCTCGTAAAGCGACCAAGCGGGCCCGACATACCGAAATCTGTACGTTGCATCCTCGATATGCAAAGCGATCTGTCGAACCTGCTCATCATCCGTGGTAATCAACAACCAGCCATCGAGCCCCTCTTCCTCCTGCAGGTTGACCAGCCAGCTCCAGAACTGATCGCTGTCATAGGGCGGGCACTGGTATGCAGCCCGGCAATATCGGGAAAACCGCGCCGCTCCCCAGCGATCCTGATCCACGAGTATGCACGGCACTCCTGTCGCGCGCAACTGTCGCAACAGACCCAAAGCCTGATACTCAACTCCAAGAATAATTGCACCTGGTGTGCTCATAAGGTATTAGTCCTTCAAAGCTAAAGCGCTGAGCGACGAAAATTTTCGTCTCAGTTTTGGTGAAAATTCGGCGAAACCGGAATCACACCCGCATGTCAATGATCCCGTCTTCAACTGGGTAATGTTTCCCGCACGCCAGGCAGAGGTATCCTTGTTTGTCACTGTATATACTGCCTCGGCAGGAAGGGCATTGAAGTAGATCGGCTATTTCCCTGGCATCAGTCAGGCGCGTGCTTTCGCCAGCGCTTGCGCCGCAGAGAATCCATGGGGCGATCTTGGTGCTTCCCAATAATCCAGCGAATCGCCTCCCCGGGGGAATCCATCTTCCCGTGGGACCAAGTTTGCCTGCAAGCCAATCAAATACACCTGCACCGTAGTACCGGATATTCAGGAAACCAGACTCAAGAAGCATGCGATGAACAGCATTTGGGTGGTGGCTGATCAGTGTCGATCCCACCCCTGCGGGCTCTGTGGTGAAAGGATTCTCTGTGTTCCCGAGCACCAGCCATTGCATGGCATGCAACGCATTCCGCTTGTTCCTGTAACTAAAAATGAAACGCCCATCGTTACAGAGAATACGATGAAGTTCTGCCAGGCATATCTGAGAGTCCGGAATATGGTGAAAAACCCGAACCATTAAGACAGTGTCGAAAGAAGCTGGCTGAAAGGGCAAATGAGTCACATCACCTGCAACACATATCGCTTGCCCATTCGTTCGTTCGAGCGCCTGACGAAGTAGTGAGATGGAGCCATCCAGCATGATTACTTGCTGGAAACGATCCAAATAGCAATCGGCCAAACGCCCGTAGCCACAACCAACATCAATGATCCTGCGACCTGAAGCGGGAAGCAGATCGCACACAATGGCATGTTCGAGTTCGTCCAACTTGCGTCTCTGTACCCCCCTCCAGAACTCTTTATACTCTATCCCTTCATAAAGGCTATGTGCGCGCTCTTCGGGATTGACCTTCAATGGCAATCCGGTCATGACACGTTTCCTCCGAGCAATAGCTGGTTGCTCATGTCAAAGTATTACTTTCCGAAACTTGCGGGTCACTTTGCTGTCAGTCTTTCGGAAGCACAGGATCGGTTCGGAAGCCCAGCGAGGAGACAGCAGATGGTACATCGCCATCATTGCATACCTGAAAGCCAGCGCCTTCGGTCTGGACCTGGAGTAGAGTGCCTGATAACGAGTACTACCGGCCGGCAGTGCAAGATATACAGTATCCGGAGTGAACCCAAAGGAACTCACAAACTCAAGCAATGTCCGATAGGTAAAGTATCGAATATGGGCATAGAACTCGTAGCGCGTGCGTGAGGACTCTGACATAGGGTCGTGGAAAGTCTTGCCTGCAAACAAGAAGCGCGGCAAATACACAAGGCCGGCATAGTTGGGCGCCGTCAGATAAAGACACCCGTCATCGTGTAAGATGCGGTGTATCTCCTGCAAAAAATGATCGACGTGCAGCACATGCTCGATAGTTGCCATGGAGATAATGGCATCGAAATGACCGTCAGGAAAAGGAAAGGGCTGTTCCTCGTTATCGATGTCGAAGGATGTAGTCCGTAAGCCCAGGTTTTTCAGAATATTCACACAAGTGGGAGTGATATCGTTACACAGCAATTCGGCTGGATAATTCTCCTGAACTCTCTGCGCAGCGCACCCCACTCCTGCCGCAATATCGAGAATAGTTTTGTGTTGCCGGTCTTCAAAGATCGCAGGAAAGACCCTGTGTCTCTCGTGAAAGTCCGGGTATTCCTGTATACTCGTGATGCCACGTAATCGAGTCTCTTCAAGCTGAACAGCATCTTTTCTCATAAGAACTCCTCCTTTGAATTTCATGTTGTTGTTAGTATGTAGCATAAACCCCATCACTTGAGAGCCCGCCTGGCTAGATTGCTGCATCTCCGCATAAAGGGCTTGGGATCACGCCTGTCCAGGATTGCAAATATATGAGGCTTACGATACGGCTGTATATATTGAGACAGGGAATAATGCTCCCTGCCAAAGCATTTCAGGCTGTAACCAATGTCCCTGATAATATCAATCCAATACACGCCCGCCTGATAGTCGCGGGCTGTGGGTAATTCGCCATAGAGCAAGTGGTTATAATGAATCCAGGGGAAGTTGATGCCACAACGCACAGCTAGGAGCCCGGACAAGTTATGGCGGCCATTCACCTCCATAAGCTTATACACGCCATCGCGTGCATCTTTTTTGAATTCAGTACAAGCATAGCCGTAGAACCCCATGGACTGAAGGATTTTGCGTCCCGGCTCCAGCACCTCAGGAACGTGCTTGCTGACTGCCACGCGGGGGGACCCTAATCCCGGCGGAGCATTCCTGACCTTCTCTGCCGTGAACTCGACCAAGGGTTTACCATCCCAGGAGTAGGAGTTGTAGTTCACACCTTGTGCGTCATCTCCAGGTATCAATTCTTGCAACATGGTTTCCAGGCCGGCATCTGCCGCCTCCTGGTATGCAGCAAGCATCTGACCCAAGTTTTCAACACGGGTCATCTTGCGCTTGAATCGATCATAGTATCTATGGCTTTGACAGGGCTTTACCAGGCAGGGATATTGGATCGTTCTGCTGTAACGTTCCACATCCTCTGCGGAGTTGGGGATCGTTGTTTTGGGTGCTGGTACGCCGATTGCGTCAGCCAGAGCGTAGGTACGCTTCTTGTCTATAAACTGTTCTGTGATGTTCCACTCCGTGCAAGCCACAAGGTAATGACGATCCAGGATAGCCTTGTGACGTGAGACCGCAAGCAGCGTCTCGTCGGATGTCGGAATGATGAGGCTGCCACCAAGACGGTCAGCGCACTTCACAAGTACGTCAATGAATTGGTCTTCGAATTTTTCCGGATGAGGGGCCGGTATCTTTTCCCGTACATACTTTGACACGCACCCCATATCTTCCTTCTCATCATAGACAACAACCACTATCGGCACGCCCATGCTGCCGAGCGCACGTATAACAGCCAGACCCATGGTATGGCTTGCAAGGACAATAGCCGGACTCAATGTGTGCTCCTGTCCAATGCTCATGTTTCTAATCCTTATTTTGTGTCCAGAGTTATCCCATTCACTTCTGTTCTGAACTCATATCTGGCAAAATTGCGTACACAAAAGCAAATATTCGAGCTTTTCCAGCTTAGCGTAGAAATGGATGGGCCGCTGTATCCAAAGTAGAAATTTCAGAGTTGCGTATCCTGTATGTCAATTCAATCGATGGACGCGCGTCTGCGATTCCAAATCCGTTGCCTGCCAATGTTTTCTCGTAAACACATGTGTGCAAATCAGCGAAACCACCTGAAAATTCAATTTCCTGGCCATCCACAGTGATGGATCGAAAAGTTGTCTTATTCGCTTGCTTGGCATTTGGAGGAAGATCATTATGATCCACTGAGAGGAACCAACGTACCCGCGCCTTTTCCAATTCGACATAACCGCTTATGCGATTTGTATCTACATAATACACTTTTATATTGCCTGCGGGCCCAAACAGCCAGATTAGCATATCAAAAAAGTGAATGCCAATGTTCGTAGCCACCCCTCCCGATTTCTCCTTTTGACCCTTCCAGGAAACATGGTACCAATTACCGCGGCTTGTAATGTAACTGAGTACCACATCATGCTGCACATTCGAGTTCTCCCGATCCAAACGCGCCCGGAGCTTGAGTAATTCGGGGTGAACCCTTAATTGCAGGATGGTATTGATCCTGCAATTCGTCTCAGTTTCAAGTTCCTGTAAAGAATCCAAATTCCAAGGGTTGATAACCAGAGGTTTCTCACAAATCACGTTCGCTCCAATGCGCATCGCCAAACGACAGTGAGCATCATGCAGATAATTGGGTGAACAAATCGAGACATAGTGAATACGCTCTTGTTCTGAAACACGACGGAGCTTTTCCAAATGGCGGTCAAAGCGCTCGATCTCTGTAAAGAACTTTACATCAAAGGAATACTGATCGAGGATGCCCACCGAATCCTTCGGGTCTGCTGCCGCTGCGAGCCGGTTGCCTGTATCGCGAATGGCTCTAAGGTGTCGAGGCGCGATATACCCGCCCGCTCCAATCAGAGCAAAATTTAGTGGTCGCGTTGAAGAATTGGTCATGGTTATATTCTTTCCATTTCGAATATTGCAGGACTATTCCAAGAAAGAAGGCGTACTCACAGGTGGGCATATACCCTTATCGCTCTTATCCTGAACCTTTCTCGGTATCTAGACTGCATATCTGGGTTGTTCCCGGCGATAAGTGATGTAACATTTCGAGATAGACTCGGAATTCATGATCCCAGGAAAACTTTTGAACAAATAGTTGATAAGCATTTGCGGCCAGTTTCTTGCGGAGTGTGGGATTCTGGTAGAGTTCAATAACACACTGCACAAATTGAGACACATTCTGCGATTCAAAGAACATGATTGACGAATCACCAAATATCTCTTCCACCATCCTCAAGCGCGATGAAACAATCGGGATGCCCATGGCAGAAAATTCCAAGACTTTGGTCGGCGTTGCAAGGCTCATATGAATATCGTTGATTGCTGGATAAATTCCAATATCTGCCCTGATCAACTGATGCGGAATATCTTCATGTCGGATTAATGGTTTGACTTCAACATACGATAGAACCCCCAGTTGATCTGCTAATCGCTGCAGGTCATCCTTATACGGGGTATTTTGACAAAAAATCAGTAAGCGAATCTCGGGAATTTGTGTCTTAAGTTGCGGCAATGCATGAACTACCGTTTCCAGTCCATAGCGAGGAGCAAGCGTACCGGGATAGATCAAAGTAAAATTCTTTTCCGAACCACCGCGTTCATTTAAATATACGGCGCGGTCAAATATAGCTGAGTTTGGATAGTTGTGAACAACAGTAATTTTTTCTGGAGAAATTCCCCTGTTTATCAGGTTCGTTTCACAAATTGAATTTACTGTGATCACTTCGTCAGCCAGCCAACAGGAAAGCTTCTCCTGCAGCTTGATAAGGCTGAGTATGAGTTGATTTGATCGTTCGCCGAACTTGGATGTGAAAACCTCGGGCATGAGGTCATGTATGTCGAGTATGAGCGGAACTCCCATGATTTTTGGCACGATGGCGGAAAAAATTAGGAAATCTGGCATATTGTGAACATGAATGACCTGGTAGCGATTTTGAATGTGCAGGATCGAAAGCCGAATAAAGTACAGAATGAAGGAAAACAAATATTCGAGGATATAGCTTATCCGACTTTTGTCAGTATGACGGACCGAGATTGGATAGACCCTGATCTGATCATGTGTTTCAAAAACCAGATCTGAATCATACAAAGCAAGACAAATCACATCGACCGATGCGCCCGTTTTTACGAGAGATTCCACGTAGCGCCGCACTCGGACGTCATGATAATAATTTTTATGAACGATCATGCATATCTTTATCATATTCGTGAACACCCAGCAGGACTTTTGCACCCAGAAGCTTTGGTACGAGTACGGCAAACACCATGAAATCGGGCATCGTAGAATTCAGGCACTCCATCATTGCTGACTAGCCGTATGAGATCCACAGCCTCGCCTCGATCAACCAATGCATCAGCCTCCCTTCGCACTCTTGAATCAGTTTGATAATGTGTATATGCAACGATACAGATCTGTACCATTACGCACTCTCTCTTTCATGAGTAGATATTTCCAGGGATGCCTCTCCGTTCCATGGAAGGTCGATAATATAATCGTCATATTCTGTAGTTGATGATTTTGTTGATCGGGAAGGCAAATGAAACCGAAGGAGCACTCTTGGATCAGAAACAGGCTCATCTCCAATAAGACCAACTTCGAAATTGTTATCCGCTGAGATGAATTCTGTAAAAGCAATTGAACGCCTGCGGCGAAACCATTCCACAATTTGGTGAGCATTTCCAATCCAAGCACCACGATTTCGAAGTTCCCCAAGCAGCCATTGATAGAAATCGCCCCACAATCTTTCCGCCTCCAGGCTGCGGCAATGCCACAGCAAGGTCAGAACACCGCCATGTTGACAAGCAGACTCTATAAGCTTGTTACATAGCTGGCTTGCATCCATATCACTTAAATTCAGCCTATGCGGGGAAAAAAGTGCTGTATCCTGGATGTTGAGTGGTATTTCTAATAATCTGCACGCGCCCACTGGCTTGAAAACTTGCAAAGTGCCATTCCTAAATCCAATCGTTTCATTGTAGCCAAGTGTCGCGTCATATTCGAATCCAGCCAGTTCAAGCACGGAGGGAGATTGCCGGTCATAGCATAGCCAGTGCATCCGAATACCAGCGACCCTTCGATCTGAGACTTCATGAATTCGCTTCATTTCCTCAGAACCTTTTTCCGCGCTGTGCCAGGCATCGATCCCATGCGAGCCAATCTCAAAACCAAGATTCACCAGTTGTCTAACTTGGTCTTCAACATCCCCGATGTCGTAATGAGCCGCCCTTTTGTATAGGTATTTGTTACTTATTTTTTCGCCTGTACGATTCTTGAATGGGATCAGAAAAAAGGTCGAGCTAAGCCCGTCTTCTATAGCGGCATATCTGTCAAAGTTTGCCCAAAAATCGCCGACAACCCCTGTAAATACAAGCGGTAGTTTTAGCACAGTCATCCAATTCGTCACCAGCTTTGCAAGGGAGATTTTGCCTCCAAGAAAAGCAATCAATGAACCAAACAGACCCCGATAAATAAATCCCCACATCGTATGATCGAACTTATGTCTGCGAATCCCCACAAAATCAATATCATGGGTAAGGCACGCGAAAAACTTGTATTCAAACGGGACCGGGGGAATCTCCACGAAGGAAATACCAGCCTTGACAATCCAGTTTCGCAACAGGGAGATATGAATATCCAAAGCAGGGATTTGGGCATTTTCAACAGGCTGGGATTCACTGAGGAGAAAATCAACCTCGCGGAACAGGTCATAGCCAACTCGAATGACTTTTAACGGATCATGGATTTCCACGACTGTGGCACCGGTACCGGAATCAGTTCCCTGATGATTCGATCCGGCGCGATGCAATACTGCGATCTTCCCATAGATTGGCAGAGAAGTGCCATTCAGGTCAACCAGATGGCTTGGCAGCGTCTGGTGGAGTTCAATTCCCATTCGCTTATCGAATTCCGTGGGTTGCGAAGAGTATAGGACAATCAGCCCGGCATCGATTTCATCGATCTCTGGAAGTGTTGATACAACCACGTCATATTTGACATCGGGGGCTGAAAACTCCCACGGTGTCTTAAAGAGCTCAAAGAATTCTTGAACGATTTCCTTTTCATCTTCATTGCATAGTATGCCAATCACAATGACCAACTTTCAAAATTAATCCAAAATGCCTATTAACTGGTTTTATATTTGAGCCAGGTGACCAAATTCCACCTCAATGAACCATGTTGTCGCTGCAATCTGAGAAATTTGTATGCAGTCTTGTTTTGGATGGGATGTCTCTGCTTGATCAAGTAAGGAATTTGGCAAAGGAATTCGTAAAAGCCTTGAACAATTCGCATTGGATAACCTCTTTTGAACGCCCGAAATAGTGTCGCACCAATCTTGATAGGCATGAAGATTGCCATCAGCCACCACGGAAAACGCACAAAGTATATAAAGAGCAGGTTTTTGAAGAACAAGTAATCCCGTTGACCGCCAGAAACTCGGGACTGTGACACCGCTCGATGGTAAACAACCGCACCAGGGTAATAAAGAATATCGCAACCGCTATCCAGGACCCTGAGACTAAATTCCAATCCTTCACCGCCAAAAAATAATGGCTCCCAGAAAGGACCAATGCGTTCAAATAGTTCCTTTCGAATCGCTGCCCCGCCTTCTGAAAATGTGAAGCTTAAGAATTCCCGATTTTGATCCTGCTTATCAACTTCTGAATAAGACCAACCGGCAATGTTGTCGATCTGTTTTGTATGAGCATTGACAATCTTGCTGTTAATCACAGCAATCTTTGGCTCGGCTTGAAATTTCCGCACTATATTGATAATACAATCCCGAGCCGGGCTCGCATCACTATCAAGACAGAAAACGATGTCGCCTCGTGCAATTGCGATGCCTGCATTACGGGCAACAACACCAAGATTACGTTCAAGAGGAACAATCCTGACTTCAGGAAATAAAACCTGCACAGCTTTGATTGTTCCATCGGTCGAGCCATTATCAACCAGAATGATTTCAATATTCTGGTAAGCCTGATCATAGACATCCTGGATCGTTTTGATGACTTCATCCCTGCGATTCCAGGTAATAATAAGAACACTCACCAATGATTTTTCCATAGTATTCCTTCACGCCCACTCCAGGGACGGAATTAATTGGAGTGAGCGAAAATTCGTCTTTTCACTTCACGCAGGTATCGTCCTGCTGCTATATCTTCTCGTGCATATTTCCGCAATCGTAGGAAATAGGCATACCCACGCGTCAATTTAAAGGAAAAGGTCAGGAGCGTATCCTGGGGCGTGCATGGTCTGCGCCACACGTTGAAATGACTATATCTACCAGTGATCACTCCGAATGCAGCCCGATAGCTCGCCTCACATGCCATCTCTTGAATGTCCCGGTTTGATTCGCCAAAAGGATATGCCAGGAATTGTGTTTCCTGGCACAGTTCTGTTTCCAGGCATTGTTTCGAAGAAGCAAGCTCTTGCCATGCCTGTTCTCTGGGTATATTGCAAAGGTTGGGATGTCTGCACGAATGGCTGCCAAAAGAAAAACCTGCCTTAACCAATTCTCTGACTTGTCTCCAACTCAACAGTGGCGTTCCGAATTCACCTTCCCAGCGACTCCTGCCGCCGATGAAATCCGTGGTCAAAAAGATGGTGGCACTGAATCCAAAGCGGCGAAGGATTGGATATGCTTCAGTGAAAAAATCCTCATACCCGTCGTCAAATGTCAGCACGAAAGACTTTTCCGGATGATGAGTTCTGCTACTTCGAGGCTGCAAAAGGTCTGCCAGGGTCAAGCATTGATATCTCCGATCATGGAGATATTGCATCTGGCGCTCAAATTGACCTGGAAGGACTATATTGGAAGAGTGCT
>Ga0105091_10000754_pt1 | contig 13919 bp, 8 predicted proteins | sample PPLLak1March2015_FD_87022 | JGI IMG/M metagenome (GOLD analysis project Ga0105091, IMG submission 87022) | Freshwater sediment microbial communities from Prairie Pothole Lake near Jamestown, North Dakota, USA - PPLs Lake P7 Core (1) Depth... | ecosystem: Environmental > Aquatic > Freshwater >... | reverse complement strand
CATTCCCGTCTACAACCAGATCGAGTTTACATTAAATTGCCTTTTATCCATCCCGTCCGGCGCCGGCCGGGTGAGTTATGAGATTATCGTGATCGATGATGGATCCACCGACCGAACGCCCCTCGCGCTCAGGAATATTAAAGGTCTCCGATATTTTCGCAACAACGGGAATATCGGTTTTCTGATGAGCTGCAATGAAGCAGCCAGGAAAGCCAAAGGGGAATACCTGGTGTTTTTAAACAACGATACCAAGGTTCATCCGGGCTGGCTTGAAAACCTGGCATCCGTGTTCTCCATCTTCCCGAATGCCGGCATGGCGGGGGCAAAATTAATCCTTCCCAACGGCAGGCTTCAGGAAGCCGGAAGCGTCATTGGATCCGACGGATCCGCGGAAAATTACGGACGCGAACAGGACCCCCGGCATTACAAGTACAACTTTGTGCGCGAAGCGGATTATGTATCCGGAGCAAGCATCATCCTCCCCAGAAAGCTCTGGGAAAGCCTCGGCGGTTTCGATATAAAATATACACCGGCATACTACGAGGACGTGGATCTGGCCTATCGGATACGCAAAGCCGGATACAAGGTATATTTTCAGCCTTTTGCCAATGTGACCCAGTTCGAGGGAGGTACGAGCGGGGTAGACGTCAATACCGGCATAAAGCACTATCAGGTGATCAATCGAAAGACGTTTTTCGACACGTGGAAAAACGACATTGCCGGTAACGGCGCGCTGGCGGAAACACCGGACTACATCAAAAGCAACCGTTTTGTTAACGGCCGGATCCTGTTCATCGACGACGGCACTCCAAAACCCGATCATTACGCGGGGGGAGTACTATCCGAAGCATACATCGGCATACTGCGCGAAGCGGGTTATGCGGTCACACTCCTGCCGCACATCGACCTCCGGCATGCCGACGGGTACACAGAGGTACTCCAGAAAAAAGGCGTGGAATGCGTGTACCTTCCCTACGAATCATCCTCGGAGCAATACATCCGGCAGAATGGTAACCAGTTTGATTTTGTCATCATTTCCCGCGCGAATGTCGCCTCGGAATTGATCGATCCGGTGAAAAAATATGCCCCCCAGGCTAAAATCCTCTTCAACACGATCGACCTGCATTCCGTCCGTGAATTGCGCGCCGCCCAGCTCAGCGGAAAAAAAAGCGATTTGCTGGATGCCCGCCGGACGCAGGACGGCGAAATCAGCGTGATCAAGAAGGCCGACTGCACTCTGGTTGTCAGCGATGCGGAACAGAAATTTCTGGCTGAGCTGCTTCCGGAATCCAAGGTGGCCGTTGTCCCCTTTCCAGCCGAGGTGTGCCCATCGCGGAAATCCTACCAGGAGCGGAAGGATATCGTCTTTCTCGGCGGATTCATGCACCGGCCGAATTTTGACGCCGTTCTTTTCTTTGCGGATGAAATATGGCCGCAGATTTCCAAGGCATTGCCCGGAGTCCGCTTCATCATCGGCGGAGGGGAAGGGCCGCAGGAAATCTGGGACCTCGCCAGTGATACGATTGTCGTAAAAGGATTTGTCGAGGATCTGGCCGGGTTCTTCGGAACCGCGCGGGTTTCCGTCGCTCCCCTCCGATTCGGCGCCGGTATCAAAGGAAAAATTCTATCCAGCCTCGCACACGGCACCCCATGCGTGGCAACCGGTATCGCCTCGGAGGGCACGGGGTTAATCGACGGGATGAACGTTCTGATCGCCGATACTCCCGGGGAATTTTCCGACGCGGTCATTAAAGCCTACACGTCTCCGGATTTATGGGCTTCGCTTTCCAAAAACGGCCAGGATTGGATCCAGAGTCACTATTCGCGCCCGGTGATCGCATCAAAACTTCTGGATGTCATCAACCGGATGTAAGAGGTCCCCCTCAGCATGTCCAACGCCTTTTCTTTCATAAGCAAATCGGTTCGATACCTCAGGGATAATGGCGTGCCCGCCTTTCTCGCTAAAGTCCGGGAAAGGCTTACGGGAAAACATGCGAGCCCCGGCGGCGGGCCGTCGGCCGTCCCGCCATCCCTTTCAGACCCCGCAACCGCGACGCCGTATATGCATGCCTATGGATCCTTGTGGGATGCCGCCTCCGGGCGGGAGGATCCAGGTTATGTGCCAATTTCCCAAACCGATCAGGTACGTGAGGAGCCTCCCGTTAAACTGGTATCCTTTTATCTGCCCCAATTCCATCCCATACCGGAAAACGATAAGTGGTGGGGGAAGGGATTTACCGAGTGGACAAACGTCTCCAAGGCTATCCCGCAATTCATCGGACATTATCAGCCGCACCTTCCGGGGGAATTGGGTTTTTATGATTTAAGAATTCCGGACGTTCTCAAACAACAGGTGGAACTTGCGCAGAAGTACGGGATCTTTGGTTTTGCCTTTTATTACTATTGGTTTAACGGGAAGCGGCTTCTGGAGAAACCGATCGAGCAATTCCATGCGGATAAGGACATCCGTTTTCCGTATTGTATTATCTGGGCCAACGAAAATTGGACGAGACGCTGGGACGGGAAAGAACATGATGTGCTGATCGCCCAAAAGCATTCGCCCGAGAATGATTTTAATTTCATCAAGGATATCGAGCACTTCCTCCGGGATGAACGGTATATCCGGATCGACGGAAAACCCGTTTTGCTCGTCTATCGGACGCAATTGCTCCCGGATCCCGTGGAAACCGCCGGGCGGTGGAGGCAATTTTGCCGGGACCAAGGGATAGGCGAAATCTTCCTCATGGCCGGACAGGTCTATGGATGTGAGGATCCCCGCAAGACGGGATTCGATGCCGCGTTCGAGTTTCCCTCACAACATTCCCTTACAACCGGTCAACAACTCCGTTAGCATCATCAATCCCGTGTACGAGGGGCATATCTTCCGTTATCAGGATTTGTCCGGTTATTTCTCCAGCCGTCCGATGGATTACCCCTACGAGCTTTATAAAACGGTCTGCCCGGGCTGGGACAATGAACCCCGGAAACCCGGAAGGGGTTCGACCTTCGCCTTTTCCACACCGGATGCGTATCAACAATGGCTGACCAGCGCCTGCCGGTACGCTCAGCGGAAGGAAAAAGGGAGCCGATTCGTTTTCATCAACGCCTGGAATGAATGGGGTGAAGGCGCCCATCTGGAGCCGGACCGGCGATATGGATATGCGTATTTGCAGGCTACGCAGAATTCGCTGTCCGATCTTTCCGCGGGATCCGCTGGACGCCAAACTGCGCTTCGTAAACAACCGGTTCAAGCACCTGTCGTTCCAGCCGCGCCAATTCCCAACGCCGCTCCCCAGACCGCCGCCCGGGATATCAACCCCTTCAAGGCATTCTCCGGGATGGATGATGACGCCTGGTTTGCCCTTCACACCGACGGGTATCGAAAAGATCCGTCCATCCGCGCCATCCTTCCAGGCTTGCCGGATGAAGAGTTCCAGCTCCAGACGGTGGGGTGTGCAGGGGATGACGCCCTGCGGCAGGGGATGGGCATCTCCCGGGTCTTCAAACAGATTTATGAGAAGCACGCCGGGGATTTTTCCGCCTGCGGCAACATTCTTGATTTTAGGTGTTCCTGGGGCCGGGTGATACGCTTCTATCTCAAAGATATCGATCCATCGCGCCTCTGGGGAATCGACCCCTACGACAAGGCCATTGAATTCTGCAAGCAATCAAACCCATGGTGCAATTTTTACAGGAATGATCCGTTCCCTCCGGTTCCGTTTCCGGATAAAATGTTTGACTTGGTATATTCCTATTCCTCATTCTCGCATCTTTCGGAAGAGGCGCATCAAAAGTGGCTGGAGGAGTTTTCACGAATAATAAAGCCGGGCGGCCTTCTGATCGTTACGACCTGGGGGCGCGACCTGCTCACGCGTTGCAGCGATCTCCGGGACGCCAAGGACCTTCCCCCCTGGCAAAGCCACCTCCCATCCCTGTTTCCGGATATCGACCAGACCCTGGCGGATTACGACAACGGCGGGTTCTGCTTCGATACCTCCAGCAGGATTTATGGCGAGAATTCCCGATGGCAAGGCGAGGCCTGCATTTCAAAAGGCTATATCCAAAATAAATGGACCAGGTATTTCGACTTCGTGGATTACTTTTTTGAAGATAATTTTTGTCGGCAAAACATCATCGTCGTCAAGAGAAATACCACGGAGATGCCGATCGCGGTCAAAAACGAAAAAGCCGTCGACCAGCCGCTCCATTCGCCGGGGATCCATGGGCCGGTATTGGTTTATACAAGCAGTAAAGTCGGTTCCACATCGGTGACAAATGCCCTGGCAAACTTAAACCTTGGCGTTGCCGTTCATCACGCCCATCTATTAAACAATCTGGCGCAGATCGAGGACGAACTTAAAACCCGTCATACGGCGGAAGCTTCCCTCATCAGTGTGCGGATGGGGAAAGAAATACGCGCGGCAATCGATAGGAACCCCGATCAGCCGTGGAATATCATTTCGATGGTACGCGACCCCATTGCGAGAAATGTATCTCTATTCTTCCAGAGCATCGGGGAATTCATACCGGATATTGAAGAGCGGATCGAGGCCGGATCCATTTCCGCGCACGACCTTCGTGACCTTTTTCTGTTCCGGATCCATCATTATCTAGGGGGAGTGTGGTTTGATGCTCAACTTAAACCGATCTTCGCCATCGACGTCTTCGACGAGCCTTTTGACAAACCACGCGGTTATCAAATTTATCAAAAAGGCCGTTTTCGATTACTGCTTATGCGAATGGAAGACATCAGCAAAATCGTCCAGCCCGCCATGAAGGATTTTCTGGGTCTGGAAGATTTTCAAATCGCCCGGGATAATTCAGGATCGGAAAAATTCTACTCCGGGATTTACAAAGAGTTCAAGAAACTGCCCTTGCCTTCCGTCTATGTGGAGGATATTTATTCCACTCAAGGCGCAAGGCATTTTTACACTGAGGAGGAATTGACTCGCTTTGCATTACATTGGACAAAAGAAATTAAGGATTCTTAATGGCGCCCATCGAGGGGGCGCAGGTGGATCCGTTCGGCATGGTAAACACCGGACATAATAATCCAACAGGATTGTTCAGAGGTTCGAGAAATGGTAAATAAGTCGAATTACACCAATTGGCCGGACGCAAAAGACAGGTTGATCCCCGAAGCGTGGCCGGCCATCACTCCCGGCTTTAATTTTCAAAAAGGGGATAAGATTTTCACGATCGGAAGTTGTTTCGCGCGCAATATCGAAGACCGGCTCGTGGATCTCGGATACAACATTCCGATGAAACGGTTTTCGGTTCCAAAGGAAGAAGCGGAATATTTAATGCGGCCGAACGGTGTTTTAAACAAATATACGCCGCCTTCCGTGTTTCAGGAGATCGAGTGGTGCCAGCGGATCCTCGAAAAAGGCGGCCAGGTTATATGGAGCGACATCGAGGATTTGCTGTATGAATGCCCTGACGGCCGGTTCGTGGATCTGCATATCGGCGGGTACATCCCCGTGACTCGTGAAAGGGTGCATGCACGCCGACAGGAGATCTTCGATGTGTTTTGCGAGATTTTTTCCTCCCATGTGGTTGTCATCACTCTGGGAATGGTCGAGGCTTGGTACGATACTTTACAGGGTCTTTTCATTCAGAGAGTGCCTTTTACGATTTCTGCCGATAAGGATAGATTCCAGTTCCGCCGTTTGCGCCACCAAGAGTGTTTTGACTACGTCCAGCAGGCGATTTCCATGATCCGGAAGCGTAATACGGGCTGCAAATTCCTTATTACAACGTCTCCGGTCCCACTCTATAGGACATTCACCAGCGAAGATATTCTCACAGCGAACACGTATTCCAAATCGGTCCTGCGGGCGGTATGCGGGGAAATCGTCGAACGGAACGAGCAGATCGATTATTTTCCGGCATATGAAAACGTTACGCTGACAAAGGATTGGGGAGTATTTGACAAGGATTTGCTCCATGTCTCGGATGCGTTTGTGAAGAAGATTGTCAAAAACCTTGTCGATCACTATTCCTAAGGATTTTTTCGGAAACCAATCTCTCCTGGAAGTTATGATTTCGAAAAGGCCTATTGAGGAACAACCATTACGATTGAGGTCTATTACCCCTTTTTTAAATTACTCTTATACAATACCATGTCCTTGGCATGAAAGCATTCGATCCGTTTGTGAAATGATCCCCCCACAAGATAATCCCCTCGTTCCATTTCTCCGACGTTCAATGGTTTGGGTTCCAGGGACTTCCTTAAGGAATATTTCGAGGTGCGATTTATTACTCAAGGAGGTTTATCCATGAATAACGTAAACCCATATGGGCGGCAGTTGAGCCAGGATGAAATAGAAAAAAATAAACACAGGGAATGTGTCGGCGGAATGTGGGAAGAAATGGGTCTATTGCAATTCGAATTCATGAAGAAGCGAGGTTTATTGCCGGGCCATAGATTCCTGGATGTAGGTTGCGGATGTCTTCGAGGAGGGATCCATTTCATTCAGTACCTTAATGCGGGAAAATATTATGGTCTCGATGTAAACTCCTCGCTGATCGAAGCTGGAAAGCTCGAGTTGGCTGCCATCGACGGTTTGGAGAAAAGCCCCACTCTTCTGGTGAATGATAAGTTCGAGTTTTCAAGATTTGGAGTAAATTTTAATTTTGCCCTGGCTTTTTCCGTATTCACCCATTTGTTCATGAATCATATAGGGCGTTGTCTTTTGGAGGTGGAAAAAGTCCTGGAACCGCAGGGGGAATTTTATGCAACCTTTTTTCAAGCTCCATCCTCCATATATTTGCCAAATATATCCGATCAAACAAGCGGCATTACTACAAATTATGATTCTGATCCTTTTCACTATTCCTTCAATGAACTTAATTCAATTGCCGAAAATGCGGGATTAGCAGCGGAATTAATTAATGAATGGGAGCACCCGCGGGCACAAAAGATGATTTGTTTTAGACATCAAATTACAGACTAGCACAAAAGCTATAGCTTCCTCTTCGCCAAATCCAACCCAAGAACAGCGCCTCTCTGCTTTCCGCTTGTGTGAATACGATCCCGCCAGCATGTTGTCCGGTTGCTGCTGATCGTCATGGTCGTCTCTACCTATCACTTGTTGGTTACCTATTAAAAGCACTCACTCAAGTGTAATTGATCGAATAAACTGACAGGTTACCATGAGATCCACTATTTCCACGCAATTAACCCATAACTCCGGCTTTCGAATGCTTTCGCTCTCGCGCCCGGGCGATAATCGCATCCTCATCTGCATCCCCCGGGATTTGATATAATATTACCGGTCTGATGTCCACTCCCCTCATCTCAATCGGTATCGTCACCTGGAACAGCGCCGCGCTGCTGCCCGCCTGCCTGGATTCGATCGCCCGCCAGCAGGACACCCGCTGGGAGCTGATCGTGGTGGATAACGCCTCGGCCGACGGCTCGGCGGACCTGGCAGCCCAATTGTCTCCGGCCGCCACGCTGATCCGCAACACCGAAAACACCGGATTTAGCATCGCCCACAACCAGGCCATCCGCGCATCCAAGGGTTCGTATTACCTGCCGATCAACCCGGATGTGGTCCTCGCGCCGGATTACATCGACGCGCTGGTCTCGGCGCTGGAGGAACGGCCAACGTACGGATCCGCGGCCGGCAAGCTGCTGCAGCCGCCCGTAAGCGGCCAGCTCCCCAGGTTCGATAGCTGTGGTTTGTTCATCGACCGCCAGCGCCACCAGTATCTGCGCGGCCACGGGGAAGTGGACGACGGCCGGTTCGACCGCGCGGAAGAGGTGTTCGGCGTGGACGGCGCCGCCCCGCTCTACCGGCGGGCGATGCTGGAAGATGTCAAAATCGACGGCCAATACTTCGACGAAAGTTTCTTCATGCATAAAGAGGATGTGGACCTGGCATGGCGGGCGCGCCTCCTGGGGTGGCGCTGCTGGTATGCGCCGGAGGCGGCCGCGGTTCATGTCCGCACTTTCCGCCCGTCGAAGCGCGACACCGTTCCATCGACGCTGCGGCTGCATGCCGTCAAGAACCGCTACCTGCTCCTACTGAAGAATGAAAGCCTTCAGGGATGGCTGAGGGACGGCCTGCACATCCTCTGGTACGACCTGAAAATCATCGGATATCTCTGCCTGTTCGAGCGTTCGTCACTGGCGGCCCTGACCATGGTGCGCAAAGCCCTGCCCCGGATCCGGTTTTGGCGCCGGGAAATCCGCAAGCGGACCCGGGTAAAGCCCGGCGAACTGCTGGCGTGGTTTACGTAAACCGCCGCGCGGGATTCCCCCCGCAACCACGGGATCCATTAACCCCCACCCCAATGGAGCAGGAATGTTCAAACGAATACTCAGCATCCTCATGATTGCCGCCGGCGCATTGCTCATTCTGGTCTCGCTGCTGGCGGATACGATCGGCGTCGGCGCGCAACCGGGCATCATCGGCTGGAAGCAGATTCTTGGGGCCGTGATCGGAGCGGCGGTCGGTATCGGCGGGATTGCCCTGCTCCTTCGAAAGTAGATCCGCCGCCGTCCTCAAATCCCCTTTCAGGTTCAAGGGGATTTCTTTATACTGACTTTCCAGTAAAAGGATTTTCTCTACCCTCACCCTCTTATCCCTCTCCCAGCTTATGTTGCGAGAGGGAAAAGAGGGTGAGGTAGATGCCTTTTTGCAGAGTCCCGCCTACCCGCGCCTGCAATCCTCTTACGTGACCGCGAAGGAACGGGTAAAATGAATTCCATCCACGGTTCCGGCGCATGCAAAAGACGGCTGCGTCAATTCCAAATGCCCCTGAAAGGATCCCATTGATGACCCGCAACCCCGCGTCCGAGAAATTGATCACGCCGTACGGCGGCAAACTCATCAACCTGACCCTGACCGGCGACGCACGCCGGGAGTGGATCGGGAAAGCCGGCCATTTCCCCTCGGTTCAGCTTTCCCCCCGTTCGCTGTGCGATCTGGATCTGATCGGGTGCGGCGGTTTTTCCCCGCTCGACCGCTTCATGGGCAAGGCGGATTACGAACGCGTGCTCCACGAGATGCGGCTGCAGGGCGGCACCCTGTTTCCGATACCGGTCACCCTGCCCGTTGACGCGAAAACCGTTCCGGCCGGGGCGGAATACCTCGCGCTTCGGGACGAGCATAATAACCTGCTTGCGGTGATGCGGGTCGAAGAAGTTTATGAGTGGGATCCCCGCGAAGAAGCCCGGCTGGTCCTGGCAAGCAATGATCCGCGCCACCCGCTTGTCTCGGAGATGAGCCGCTGGGGAAACCGCTGCGTGTCGGGCGAATTGAAAGTCCTCAATCCCCCGCGCTATTACGATTTTTCAGATTTGCGCCGGACCCCGGCGCAGGTCCGCGGCCTGTTGGAAAAAATGGGGCACGCCAAGGTGGTCGCGTTCCAGACCCGCAACCCGCTGCACCGGATCCACGAGGAGCTCACCAAACGGGCCGCCGCCGAAGTCGGGGGCAGCCTGCTGATCCATCCCGTGGTCGGCATGACCAAGCCCGGCGACGTGGACCACTTCACCCGGGTGCGGATCTACCGCGCCCTGGTCGAAAAATACTACGAGCCGGGCTCGACCCTGCTCAGCCTGCTGCCCCTGGCGATGCGCATGGCCGGGCCGCGCGAAGCGCTCTGGCATGCGATCATCCGCCGCAATTACGGCGCGACTCATTTCATCGTCGGCCGGGATCACGCCGGGCCCGGGAAGGACAGCAGCGGGAAGCCGTTTTACGGCCCGTATGACGCCCAGGAACTTGTGGCGCGCTTTGCGCAGGAAACCGGCGTCACGCCGGTTCCTTTCCGCGAGCTGGTTTACCTGCCCGACGACCGGAAATATGCCGAGGAATCCGAGGTCCCACCCGGGGCGAAGGTCGCCACGATTTCCGGAACGGAAGTTCGGGAGGAATACCTCGCCAAGGGAAAATTGCTTCCGGAATGGTTCACCCGCAGGGAGACCGCGGAGATCCTCGCCCGCACCCACCCGCCCCGGGATCACCAGGGATTCTGCATCTGGTTCACCGGGCTGAGCGGAGCCGGCAAATCCACGACGGCGGATGCGCTGACCTCGATGCTGCTGGAACGCGGGAAACAAATCACCGTTCTCGACGGCGATGTCGTCCGGATGCATCTCTCCAAAGGGCTGGGCTTCTCCCGCGAGGATCGCGACACCAACATCCTGCGGATCGGGTTCGTCGCCAGCGAGATTGTCCGCCATCAGGGCGTGGCGCTGTGCGCCGCGGTCAGCCCGTACCGGGCCGCCCGGAACGAAGCCCGCAAGATGGTCGGGGACGAGCAATTCATCATGGTGTATGTGGATACGCCGATCGAAGAGTGCGAACGGCGCGATTCCAAGGGCATGTACGCCCGCGCCCGGCGCGGGGAGATCAAGGGGTTCACCGGCGTGGACGACCCGTACGAACCGCCGGTCAACCCGGAAATCACGCTGGATACGATTAAGCAGACTCCGGAAGAGAACGCGCGCAAAATTATTGCTTATCTTGTGGAGCGGGGCTTCCTGATTCCGTAGTCGGGGAAATGAATCCACGAAGAGCACGAAGAGCACTAAGCTTTTTTTAATTCTTAGTGCTCTTCGTGCTCTTCGTGGATATTAATTACTCTTTGCTTTACCAAATACCCGGTACAAGTCGATATTTCACCTTGGCCGCATACTCCTTGTATCCCGCCAATTCCGCCTGAAGCGTGCGGTCCTCCAGCGTCGTGCGCAGGAGGATCAGCAGCGCGGCGGCGATCCCCAGCAGGCCGGCCCACCAGGAACCGAGCAGGATCGGCGTCCCCAGATACACGGCGATCATTCCCACATAGGATGGATGGCGGACAAACCGGTACGGCCCGCCGGTGGCGACGGAGTGGCCCCGCTCCGTCTGGATGCGGACGGTGGCTGAGAAAAACGCGTTCGACGCCGTCGCCCACACGACGAGGGCATACCCTGCCGCCACCAGGACGATCGCGGTCCATTGCAGGCTTGAAGGCAGGTTGGTCGTCCAGCCGTTGCGGGCATCCAACCCCGCGATCACGTATCCCGCCAGGGATAATACGCCGATCGTCCCCATGACCGCCGCGTCCCATTGCTTGGCCCCCTTTTTCGGGCTGACGCGGTCCGCCAACAGCTCGGGGTAGCGCGGGATGACCGCCAGGGCTGTGCCGATCACCCAGGCTGCCATCAGGATCACCAGCGCCCAGCCCCAGCCCCAATCCCACCGGCCGGCGGATATAAACAGGAACAGCGCCAGCATCACCAGCCCCATCGTCTCGCGCACCGCCCAGCGGGCGACGGTGCGGGAGGTGTCGGGGGATTGCGTTCCTTGCTGATTCTTTTCCATTGTTGCTCCTTCCTCACCCCTTACCCCTCTCCCAGCATAAGCTGGGAGAGGGGAAGCCGGTGCTCTTCCGGCGGGGTGAGGGCGGGTGAGGGTTACTCGTAATGCAACGCCTGGATGATATCCAGTCGCGAGGCCTGGCGGGCCGGGATGACCGCCGCCAGCACCCCGAACAGCAATCCGAAGACGACCGCCACGATGATCCCGGTCGCCGGGAAGGCATACCCCAGCGGGAAGACGGTCCCCATCGCGCTGATAAAGGTGAAGCCCAGGTACCAGCCGGCGACGACTCCGAAGAGCGTGCCGATGGCGGCGAGGAGCAGCGCCTCGGCCGTCACCATTGCGCCGATCTGCCCGCGGGTCGCGCCGACGGCGCGGATCATCCCGATCTCGCGCGTGCGCTCGATCACCCCGATCGCCAGCGTGTTGAGCATTGCGATGAACGACGGAAAAGCCAGCAAAGCGAGCAGCGCGTACATGGCCGAGAACGCCGCTTCGAACTGGGCTATCATGGTTTCATAGTACGCCCGCCCGGAGATGAGCGAGAACTGCGGAAAGTCCGCGGCGATCGCTTTGATTTGCGGGTCGACCGCCGTTCTATCCGCCCCGGGCGCAAGGTTGAGCTGGAGGAACACGTCCTCGGTCTTGCCGAAGTCGGCCGCCATGTTCGCCTGCGAGATGAACGCCGTGGTGACCTTGACGTTGAGCAGGTCGGTCGCGACCGCGACGATTTCATAAGCCACCGGCCCGCCGGAGGTAAGCAGGTCCACCGAATCGCCGACCTTTGCGCCGGTGGCCGTGAGGAACGATGCGTTGACGATCATGGCGCGGCCGCCGGCCAGTTCCCGGTAGGCGGATTCATCGCCCTGGATGAAGTACAGGCCGCTGACCCTGGGGAACACCACCGGGTCTATGCCCAGCAGCGAGACCCCGGTGTCGTTGATTTTCGTGCCGGCAAAACGGAACGTGCTGATGTCTCCAACCCCCTCGACGCCGCGCAGCCGGTCCGCAAACTCCGGCCCGGCCCCGACGTTGGTGTTCCAAACCGAGATGGAGGGCGGGATGAGGAGGTAGTCGCTCCCCAGGCTTTTGCGCATCATGTCGTACATGACCACTGAGAGACTCGCGACCATCCCGCCGGCGGCGACGATCACGGCCAGCCCAAGCATCGTAGCGGAAACAGTCACCGCCGTGCGCGACGGCTGGCGGACCAGATTGCCCTGCGCCAGTTCGCCGATGCCGCGGCGGGCATAAATCCACCCGATGAACCGGCCGAAGACGAATGTTATCGGCCGGATCAGGATCGGCGCCACCAGCACCAGGCCGATCAGGAACAGAAAGCCGCTGGGAGCGATGAGCGATTGGTTGCCCGAGAGCAGCGCCAGGCTCGTCAGGATCAGGGTCGCGATCCCGATGATCGATCCGATCCCGATTTTCCGGATCATTCCGGTTTCCGCCATCGAAGGCCGCAGCGCCTCGAGCGGAGTCACCCGGCTGGCGCTCCGCGCCGGCAGCAGGCCGGCCAGGACGGTCACGCTCACGCCCAGCAGGACGCAGATCACGACCAGGCCGGGCGAGACCACCGGGGCCCCTAAAGTGATATTCAGGAATTTGCCGAGAATCGGCCCCATCATGATTAACAATCCTGCGCCGAGCAGATACCCAAGGACCAACCCCAGGGCGGAGCCGATTATCCCCTGCAACAGCCCCTCGGCCAGGATCATTCCGGTGATCGTGCCGCGGGTGGCGCCGAGCGCCCGCAGCATGCCGATATCACGGCGGCGCTCGGCGACCACGGTGCGGAAGGTGTTGAAGATGATGAATCCGCCCATGAACAGCGCGAGGATCCCGAACAAACCCATCACCGCCTGCCCGAGCTGCAGCGCGGCGAACATGTCCGTCCCGGACATCAGCGTGCCGACGTGGAAATCGGAACCGATCTCCGCTTCGATGGCTTTCTGGATCTCCGTACGGCGCGCTTCGCCGGCGCCGGTTTCCACATTGATGTCGATGGTGTTGATCCGGCCGGCCTCATTGGTCATGAGCTGCGCCTGCGGCAGCGTCACGAACACTTCCTCAGTGCCGGGGGTCGTGCGCGGCGGAAGGATTCCAACGACGGTCAGGCGGACCACGCCCTTCGCGGAAGGAAGCGGGAATTCGTCCCCCACGCCGACCCCGAGCTTATCCGCCAGGCTTTGCGAGATGACGGCCGAGGCGGTATCGCCGGATTCCAGAAAGCGCCCGCCCTCCGTCACCGGGTAAGCGCGGACGGATCGGGCCGCATCCGGATCCAGGCCGACAAGGTTGACGACGGTGACCGCCGCGGATTGCGCGGCTGCCTCGCCGAAAAAGCCGGCCGGCAGATTGACTGTGCGGATCAGAGTGGCGGATACGGCGCGCACGCCGTCCACGCCCCGGACGTTCTGAACGATCTCCGGCGAAAAGGATTCTCCGGAGGCCAGCGTCACGCTGTAATCCACAACTCCGGACATGCCCTGCAGGTTGGCTTGCAAAGCGGAGATCATAGTCGGGAGTATGATGTTCATCCCAAAGATGACCAGCACGCCGAAGATGATCGCGAGGGTGGTCAGGAAGGTG
>Ga0105091_10000752_pt1 | contig 13945 bp, 11 predicted proteins | sample PPLLak1March2015_FD_87022 | JGI IMG/M metagenome (GOLD analysis project Ga0105091, IMG submission 87022) | Freshwater sediment microbial communities from Prairie Pothole Lake near Jamestown, North Dakota, USA - PPLs Lake P7 Core (1) Depth... | ecosystem: Environmental > Aquatic > Freshwater >... | reverse complement strand
TTATAAAAATCCTCCGCAGCAATAGGTACTATATAAGCATTATTCCCTCCGCAGTCTCCGATATAAAGGTATTGCTCGTCTCTGCTGAACTCAATTCCAACCGCCCAGCGGATTGGTGTCGGAAATTTTGTCCCGTCTATAAAAATTGTTTTTTTAAATGAAGAATCATACCGGGCTATAATGTTATCATATACTACATATAAATTTCCATGCTTGTCAAATCTTAAATCGGTTGCACCGCAGGGGCCGGAAAAATCTTCCCGTATAATGACTTGCTGTATCCCATCAGGACTAACTTTCACAATCCTGTCATTAGCTGCGATAAAAAGATTCCCATCGCTGCCGAAAACCATGCTCCAGATAATCGTAATTGGAGTAGATTCTTTTAATGTCAAAAAATGCTTAAAAGATTTATCAGGGGAAATTGTAAATACATCAAGCTTGCCTCCTACAAACATCAACCCGTTATGATTAAATGTAACAGCATGAATTTTATGCCCGGACTCATAAAATACCGACGCGGAATCGAGTTCTATTTTAGAAGCCTGCGGCCAAGCCTTGTCAGTGCTTATTAAAAATAAATTACCAAAAAGGAAAAACAAGATGACTGTAATATTTAAAGAATTTTTAAATGTATACATTATAAGTTTCCCTTAATAATTAGTTCATAGTAAATATAATTCTCTTATATATTCAATTGTTATTTTTAATTTACTTTCCTTTTATGCCGCAAATATTTTTACGGTATTTACACAACCGATAATAGGCAAAGTTGATTTCATTTTAGTTAACTACATTTAATTAGACCTGTTTAAGAAAGACCATCCTTATTCCCAAACCAATCATAACAAATCCAGAAATTTTTTGACGAATGATCGTGAATAATTTATTGTTAATATATCTATTTCTTAATTTTCCGATCAGAATAGTTAATGCGGATTCATAAACAATATCAATTCCTGCAAGTATTAAACCTAAAATGAGAAACTGAATTACCATATATCCTTTTCCAGGATCAACAAATTGGGGTACGAAAGCAAGAAAAAATAATGCAACCTTAGGATTCAGCATTCCCGTCAAAAAAGCTTTGGAAAATATCCCGGAATGATTAGTATTTTTATTTTGTACTTCCGTATCAGATTGAACTGATGATTTAGGAAGTAATGCTTGAATGCCAATGTATATCAGATAAGCTGCGCCAAGAAACTTTACTATAGTAAACGCTTCGGCAGAAGCTGCAAGAATTGCTGAAATACCAATAGCAGCAGCGAGGATATGGACGATCATGCTGGAGTTGAGTCCCAATACAGTTACGATCCCTGCTTTCCTCCCTTCGCTCATAGTTACGGCAAATACCAGAACCTGGGCAGGACCGGGGGCAATAATTACTGCCATGCATGCTGCGATGTAAGAAATTAGTGTTCCGGTAAGCAGCTCAGGTTTTTGAACCCAGCATTCCGGCAATGGCTGACATAATAGTACGTTAGACATATTAGATAAAATTAATATGATTATCATAAAAAATGATTTCATTTTATTCCTTCTTTATTTTACCGGTATCATCTTCTTGCTAAGGTTTGAGTTCAGCAGTTCTGTATGAGTGCCGCAGCTTCTTTCCCTCTTTCTATAACGCTCAAATATTCTGAACGACGGGCAGTTCTCCATCTAAAAATTTTCCAAAAAAATAAATGAAATATTGCCAAATCAGGATGGATCCACCGCCAGTTAAAATCGCTATTATTTTAATTCTCTCTACAAAACCTGGTTATTTTGCTGATGTTATTTTAAAATTTTAACCGAAGATAACGCGGCACTCTCTGCTTATAATCCATCCACTGCTTGCCGAATACGGATTCGAGAAATTTTTCTTCTTTTAAGATTATGCTATGATGAATTGCAAATGCAATTGCGAACAGGATAAAGTTAACCGGATGTACTGCATAAAGACAGGATGCTGCACAAATCAAAAAAGCGCCGAAGTAGAGCGGATTCCTTGTGATGCGGAAAATACCGTTACACCTGAATTCTGTTTTCTCACGCGGTAATCCGACAGATATGGAATTTCCCAGGCAAATAAATCCGGAAACAATAAATATCACACCTGCGGCTGCAAGCACTGCGGCAATTAATTGAAGGGCATTGCTGCTATAAAGAATTCCCATTCCTTGATTTTTTGCGATAAAAAACAGCCAGCAGCATAGCATACTTACTTTACCGGTTATTAATAACGGCACGGGTATAGGGCTTTTACCGAGTGCGTCCATATTTTTTCATAAATCATGTTAAAGTTTTTTTACATATAAGGTAAATTCTGTCGTTTTTGATTTCGAATTCGTAAGGCTTCCGGACTGTAAATTTTTCTATTTCAAACCCGCATTCAAAGGCATATTTTAAGATTTCATATTTATTAAACAGAGTGAAATAAATTTCCGCTTCTATTCCGATTAATTCATTTTGAAAACCTTCCTCAGAACCTTCTTTCACAACCAGAAGTAAATAGCCGCCCGGTTTCAAAATGCGTTTAAACTCATTTAAAATAGAGGGAATAAATTTTTTTGGTGTATATATAATAGAATAGTACGATATAATACCGTCGAAATAATTATCATCATACCCCAGTCTAGAAATATCTCCTCTTTCAAATTTTATAAGCGGATTTATCTTTTGTGCAATTTCAACACATTTCTCCGATATATCAATTCCTATTATATCAATTCCTTTATTGAATATATAACCGGTAATATGCCCTGATGGGCCACAGCCTGCATCGCACACAATTGAATCTTTGCTGAAGTAACTTGAAAATTCATCAAGGATTTCCCTGTCAAATTCTTTTTTATCCAGCTCATCAGAAAAAAGCTCGTGGTATTTTTCTGCCGCCAGGTTATAAGCATTCCTGGTTTTTTGATTTATCTGTTCCAGTTCATCCATAAGGTTGAATAGATATTAAGCCGGTTTTGAATCGCTGTTAGAAATTTCTAAAGCTTATTGTCAGGCTATTCTAAAATGATGCAGCTATCGATAGCATAAAGTATGCATCATCGTTTCCGATATTGAAAAGGTACCCAGCCAGCTCAAAAATTGAATAGGATGCTCCTGCTAAAACTCCTCTTTGAACATCCAATTCAGTCTGATAAGCTCTGGTTCTCTGTCCGACAATCCCAATCCATAACCAATCGATTGGTGAATAGGTTAATTCAGTCCAGACATAAAAATAATTTCCGCTGCCGTCTTCAATATTGAACAGGTATTCCGATTCGCTATATAATTCAATGCTTGAATAAAGAAGATCGAGCTCTAATCCCGGTGCGACACCATTAATATTTCCTAAAACTGCAGCAATCATCGGAACAGCGGTGAATTCCAATTCTTCACCGGTTTGAAAATTGTATCCGATCCAGCCTGAAATAGTATTCCGTCCTTCATAGTTGTGTCTTGCTTCAAGATGTAATTCACTTTTATCGGCTGTTAAAATCGATAAAAGAAAAAAATCATCGTGTATAAAATATGAATAGAGCGAAGCATTAAAATTCCATTTAGGATTTTCCGATTTACTCTGGGTGTCTTGAGCAAACTGCTGTGAGGACAAAAGGAGGAATGAAAGAAATAGTTTAATTGATTTCTTCATCCGCCAAGTGCTATTGTTAATGCAACTAAAATAATCCCAAGAATCACCAGGATACTCGCAGTCTTGTAAGGATGAAAACCTGCATATCTAGCTACCGAGACACCGCCCAAAAATAACATCAGCAATGCAATACTATTTGAAATCCGCATCGCCAAAGGGGTATTATGTAAAAAAACGAACGGAAGAGCAATCGGGAATGTGCAGGCAAATACAAGCAGAAAAATCAGAAATGCACCTATTAAATCGGAAGAAGAGATAATCTTTCTTCGAGGCAGGGTTTCAAGATTAACCAATCTTTCTTTCAGACTGTCAACCTCATCCGGCTTCAAGACCGAAGACACTAAAAGCGGCAATTCATCTTTCAAAAGATTGCGGGAAACCTCTTTATCGTGAGTTAATTTAATTTTTTTTAAAACCGATAAGCCATGTCCTCTCGAGAATATTATCCCCATTAAGTAAAATACGGCATCAATAATACCCCAGGCAAGATTGCATCCTAAAGCAGCCCAAAGAAGTTCCCTAATTTCTGCTCTGCCGTCTGATCCGACACTAATTGATCCCGTAAAAGTGAGAACCATTATCAATCCAAACAGAACTTCCGATATCCTGTCGATTGGATCGAGAGCGCTTTGATTCTTTTCTTTTATTCTCTGCCACAGATTTTTTTCAGGCATTTAATTCTTTCCTAAATAGTATCAGGCATGAAGAAAAACATCAAAGCAATAATCAGATAAACAGCAATCAGCTGAATACCTTTATACCAATTAGATCTGCCGTCTCCCGAAACAAGCGAACCGATTAGAACCGCAACGAATAATGCGCCAATCTGATTACGCGGAAATGAAAGATGTAAAGGATGAGGTCCAATAACAAGACTCAGCAGAACCAAAACAGGTGCAACAAACAAAGCGATTTGTATACAGCTGCCAAGCAGAATTCCAACACTTAAATCCATTTTGTTTTTTTGCGCCATCGCAATTGCAGAAAAACTTTCTGCTGCACCGCCGACTACGGCAAGAAATACAATTCCGATAAATGTAGAAGACATACCGAGTGCCTCACCGGTTCCTTCTGCAGCACCGACAAGTACTTCACTCATAAAAGCTGCGGCTACAGATGCAATTATCAGAGAAATAATTGAACGGCTTTTTGACCAGCGATCTTCCTGATGTTCGTCTTCCTCATCCTTACTGCTTTTAAAAAATTCCGGGTGTGTTTTTATCATAAAAAAAAGATAGAGTGCATAGCCCAAAAGAAGTACAACCGCCAATCCAATATTGAGCATACTCTCCTCCCTAAGGACATCCTGTGTCCCAAAAAGAGTATTAAACGAACTCGGAACCGAAAGACTGATTACAGCCATAAACATCATGGAAGCATAAACCCGGGCACTTACAGGATTATATTCCTGGACGTGATGTTTAGTCCCGCCAATAAAAAATGATAAGCCCAGCGCAAGCAGGAGATTAGCCAGAATAGCGCCGACTAATGACGCTAATACCATTGTGTAAAGTCCTGCACTTAAAGCCACAAAAGCAATTATCAATTCCGGAAAATTTCCAAATGTTGCATTAAGCAATCCTCCAATCGCATCGCCGGTATAAGTCGCTAATTGTTCAGTTGAATGAACGATTAGTTTTGCAATTGGAATAATTGAAAGTGCTGCTGAAAAGAAAATTAATGGTGCCGATGCTTCGGTTTGCTCAAGCGCGAAGGAAATCGGGATAAATATCAGCAGCCAGTTAGGACCAGGTTTAAAAAATTTTTTCATTCTGATTAATTCCTATTAGTTATTCTAAAAATTAATTTATTCTAAGTTAGTAATCGTTTTGCTTCAGCCAGCTCTTTCAATTTTTCTTCGCCGACCTCCGGATACTCCAGATCAAGTGATGAAAGCGCATCTATAACTGCTGCAGCAACTACCAGCCTGGTGAACCATTTATTATCTGCAGGAACGACATACCAGGGGGAATACTTTGCGGCTGTATTAATAATCATATCCTCATAAGCTTTCATATACTCATCCCAATGTCCTCGTTCCTTTGCATCAGCGGATGAAAATTTCCAGTTCTTTTCAGGATTATCAATTCGTTCCAGAAATCTTTTTTTCTGTTCTTCTTTGGATACATGAAGAAAGAACTTTCTAACGACCGTTCCATTCCTGTTTAAATATTTTTCAAAGTTTCGAATATCCTTGAATCGTTCATTCCAGATTTGTTTAGTTTTTAATTTCTCAGGCAATTTTTGCTTAGCCAGAATCTCCTGATGCACCCGCACGACAAGAGTTTCTTCATAATAACTGCGGTTAAAAATTCCAATGCGTCCGCGTTCAGGCAGCCGTTTCATGCATCTCCATAAAAAATCGTGGTCAAGGTCTTCACTTGTCGGGGCTTTAAATGAAAATACCTGGCAGCCTTGAGGATTTATCCCGGACATTACGTGTTTGATTGCACCATCTTTCCCTGCAGCATCCATTGCCTGGAAGATTAAAAGCACCGACCATCTATCCTGTGCATAGAGTTTATCCTGTAATTCAGAAAGAACCTCAATACCATTCTTAAGGGCTTCTTGTGCTTTTGGTTTATCTTCTGATTTCAAACCAAGTGTATCTGCGGGGTCGAAATGCTTTAGTCTGAATTCTTTACCATCGGTAACGCAAAATGGTTTTGCAAATTTTCTTGCCCGCTTAACAAATTCCTTGTTCTTCAATGAAATATCCTCCTTAATAAAAAATCCCCGTTCTAATTAAAGATTGGGGATTTACATTCTAAGCTCTAAATTAAAATAAATTATTCATTTCCATTCTCAGACGGCTGTTCAGGTTCGGGCTGCTCAGTTACGGGGTCCATCGGCTGATAAGATTCCAAGGCGGCTTTATCCAGCCATCCGCCGGCAAGAGATCTGAAGATTCCGACAACGCTCTTTAGCATCGTAGATCTGGATTGAACATAGCCGAGCTCTGAATCGAATAAACTTCTTTCTGCATCAAGGACTTCGAGATAGCTTGTTGCACCTTCCTCATACCTAATATTAGACAGATTATAATATGTTGTAAGTGCATCAAGTCTTTTTCCGCCGGAAAAATAAATTTCCTCCGATTTCTGTCTTTCAACCAATGCATTCTGAGCATCGCTGAATGCAGTCTGCACAGTTTTAATATAGTTGAAGAATGTCTGTCTCTGAAAAGCTTCCGCAGCATCTACTTGACCGGAAATTTCTCCGGCTCTGAATAACGGCTGCAGCAAATTTCCTCCAATATTCCATACGAATGATGCCGGATCAAAAAGTTTCGAGATATCACGGCTTGAAAAACCAAGCAGACCAGTAAGAGATAAAGACGGATAGTAAAGTGATTTGACAACTCCGATTTGTGCATTTGCGGAAACCAATTCCTGTTCTGCCTGAAGCACATCCGGTCTCCTTTCAAGCAGCTGAGAAGGAAGACTCTGAGGAATTTCAGGTACAATTAGGCTATCTATTATCTTTCCGCGAGGAATTAGTCCAGGGTTTCTTCCAAGAAGAACACTCATCGCATTTTCCACTTGAATAATTGATTGTTCAATAAATGGAATTTGAGATTTTGCAAACCAGTATTCTGATTCAAGCTGGCTTATTTCAACCTGCGAGATATCACCTTTGTCCCATCTCTGTTGAAACAGGTCTAAAGATTTGGCTCTTGCGTCAACAGTTCGATTTGCAATTTCAAGCTGGCTGTCAAGAGAGAGAAGATCAAAATAAGCATTTGCAATCTGCGAAGCGATTGTAAGTATAACACCTCTTCTTACTTCTTCGGCGGCAAGCAGATTTGCCATTGCAGCTTCGTTCGATCTTCTTACCTTGCCCCAGATATCTATTTCCCAAAAAGCAGATAAATCCAGATTGAATCTGTTATCGCGGTATTTAATTCCCTGAAAATTGGATTCACCTGTCTGGGCAGAAGCGCCGGCATTAAATTTTGGCCAGTAGTCGGATTTAACAACACCGTACAGTCCCATAAATTCATCGACTCTTGCTGCGGCAATTTTAATATCATTATTTTCATGAATGGCAGCTGTAATGAGATGAGTAAGAACTGTATCGCCAAACAACTCCCACCAGGTTGTATCCGCTAAAGCAATTGCAAGACTGTCTTCTATGGTAATAGGCCTTTGAGTAATTAATGTATCAGGAGCTTCCATATCCGGCCGAACATAATCCGGACCGACGGAACATCCTGCAATGACAATAACTATTAAAAGAATAGGAATTAATTTTTTAAGCATCATCATTCTCCTTTCTCCTCTGAATGCGGATTTTGCGGACCGGTTTCCGGAGAAGGCATTATAGATTTTTTATCACGGACAAAATATTTTTCAACCATTACAAACAAAGATGGGATAACGTAGATTGCAAGAGAAGTGGCAATCAACAATCCTGAGAACACGGCTAATCCCATCACTTTTCTCGATTCTGCTCCTGCACCGGCAGCCGTTACAAGCGGCACTACTCCAAGAATAAAAGCGAATGATGTCATCAATATAGGGCGGAGACGAAGTTTTGCAGCATCAAGTGCTGCAGCAACCGCATCCACACCTTCTTCCTTTTTCATCTTCGCAAATTCAACAATAAGTATTGCGTTCTTAGCTGCCAATCCGATTAATGTCACAAAACCAATTTGTGCAAACACATTGTTCACATAACTATCGCTGAAAAATCTTCCAATCCAAAGTCCTACCATCGCTCCGAATACTGCGAACGGCACACCAAGCAAAACACTTAACGGCAACGACCAGCTTTCATATTGAGCCGAAAGAATCAGGAAAACAAAAAGCAATGCGAAAACAAAGACAATCGCACCCGAACCTGCTGCTTTTACTTCCTGATAAGACATATTTGCCCAATCATAACTCCAGCCCTGCGGAAGAACTTGTGCGGCTACTTCCTGAAGTGCAGCTATCGCCTGCGTTGATGTATAACCAGGTGAAGGCACGCCTGTAATTTCAGCAGTACGGAATAAATTAAATCTATTTGTAAACTCAGGTCCGTTTATCGGTTCCATTTTTATCAGTGTACTCAGCGGTACCATGCTTCCCTGATTATTTCGAACAAAAAACTGACTGAGATCCCAAACTTCGTTACGATAATTACCTTCAGCAGAAAGATAAACTTTATATGTTCGTCCAAACCTGTTAAAGTCATTTATATAATTTGCACCAAGTAAAGAACCAAGAGTTGTATTAACATCTGCAATAGTAACCCCCTGCTTCAAAACTTTATCACGGTCAACACTCGCAAACATCTGCGGTACATTAGTTCTGAAGAATGTTGCTATTCTGCCTATTTCCGGTCTTTTTCTTGCTTCAGTAATAAATCTTGTGACCTGGTTGCCAAGATCCTGCGGTGTATTACCACTTTTATCCTGCAGCATGAAAGTAAATCCTGCACCTGTACCTAGACCCTGAATTGCCGGCGGACCGAAAACATATACAATTGCTTCAGGAATTTCTGCAGCAAATCTTTTATTTAGCGCTTCAACCATTTCGAATGATCTCTCAGAAGCTTCGGTTCTCTCGCCCCATTCCTTTAAAGAAATAAAGAAACCGCCAACGTTTGAACTTACCACATTTGATATGATACTGTAGCCGGCAATCGTTGTGTAATTGTCAATACCTTTAGTTTCTGCGAGAATTCTCTCAACCTTCTTACAAACCTCATCTGTTCTTTGTAATGAGCTGGCATCAGGGAGCTGAAGATTTATCAAAAAATATCCGTTGTCTTCTTCAGGAACAAATCCGCCCGGAACTCTTCTGAATAAAATAATAGTTACAAATAATACGATTCCTATAAAAATTATGCTCCTTGAAATTTTTCTTACAAGTATTCCTGTAAGTGAAAGGTAACTCCCGGTAAATCTGTCGAATACTTTATTGAACCACTTATAAAATTTATCAAGGAAAGATTTTTTGCCTCCTTTTGGTTTTAACAGCAATGCAGCCAGTGCAGGACTAAGTGTCAGTGCATTGAGAGCAGAGAATAAAACCGAGACGGCAATCGTAATTGCAAACTGCTGATATAATCTTCCTGTTATTCCTCCCATAAACGCTACGGGAACGAATACCGCAGCAAGTATAAGGGCAATAGCTACAACCGGACCGGACACTTCTTTCATTGCCTGAACTGTGGCTTCTTTGGGCATCATTCCATGTTCAATATGATGCATCACCGCTTCCACAACGACGATTGCATCGTCAACAACAATTCCAATTGCAAGCACCATTCCCAGCAGAGAAAGCGTATTTATAGAAAATCCCAGCATAGGAAATACAATGAATGTTGAAATCAGTGAAACGGGAACTGTGAGAAGAGGAATTAAAGTTGCCCGCCAATTCTGCAGGAAAATAAATACAACAAGTATTACAAGAAGCACAGCTTCGAAGAGAGTATGTACAATTTCAGTTATTCCTTCTTCAATCGGAAGAGTGGTATCAAGAGAAATTTCATAAACCATTCCCGGCGGAAAATTCCTGGACAATTCGTTAACTGTTTCTTTTATTTTTTCTGCAACCTCAATTGCATTTGAACCGGGCAATTGATAAACAGCAATTACCGCTGCCGGCTTTCCGTTATTTCTGCCGATCTGATTATAAAGAAGGGTTCCGAGTTCAATTCTTGCGATGTCTTTAAATTTTAATTGAGAGCCGTCCGGGTTAGTACGGACAATTATTTCACCGAATTCATTTTCGTTCAGCAGCCGTCCCTGCGTTCTTACTGTGTAGGTAAAATCTGTTCCGGCAGGTGCGGGCGGACCACCGATCTGACCGGCAGGACTAATTACGTTTTGATCTTGTACAGCTTTAACAAGATCGGGAACACCTAGTCCAAGCTTTCCAAGAACATCAGGCTTTACCCAAATCCGCATGGCATAATCGCTTCCGCCGAATAATTTTACATCTCCTACTCCCTGAGTTCTGCTCAAATAGTCATTTATGTTTATCGAAGCATAGTTGCTCAAAAAGTTATTATCAAACTGACCTTCAGGTGATTTTAAAGTAACGAGCATTAAGGGAAACACAAGCGATTTTTTTACAGTTACGCCATAGTTTTTAACCGAACCAGGCAAACTTGCATTTGCTTGTGAGACACGATTTTGGGTGAGAACGTTTGACATATCGAGATCAGATCCCACATCGAATGAAACCTGCAGTGTAAGCGTGCCATCATTTGCGTTTATTGATTTCATATAGATCATATTCTCAACACCGTTTATCTGCTGCTCAAGAGGAGTTGCGACGGATTGTTCAACGTCGACTGAAGAGGCCCCAATGTAAGTTGTTGTAACATTTATCATCGGAGGTACAATATCAGGGTATTGTGCAATCGGAAGACCCCGCATAACAATTATTCCAACAAGAACCATCACGATGGAAATAACCATCGCGACGATCGGTCTATTTATAAAAAATTTAGCCATCAGTTATTCCCTTCCGGTTTCTTATCCGTATCATTAAGTGTTGTTTCAACAGGTGCAACAATCATATCGGGTTTCACTTTTAGCTGACCTTCTACAATAACTCTGTCGCCTTCTTTTATTCCTGATTCAACGACAATATGCTGACCGACACTTGTAGCTGTTTTAACAATTCTTAATTGCGCCTTGTTATTCTCATCAACAATGTAAACTGTATATTGTCCCTGCAATTCAATCATTGATCTTGTGGGAATTACAAGCGCATTCTTTACTTCTGCTACTACAGTTCGGACTTTTGAAAACTGTCCTGGTCTTAACAATTTATCTTTATTTGGGAAAGATGCTTCAAACATAAGCGTACCTGTTGTCGGATCAATCTGCCTTTGGGCGAATACAACAAATCCTTTCTCCGTAAAAACAGAACCATCAGATAGAACTAATTCCAGTTCCCTTTTCTTAGTCGGTTTAGAATTATCCATTTGTGAAAGCTGCTTCATTAATGCAAGGTACTCCTGTTCGGAAATTGAAAAGCGCACATGGATGGAATCAATACGTGAGATGGTATTAAGAATAATTGCATTTGGGGGACGGCCGACAAAATCGCCGACACGTGCTGCAGATATTCCAATCAATCCGGAAATAGGAGCGTATATTGTTGCATAACCTAATTTTATTTTAGCTTCATTTAATGAAGCGAGAGCTGCATCGAGTTCACCTTTTTGTGCATTATATTTTGAGACAGCAATTTCCAAATCACGCTTACTTACAGCACCAGCTTCTGCCAGCGGAGTATAACGTTTAACATCCTCTTCTGCCTGAACTAGCAATGTTCTGGATGCTGCGACTCTTCCTTCCGTCTGTGCAACATTTTCGCGAAGTTCTGACGGATCAATTATATACAGTAAAGCTCCTTTTTTTACTTCACTTCCTTCTCTAAATTGAATTCCCTGACGCCATCCTTCAACTCTGGCTCTGATTTCAATGTCTTCAGCTCCGATTGTCTGCCCAACCCATTCCCGCGTAATTGGAACATCTTTAGCTACCACCTTTGTTACCTTTACTTCCAGTGGTTTCATTTCAACCTGTTCTTCACCGCAAGATGAAAAGAGAAAGAAAAATAAAAATGAAGCGGCAATTAAGGTGACAGCAGCAGAACTTTTTTTCAATTTCACCATTTAAATACTCCTCTATTTAGAAATTCTTATCTATTTTCAATAATAATTTTTTAATACTGAAAAATTAATTAAAATTTAATACAAAAAATTATTGATGTTATCTATATTTATATTATCTAATTGATAACATCATACTATGCTAAGTTTCTGAAGGAAGTTTCGACATAGATTCTAATTTACCTTCATTGATCCATGCTTTTAATAAGGTATAAGTAACCGCAAGAATAACCGGACCAATAAACAATCCGACTATTCCAAAAGCAATCAGGCCGCCGATTACGCCAGCAAAAATTAATAAGATGGGAAGGTCAGCCCCTCTCTTAATTAAAAACGGACGAATGAAATTATCGGAAGTTCCAACAACTATGGATAACACTAAAAGTATGGATCCCCAAACGGGATCACCCGAAGAATATTTCCAGATAATCGCCGGAAGCAGCACAGGAAGTGCACCAATTTGTGTGAGTCCGAGAATAAATATAATTGCAGTTAGTAAACCTGCTCTCGGTACTCCGCAAACAGCGAGAGATATTCCCCCTAAAATAGCTTGGATTAGTGCTGTAATTACCACCCCCATTGTTACAGCTTTTATCGCTTGTCCTGCTAATGTTACCATCTCATCACCTCTGTTACCCGCAAGCTTTACAGCAAATTTTCTAATTCCGTTTGCCGCAACCTCACCTTTAGAATAAAGAATACCGCAAAGAATCACCGTTATTAAAAAGTTAATCATAAATACTCCAAAACCTCCGGCTGCAGATGCAAACCATAGTAAAACATTTTGAAGAACCGGAATAACTTTTTTAATTACTTCCTCATTTTGAATTGTGGAAAGCTGGTTCCACCCTTTAGCTAATTGTGAACCGACAACCGGAATTCCTGCCAGCCAATCCGGAGCCGGTTGAAATCGCAGCTGTGAAAGTGAATCAAACCAGCTCATAATGTTAGATGAATTTGTAATAATTGTCCCGGCAACTAGAGCAACCGGAACAAGAATTACAGCGAGAATCAGCAGCAGCATTACTGTTATAGCAAGACCTCTCTTATTCCAGAGTCTTTTTTGCAATTTCAGCATAAAATTGTAAGTAGAGATTACAATGATTGTTGCCCATAGTAATGCAGCAACAAAAGGCATAAATATCCAAATGCTTCCTACTATCAGCACAAGAATGAATACAACACCGATTGTTATTTGAGTTAAGTCCCTTTTAGTCATGTCATTGTCCATTTTTCGCCTCTTTCGAAATTAAAAATTTTTTTTTACTCAGAATGATTCCATTATGCTCAAGTAAATCCCTTCATTTCCATCTGTTTGTTGAGTACAATCCTAGCAACATTACGGTCGACGGCGGTGAAATTGTGTCCGTCTTACTAAACGGAAACATATACATACATATACCGCCAAAGCTCGTTTTCATCACCGGATTGTTATTTATTAATGGCATAGCTACAAAAGTTCCAGACATCGAATCAGCAGTTGTATCTCTATCTTAAGATTGAATATTAACACAAAAAATAAGCAGCATTATGCTGTTTAATAAAAAATATTTTATCCGCATCTATAAATATCTATTACCGATTCTTTCCTGGGCAAAAAGATTGATGGAAGGATCATTATTCAATTTAAAAGCGGAATAATTTTATTTTTAAATAACACAATTAACTTCCAAAATTTTTATAAAACAAATGAACTAA
>Ga0105091_10000751_pt1 | contig 13948 bp, 13 predicted proteins | sample PPLLak1March2015_FD_87022 | JGI IMG/M metagenome (GOLD analysis project Ga0105091, IMG submission 87022) | Freshwater sediment microbial communities from Prairie Pothole Lake near Jamestown, North Dakota, USA - PPLs Lake P7 Core (1) Depth... | ecosystem: Environmental > Aquatic > Freshwater >... | reverse complement strand
TGAGACAGGCAATTGGCTTCGTTCGCTAATCATAGAAGGTGTGATTCCCGGCGTGGGCGGCGTTCTCGTTTTTTTGCCTAACATTCTTCTCCTCTTTTTGGCGATAGCGCTTCTTGAAGATTCCGGCTATATGGCCAGAGCTGCCTTTATTATGGATAGACTGATGCATAAAATAGGCCTGCACGGCAAAAGTTTTATTCCTATGCTCATTGGATTCGGCTGCTCGGTCCCGGCCATTATGGCAACCCGTATCCTTGAAAATAAACGAAGCCGGCTCACGACGATTATGATTTTGCCTCTTATGAGCTGCGGGGCGCGACTTACTATTTACGGACTGCTTATCCCCGCATTTTTCCCCCAAAATTGGCGAGGCCCCGTCCTTTGGCTTATTTATCTAATCGGCATCGTACTGGCTGTTATCGCTGCAAAAATTTTTCGTCTCACTATTTTCCGCGGCGACACCGCGGATTTTGTAATGGAACTGCCGCCTTATCGTGTCCCAAGCTTTAAATCCCTGTTTGCCCATAGCTGGCTGCGAGGCTGGCTATATCTTAAGAAGGCAGGCACAGTTATTCTGGCCTTTTCAATTATTCTCTGGGCCGCCATGAATTATCCCAAATTAAATGAGCAGTCTGTTGCGGGTCTGTCCCCCGATGACGTTCGCCACGCGCAGCTTGCCAATTCAATTATTGGCAGAGTTGGACGAATAATTGAACCCGTTATTAAACCTTTGGGATTTGACTGGAAAATCGGCACTGCGTTAATCGGCGCAACTGCCGCCAAAGAATTATTTGTCTCTCAATTAGGAATTATCTATGCCGTTTCTTCGCACGATAATGGTTCTGCCGGCACCCTTGGTCAGCATTTACAGGCAGACTACTCATCACTTGCCGGGTTTTGCATAATGCTTTTTTGCCTGATTAGCTCCCCATGTATCGCGACTTTTGCAGTTACACGCTCAGAGACAAATTCCTGGTTTTGGCCTGCATTTCAGTTTATTTATTTAACTTTATTGGCCTATATTATTACACTGATTGTATATCAAACGGGCTCGTTGATTACAGCCTTATAACCTTCAATATTGAAAATAGCAGCCATCGAACTGGAGCCACTCATTTGCAAGAACCGCAAAATCACCAAAATCGATAATCCCGTTTGGTGCTAAAAGTGAATCAATAGACAACGAATTGGATAGCCACTGTGATGCAAGAATTGATAAATCATTATTATTCACAACATAATCGATTGGTGGAGGCAGGTCAGCGGTCATTATGGGGTGCAGTTCAAATGCAAAACCATAATTGGCCGTCTCGTTAGACGCAGAATTGTTCGCTATCACAATTGTATAATCGCCCGGTTCCAATACAGGTAAATCGCACTTGATAAGATTATCGCTTGAGTCGTATCCGAACATTGCCTTGTTAAAAATCGGCTCCGGCTGATATGGTGAGTAAACCGTCATGTCCAAATTCGCCAGATAACCCGTAAGCTCATCGAGCTGAACTATGTCGTCTCCTCTGGGCGGAAATCCGCTTTTTTTGTCTACCCATTCTATTCGTCTGTGCCAGGAAATCGTTGCAATCAGCCGGCATCTTTTCGTGACATGAATTGTATATGTATTAGACTGTGTTTGTGCAAGTTGATTGTATCCCCAGCCATCATCCTGCATTATTGTTGTCCCTGGTTCGACCTCATCTGTATTTAAGGTTTGATATGCCCGAAGGCAGTCCAGTCTTCCATAGCCCCGGTCGGCCTGCCACGTATTGTTCGGGTCGGCAGGGTTTGTGCTTGTCCCTGCTTTATCATTAACATTCGGCATAGCTGAATTAACAAGAACCGCTTTTATTACAAGGTCGTAATTATCATTTGCTTCGATTGTTGTATCTGCAAGCTGAAGCATTAATGCCGCTGCACCTGCTAATTGAGGCACAGAGTAGCTTGTCTGTCCGCTGGTGCTTCCCACAGTTGTCCAGGCTGTGTCACTGCTTGATGTCGGCACCGTCTGCTGTTCCGCCGGAGCGGTTATGTCCGGCTTTCGCCTGCCGTCTGATGTCGGCCCCGAGCCGCTGACTAATCCAACCCTGCGGTAATCATAGGAATTACTCGGATTTGTAAGCCGAAGTCCCCCTGTGGTTATGCCGTTATATGCATCTCCAAAAATTGCGACATAGGTGTATTCATTTCCGGCTGGATTTGCAAACACTACTCCATACTGATAGGCATAATAATCATAAAGCCGGCTCCATGGGTTATCGCCATTTGGGTCTATTCCCAGCAGCTCAAATCCTGTTACAATAATCCGGCAATTATGATTTGTAATGAGCTCATCCAAGGCATTAACCATCCAATCGCTTGAAATTCCTCCGGTGTCATTAGATACCCTTGCGCAATAAATATCTGCCCCCGGTGCAATCCCAATTTCACTGGGATAAGCAGCACCTCCTCTGCTGGAAATTATCCCTGCTAACTGTGTATCATGAGCTATAATATAAATCCCGTCTCCTGAGAAATCATAATTAAAGGCATGACTGATGCCATTGGAATCTTTGAATGCTTCGTGTGTAGTCCTGACATTCCCTCCTAACATCAGACCGATATTGACGCCTTGTCCCGTATCACCCACCTGGTGAACTGCTATGGAATTTGAACCCCCAGGTCCCGTGGATTCTGCCAGACCATAAACTTTCGGCGTCAGCACGAAAAATGCTGAGACGATAATACCCCATTTCGCCATTATTCGGGCGTATTTATACACACCATCCTCCATAACTTAAAATAACATCCTGTATTATAACTTAAAACTGGTCTGAAATTCAAGGAAAATCAATTCGGCAGGTCTTTTAAAAGGACGAAATTTAAAAAATTATCGTCGCAGCCACTCAATAAATTTTCCCAATCCCTCGTTTATCGCGGTATGCGGATTATATCTTAAATCTCTTTTTGCCTTTGTTATATCAGCGTATGTCTGCTGAACATCGCCTTGCTGCAGGGGCAATCTCTCAATTTTTGCTTTTTTGCCAAGCGCTTTTTCAAGCTCCCCGATTAAATTATTTACCGTTATTGGTTTTGATTCGCCCAAATTATAGATTTGGTAATCAGAGCATTCTTTTATAGCGCCGACTGTTCCGTCAATTATATCATCAATGTATGTAAAATCGCGCATCATACTGCCATCGCCGTAAACAGGTATGGATTTGCCTTGCTCTATCAGTCTGGCAAACTTGTGAATTGCTAAATCAGGTCTTTGCCTTGGACCATAAACTGTGAAATAACGCAGGCAGGTAATCGAAATACCTGTAAGGTGATGATAGGTATGGCAAATCAGCTCGCCTGCCTTCTTTGTCGCCGCGTATGGTGAAATCGGAAAATCAACATTGTCATTTTCCGAAAATGGCACTTTTTTATTGTTTCCGTAAACGCTTGAGCTCGATGCAAAGATAAATTTCTTTATTCCATTTTTCTTTGCGGCCTCCAGCAATGTGATTGTCCCGTTTATATTTACATCTGCATAGATTCCCGGCTGCTCGATCGAAGGTCTTACTCCGGCCTTTGCCGCAAGATGGACAATCACTTCTGCTCCTTTGGCGGCATTATTCATACTCGCCCCGTCGCGAATGTCCGCCTCAACTAAGCTGAATTGTTTATTAACCAGACAATCTTTTAGATTATCGCGCTTGATTTGAGGGTCATAAAAATTATCGAAATTATCAACTCCTGCAACCGTCCAGCCGTCTTTGAGCAGACGTTGACATAGATGTGACCCGATAAACCCCGCTGCACCTGTAACTATTACCTTCATATAATCCTCGTAGCACGGCCATCCTGGCCGTGATATCACAAAAATAATCTAAGCGGCATAAACAATAATGAACCCGACTGCAAGAACAATTCCGGCAATTATCCTGAAAATAAAATCACGCTGTTCAAGATACCACGTTATGATGTTTTTTGCTCTTTTAATGCCCAAAACAAAAATCAAAAGTCCGGATAAAAGGAAAATCAAGCCAAATATTAATATTACCCATTTTATACCGCAATGCCTTGAGCCCATTACAAATACAATTGCCAGGGCAAACCTCACTAATCCCGCAAGATAAAGTCTGCTTCCCTTCGAAAAAAAACGCATAGATGTCCTGAGTATCTGGGGCCAGATTAGATAAGCAAGTCCGATACATACTATTGCCGTCCCTATAACCCTTATCAGAGTTTGCATATGCATTTTATTTTACCGCGGGCCTGCCGACACTGTGATATTCTATTCCTGCTTTTTTAACGACATCGAGGTCGTAAAGATTTCTTCCGTCGAAAACAACAGGCTTTTTGAGCTTTTTGACTATCGTTTCAAAATCTGGATTTCGAAACTCCTGCCATTCAGTAAGGATAATTAGACCATCGGCATTATCCAGCACATCATAGCCATCATCCATTATTTCTATTTTTTCGCCGAGCAGCGCCTTGGCCGTTTCTGATGCCTCAGGGTCGTATGCCTGGATTTTAATGCCGCACTCCAGAAGTTTATTAATACAGCTTACCGCAGGCGATTCGCGGACATCATCGGTCTTTGCCTTAAAGGCTAATCCCCATACCGCAAGTATAATATCCTTGCCTTTGCCTTTAAAGTAGTCGCATATTCTGCCTGCAAATCTCTCCTGCGAAATTTTGTTTGCCTCCTGTGCCGCCATTGCCATTTTCATTTCATATTTTTGCTGGTTACCTGTATATATCAGGGCGCGTATATCCTTTGGAAAACAACTTCCGCCGTAACCGATACCGGGAAATAAAAATGCCCTGCCAATTCGTGAGTCGCTTCCTATCCCCATCCTTACGGACTCAACATCTGCCCCCATCTTCTCGCACAAACCCGCTATCTCGTTCATAAACGATATTCTAGTCGCAAGCATCACATTTGCCGCGTATTTGGTCATCTCCGCTGAAGTCGAATCCATAAATATAATGCGGTTTCCTTTTCGCATAAACGAGTTGTAAAGCTGCTTCATTATCTGCCGCACCGAATCTTTTGGGGTTCCGATTATTATCCTGTCAGGGCTCATGAAATCCTCAACAGCCGAGCCTTCCTTTAAAAATTCGGGATTGCTCACGTAATCGAACGGCTTGCTTGTATTGGCACTCATAACCTCTGCGACTTTTTTATGTGTCCCCACAGGCACCGTGCTCTTTGTCACCACTATCCTGTAATCAGGCATAAGCTTTGCGATATCGGCCGCCACAGACAATACCGACGATATATCGGCCGAGCCATCCGGTGAAGATGGTGTCCCTACGGCAAGAAATATAATTGATGAATTATCTACACCTCTTTTGAGGTCGGTCGTAAATTCCAATCTTTTGACCTTTTCATTTCGCTGCACTATCTCGCCTAATCCCGGCTCATATATAGGTATGATACCTTTTTTAAGTCCCTCTATTTTCTTTTCATCATTATCAACGCAGATTACATGATTGCCTGCCTCAGCCAGGCATCCCGCCGTGACAAGACCAACATATCCTATTCCTACAACGCATACCTTCATTAACTTAAACTCCCTTTTAATCTTCTACTGTTTCGTCAATCGCTTCTATCATGTCATTATCTATCTCTACGCTTGCCGCCTGCCCCAGCATATCTATTTGAAGCACAAGCCTCGTGTCATTCTTGGTCTTCACGACTATGCCTGAAAGCCCCGCAAGCGCGCCGCCTATGACCTTGCATCTTTGGCCGACCTTGATGTAATCGTGATGTGACAAATTTGCACCGCTTAATATCGCCCGTTCTATCTGCGATAATTCGTCAACCAGCCTTTGCTGGTCACGGACATCTATCAAATTCGCCACGCGGTTTGTCTTAAGTGTTTCTACCCGCTGCCTTTCATCTCCGCAAAAAAACAGATAACCCCCGAATATCGGCAGTAGCGATTTTATTGTCCTGCCTCGAATCTTTCTTACCTTCCAGCTCATTGGTAAAAAATAGCTGATTCCTTTTACTGCCAAATCGTCCGCGAGTGCCTTTTCATTGCGGCTTTTAGTGTGCGCAACCCACCATTGTCCCGAAAAATCTCTGAGTAGCCGGCCTTGCGGCCAAATCATCGGCGGATTTTCGCTTGGTTTGAGCAACTTTCGATTCTCCCTAATTAATTATAAAATTCAAGAACAGTTTTACCGGCGTGCTCAATCTGTTGAGGTGTCAATTCCTGGAATATCGGCAATGATAAAACATTTTCCGTAAGACGCTCAGCGGCCGGAAAGTCACCTTTTTTATAGCCCAGGTCATTAAAGCAATCCTGAATATGCAGCGGCTGCGGATAAAATATGCCGCATCCTATTCCCTGCTTTGTCAAATGCGCCTGGAGCTGGTCTCGATTAGGAGCGTTTATCGAGTATTGATTGTAAATGCTTGTATTGTTTTTCTCAATCTTCTGCGGCTTAATTTTTGTCCCCGCGAATATCTTATTATATATTGCCGCGTTATCTCTCCTCTTTTTATTCCATTCATCGAGATATTTCAATTTTACACTCAGGACCGCCCCCTGGATATTATCCATCCTGAAATTGCCGCCTATCATTCGATAATAATATCTGGGATTTTCCCCGTGCACCCTCATTAATTTAATTTTTTCTGCCAGTTTATCATCATTTGTTACAATCATCCCCGCGTCACCGAATGCGCCGATATTTTTCGTGGGATAAAATGAATAGCAGCCTAAATCTGCCGCTGTCCCTGCCTGTTTACCATCCTGTGTCGCCCCCATTGCCTGAGCTGCGTCTTCGATGACTAATAAATTGTGCTTTCGTGCGATATCCATAATCGGCTGCATTTGTGCCATTTGGCCAAAGATATGAACTGGAATAATCGCCTTTGTCTTTGTTGTGATTTTTGCTTCTATTTTTTTAGGGTCGATGTTGAATGTGTCCGGATCGATATCCGCAAAAACAGGCTTTGCACCGACACGCGACACGGTTCCTGCCGTTGCGAAAAAAGTAAAAGGTGTCGTAATTACCTCGTCGCCTGGTCCAATTCCTGCGGCCATTAAACTAAGCAGCAGGGCATCTGTTCCGCTTGATACCCCGATCGCGTATTTACATCCGCAATATCTGGCCGCTTCTTTTTCGAACCGTTCTACCGCAGGGCCCAGACAAAGTATCTGGCTGCTGCATACATCTTCAACTGCCTTCATCAGTTCAGCCTTATACTTTACGAACTGCGCCTTTAAATCCATCATACCAACTTGCATTATTTCACCTTCCCTGTCATATCGTTGCTGTCAGATATTCCGTTTCCGCGGAAAAATGCATAACCCCGCTGTAACTGGCGGGAATCAATATCGTATCGCCTGACCTGAATTCAACTGTAATCCCGTTTCCATTAATACTGCCGAACCCGTTCATAATTATAATCGTCTTCATCTTGCCTGCTGATAAAAGCACCTCGCAGCTTCTCGCCTGATGTCCCTTATCAACCTTGAAATATTCACTATCCACGAGCCTGCCCACAGATGTCACAGAAAGATTATCTGTAGATGAATCATAATGTATGCTTTCCAGAGCCTCTTCAATATGAAGCTGCCTTGGCTTGCCTTTATCATCGACCCTGTTCCAGTCAAACACCCGGTAAGTCGTATCCGATGGTGTCTGGATTTCCGCAATGAGCAGTCCCGCCCCGATTGCATGCGGCGTTCCGGCCGGCAGAAAATGGCATTCACCAACCTTCACCGGCAACTTGATTAACAGCCGTTCGACTGTTCCATCTTTTATTGCCTTGGCAAATTTTTCTCTTGTGGTGCCTTTTTTTAGGCCTTTATAAATTACTGCCCCGGGCTTTGCCTCTATGATATACCAGCACTCCGTCTTGCAATCGCCTTTACCCATCCGCTTGCAGGTTTCGTCATCCGGATGCACCTGCACACTCAGCACATCCTGGCAATCCAGAAATTTTATCAATAACGGAAACGGCAGCTTAAATTCTTCAGTGCCTGTAATTTCTTTTGTGTATTTGCAAATCGCCGATTCAAGTGTCTGGCCCGCCAGTTCTCCATTTATAATTTTGGATTTATCCTCCGGCAGGTCTGCCAGTTCCCAGCTTTCGCCTATTCGTTTGCCCTTGGGCATTTCTCTGCCGAAAACCTCGCGCAGCTTATCTCCACCCCATATTCTTTCCTTGTATATCGGCCTAAATTTCAAAGGATAAACCTGCATACCCCTATATTAATCAGCAAATGCGGGATTGTCCACAGTCTGGATTGCCTCCTCTACCTTAGTATCAAGATTTACTATGACTGCACTTTGGACAAAGCCCCGCAAGCTGCACCTGCTGATGCTCAATTACAAATCCGGCCGGGGGGTTTGCCGCCATTGGTAGTGATACTTCCGGCAGACAGCTCGTCTTTCCGCAATCAGTGCATGTAAAGTGCGGATGGCATTGATGCTCACTGCATTTATCCGCCAGTTCATAATATTGGCTTCGCCTCTCAATATAAGCTCTATGCACCAAACCGTATTCTGCTAAATTCTCGAGTATCCTGTATACTGTAACCCGGTTTGGGCAGTTTTTGCCAAGCAGCGTAATGATTTCATCAGCCGTCCGAGGTTTGCTTGAATTCAGCATTTCTTCTAAAATTTTTCTTCTCGGCAATGTTTTCTTCAGACTTGCCGATTCCAGCAGTTTATTAATTTTTAATTGTATATCACTTCTCATTTGCACTTTTGAAATAAAAAATAATAAATTATAAATGAATATGATGTCCCCCATTGCACAACGAACATTCCTGGCCTTCTGTCTTTACCAGCAGCATCGGAAAAATTATGTCGCTAAAGCAGCAGGGCAGCCATACCGCGATAAAAAGGACAATAAAAAATCCAATAAACATTAACCCGCTAATCTGCCCTGAAGTATTCATCATTATATGGGCTGATGATGCCCATGTGCTTATCAGGATATGAAATGCATGAGGCAGTTTGGTCCGCGGCAAAAAATATGCAATTAATATACCAAGCAGCGCTGAGGGATTTACGATTTCCCATTCTTCAATAAACCCAATGTGAAGCCCGTGTTCGTGATGTTCGTTTTCATGTGTCTGCTCATTTTCAGATGAATGGCCGTGTACTGCCGATTCTGTTGGTACAACTATTCCCATTATGTCTTCGCCTAAAAACGGCAGAATCGAGTCGCTCAGCGTTGCCGTTCCTATAGAGCCAACGTACCCGATTACGGCAATTATTAAAAAGTTTTTTGTCTTTTGATGCAGCCTGAACAGTGATGCTGTAATCATTGCGCTAAGGATAACGTGCATCGGATGAAATATATAAAATAATTTATAACTCGATTCGTAACTGATGTTTTTGAATATGAGCATCATTGCTATGCCGGTCAATGCGCCAATTAAAGTAAATGGAGAGTGTTCCTTCAATTCATGTGCAGCCTGCTTCATTCTGCTTTTAAAAGACATTAACTTAACTCCTGCATTCTTTTTGGTTTTAAGTGTCTATTTTAGCCAAATGCAACTTAGTTGCAATAACAAAATAGTTTGATAAAAATTTTCTGTAAGTCCTTTTGGCAAAAAGGCTTATAATTAATAAATATTTTAATGGTCAATTCACAAGTATTCCTTTTTATTCGTTCTTTGCTTAAGTCGAGACCTTATCAGTCCGAAAACTCTTATCGAGATGGCATTTAATTATCAGAGGGTTTTGAATGGTTTCTAATGTTGAAAAATTATTTTCAGATGCACCATTTTTAGCAGTTATGGTTATCTTTTTATCGGGTGCGCTTGCCTCTTTAAGCTCAAGCACTATTGTTCGTGTCCCTGTTGCCCTCGGTTTTATAGCCGGAGCGACTGAATCAAAGAAAAAAGCCCTGCTTGTTACATTTCTTTTTATAATCGGCCTTATTACTGCTTACACAGTTTTTGGAATGTTTTTGGGCCTGGTAGCCAAAGTGACATACACGATTGTCCAGTGTAATAAATATATATTTTATCTGCTCGGCTTTATTCTTTTTTCGGTCGGTTTATTTGTTGCCGGCTTGATTAAAATAAAACATCTCCCCGGTCTCCTTCATTTCCGTGAAAACTTCAAGCAGGTTACTATTCTGGGCGCATTTTTCTTTGGAACATTTTTTGCCCTTGTAGAAATGCTTGCCGGCCCAACCTGCGGAGGCATACTGCTCATGCTGGCCAGTCTCATTGTTACTCATAATCTTTCGCAGTATTCTGTCCTGATATTTATCAGTTTTGCCTTCGGCCAGAGTTTGCCCGTGCTCGCCGTCGCTCTTTCAGCCAGTATCGTTAAAACAGATGTTATCATGTTTCTTGCCACCAAAATCCGCGGCGTAGAAGACAACATTAATTTTCTGGCCGGCAATATGCTCATTACACTTGGTATTTATTATCTCATTATTGCGTAAATTAAATCTATGATAACTGAAGATGACAAACTTGAAACATTGCTTGCCGATCCATGGATTGCCAAAAAAAGGACCAGATGGCCCATCAGCATTGTTATTATCTTTCTTACAATTTTCGCTTTAAAGCCTGTTATTGTTGACCGTCTTATTTCCCGCGCACAGGCGTATTCATCCAACAATATGTTCATTAATGCCGAAAGAGAATGCCGAAAGGCTATCTATCTTGACCAGTATAATACAATTGCATGGAATATCCTTGGAGATGCATATAACAGTCAGGGTGATATCCCCAATGCGGTAAATACATATATAGATGCTATCAAGGCAAATCCTGCGAATAAAGTCGCTCATTTCAGGCTCGGAAAAATCTTTGCCCTGGATAAATTTTATAAGAAAGCAATTATTCATTTCGAGCTGATTAGAATACTCGGTCCCGAATCGCCCGCCGCTCTTGCCGGCGATTCCTTTTCCTATTATCAAGCTTCTCTTGAAATGCTTCTTCTCTGCTATGAAAAATTAGGCAAGACGGACCGTATGAATGAGATAGTCAGAGAACTTGCCGTATTGCAAAATCGTTTGAAAAATGACCAGATGCTCAAAACGGATGCGGCAAAATAAGCATTTCCCTCGGTCTCCTGTAAACTAAAAACCATTGAACGTTTGCTCAACTCAGAGTAGAGTATTTGCCGAAAAACCTATTTATTTCATTCTAAATACGGCTGCAAGCGAATTTATGAAAGTTTTAAGAACTGTATCTGAAATTGCTCAACTGCCTGATGGCTGTGTCCTGACTATCGGAAACTTCGATGGTGTTCATATAGGCCATCAGCAGAATCTCAAAGTTGCACGTGATATCGCGACACTTGAAAGGGCCTGTCTTGCGATTATGACCTTTGAGCCGCACCCTGTGGCGATTCTCCATCCTGAAAAAGTCCCGGGCATTCTTACTCCATTACCTTTTAAAATCCATCTCCTCGAAAACTGCGGTGTAGATTATCTTATAATTCTCAGAGACACCGCAAGCCTCCTTAAAGTTCCCCCGGTGGAATTCGTGGACAAATTCCTGCTCAAAGATGTCCGTCCTAAGGCCCTTGTCGAAGGTGAAGATTTTAATTTCGGCGCTAATCGTGCAGGCAATATTGAAACTTTAAAACAGATGGCCGATCCCCAAAGATTCAGTGTCGTTGTCGTCCCGGCTAAAATGGTAAACCTTCCTACAGGGCAATCTGTTCGTGTCTCAAGCACCACTATTCGTTATATGCTCCAGAGCGGCCATGTCGCCGATGCATCGATTCTCCTCGGCAGGCAATACCGCCTAATAGGTAAAATTATTTCCGGCAGGGGCAAAGGCAAAGAACTCGGCTATCCGACTCTCAATATGGAAATTTCATCCCAGATTATTCCGCAGGAAGGTGTTTATGCCGGTTTTTCGCTCATTGGTAATGACCAGGATGATGTCTGCAGGATTGATAACCGCTTGCCCGCCGTATTCAGTATAGGTCAGGCCATAACCTTTGGCGACCAGCATTCACAATTGATCGAGACGCACATCCTCGATAGAAAACTGGAAAATATGGCAGGCAAATGGCTGGCAATGGATTTCGTTGAACGTATAAGACCTCAGCGGCGATTCGAATCTCCCGGGGTTCTCGCCTCGCAAATTGCCAAAGATTGCCTTACTTCAAAAGAAATTTTGGCAAAGCACAAGTGAATTTCAGGTGAAGATATATGTTCGATTATGAACTTGGCGTAATAATTTTGATGCTCGTCTTTAATGCGATTTTTGCCGCGTATGAAATGGGCCTTGCCTCTATTTCACGTGCAAGGATTTCTATTCTTGTCAGCGAGGGCAAAAAGGGTGCTGAAGCTGCCGCCTTTATGAAAGACCGCATGGAAGCAAGCCTTGCGGTAATCCAGCTTGGCATTACCCTCTTTGCTGCTGTTGCCGCAGCTGCAGGCGGAGTGGGGGCCCAGGCAAACGTTGCTCCGGCCCTGGCTCATGCATGGAATATCTCTATGGCTTTTGCTCAGGTCCTTTCTGTTATTTTCGTAATTGTACCCTTGACCTTTGCAACAATTATTTTCGCCGAACTTGTCCCCAAGATGTTTGCATTAAACAATAAAGAATGGATAGTCCTGAGGCTTTCTCCCTCTATAAAAATCCTTGCAAAAATTATTGACCCTCTGGTATCTATAATAGAAATTATCGTAAAAAAACTTGTAGCGGCTATAACAAGGATGCAGCCGCAGACACGTGATGCCCAGACCCCATGGCTGCATGAGCTTCGTGCCGCCGTATCTATCGCCCGGACATCAAAGCTTATGGGGGAACGCGAGGAAAAAATTGTCATTGCCGCCGCCCACCTGTCAAGTCATGTCGCCAAAGACATCATGATTCCTGTTAAAGATATCTCCACCATTTATGTCGGCAGCACCTTGTCTCAGGCACTTGTCAAGGCACATCTCGATATGCATACCCGTTTTCCTATATGTATGTCGGAAAATGATCCTCAGACAATAGAACGTTATCTTAATTTCAAGGATATTGTTTCGGCCCTTCGCGTTAATCCTGCTGACCCTACAATCAAAGGCATATCACGGCCGATAACCAAAATCAGGGAAGATTTGCCTTTGCCCAAGCTTCTCGAGATGATGATTCAGGAAAAAACGCATATCGTTATTGTAGTCTCCGCTGAAGATAAAGTTTTAGGCCTGATTACGCTCGAAGATATTATCGAGGAGCTTGTAGGCGAAATCGAAGATGAATTCGACAGGCTTCCCGCGCATATCCATCCCTGTCCTTCCGGCTGGATTATGGGAGGCGGTGTCCCCATTACGACAGCTGCTTCAACCGCCGGTCTCGACTGGTCAAAAAAATATCCAACTCGTGTTCCCTCTCTTGCTGAATGGTCCAATCAGATCTTTGGCTCAACCCTGAAGGGCGGTGAAACAATTGAATCAGATGGCCTTCGTGTAATCCCCAGAAAATTCCGCCGAAAAAAACTCCAGGAAGCCATAGTTTCAAGCACATCTGCTAATCCTAAGGATTTTATTAATGAATCAAAAACATAATATCGCGATAATCGGAGCAGGCATGGTTGCCGGCATTCACCTTGAGGCCATCCGTAAAACACGAGCTGTTAATGTCCTCTGGCTTGCCGATATCGACAAAAAAGTCCTCGCCGAAAAGCAGAAAAAATATAATGTTCCAAACGTCACAGCAGATTACCGCGAAATCCTCGATGATAAAAATGTTGACGCTGTTATTGTGGCTGTTCCTCCGTATTTGCATTTCGAGGCGGCAGTTGCGGCCATGAATGCTGGCAAAAATGTCCTTATCGAAAAACCTCTTGCCGCAGACCGTTCACAAATGAATCAGCTCGTTGAAGAATCTGAAAAACATAAAAATCTTGTAATCCTCGAATGTTCTGCCAGGCATGCGAGACTTCAGCCTAAATTTAAATATATAAAAAATATGCTTGATAACGGCGATATCGGCCAGATTTATCATATCCATCATAATCATCTCATGCGAAGGACCTTTATCGAATA
>Ga0105091_10000750_pt1 | contig 13957 bp, 11 predicted proteins | sample PPLLak1March2015_FD_87022 | JGI IMG/M metagenome (GOLD analysis project Ga0105091, IMG submission 87022) | Freshwater sediment microbial communities from Prairie Pothole Lake near Jamestown, North Dakota, USA - PPLs Lake P7 Core (1) Depth... | ecosystem: Environmental > Aquatic > Freshwater >... | reverse complement strand
TCTTTTGTGCTTCTCCCCCCTTGGTTTACGCAGTGAACCTCCGATACTGGGTACGACGCCCCGCCTCTCCAGGTCTTTCCCCCGTCCTCCGCGGGTGCGGAGCCACTCAACCGCCGCGCGGAAATCCGCCACTTGCCACTCGCCACTCGCGGCGCATGTTATGCTTCAGCTTTACTTTGGAGCGAAAGATGAACTTTGATCGTCTCTTCCGTGTCCTGGTCTTTGCCGCAGTCGCCACGGCGCCCGCGTACGCCCAGCCCGGGATCGAGTTGAAAAATCCCGGTTTCGAATCGCCCGTCTCTGCGGGCCGCCCTGTTGCCGGTTGGTCACTGGAAGGCCAGACTGTCGCCTGGCAGACTGTCGCGCTGGTCGGTGACGAGCACAGTGGCCGCTCCAGCGTCCGGCTCTCCAATGCGGAGCCCGATTCCCTGACCGTGGTCTCGGACCCGGTTGCGCTTCAGGTCGGCCGGCTGTATCGCCTGAGCGGGTGGATCAAGACCGAGAAGGCATTCGCGGATCCCACTTCCCGTTATCCCACCGCGGTCTCCGCCACACTGACCATGGCCTCCTTCCCGTTCACCAACCATGCGCCGGTGGTCGGCGGCACGCGGGACTGGATGAAGGTCGAAGTCCTCTTCTTCGCAACTCAGAAGGAAGACCGTGTCCGGCTGCATCTCGGGTTGAATGGAAAAGCGTCCGGTGAAGCGTACTTTGACGATCTGTCCATTCAGGAAGTGACGGATATCGCCGAGTACATTCCTCCCGATACGGTCAAGTGGTTTGGCCCCGCGTTCCGATACACCGACAAGGGGTGGACGTTCGTTCACATCGAGGGCAAGCCTTACCAGCGCGGATTCCAGTACGGGCACCTCCTGGCCAAAGAGATCGCGGCCTACATGGAGAAGCTCTCCGTACGCCAGAATACGGACAATCCCAAGGCCGGCTGGCAAGAGCTCCGGACGCTCGCCGACGCCCTGATGCTGCGTAAGTACGACACGGAATACCTCGAAGAGATGAAGGGAATCGCCGAAGGAGCTGCTGGGGCGGGTGCCTCTTTCTCGGGCAGGCCGGTCGATTTCCTGGACATCGTCACCGTGAACTCGGTGGTTGACATCGGCCAGCTGAGTGAAGGCTTGAACAGAACCGCACATCCGCTCAGCGGGCTCAGTTTCCAATCGGAGGACGAGGAGTCCAAGTCCTGGGAACGGACCCACAAATGCTCGTCTTTCCTGGCGAACGGACCTGCGACTAAAGATGGCCGCATCGTCTTCAGCCAGCTCTTCATGTGGAGCGGGTACACCGGCGTCCATTGGGACATCATCTGCGACGTGGTGCCGTCCGAAGGGCACCGCCTGGTCTACGAGACGTTCCCCGGCGGCATTCATTCGGGTGCGGACTTCTACATCAATTCCGCCGGGATCATGATCGGCGAAACGACAGTTCTGCAGACGCCGTTCGACAGCGAGGGAACTCCACAGTCGTCCCGCATCCGGAAAGCGGCGCAGTATGGCGGTTCCATTGACGACGTCGTTCGAATTCTAACCGAGCACAACAATGGCCTTTACACCAACGACTGGTTGATCGGCGACCTCCGCGCAAACGAAATCGGCATCCTCCTTCTCGGGACCAAGAAATACAAGCTGTGGAGAAGCCGGACAGGGGAATTCCCAGGCGGGACCGACGGATTCTATTGGAGCGTGAATAACGCCAAAGACCCTGACGTTCGAAAGGAATACCTACCCGATGCGACCAATGCCCCGTTTGACCTGAACTTCTTCCCGTCAAACCGTGATCTGGCCTTCTACGACTACTACCAGCGGGAAAAGGGGAAGATCGACGGCATCAGCGCGGTCAATGTCATCGCCAGTTCACCGATAAACCGGCCGCATGCCTGCGACGGGAAAGTCACGACCGCGGAGATGGCCGAGCACATGATGTTCCTCGCCCACTTTGGAAAAGTCACACTGCGCGAGAAGTTCCCCGAGAAGAACAGCCGGCTCATGCCCGACCTGGCCAATGCGGTGCCTCACTTGACGCTTGGCTACTCCGTCGTCAATCCGGTGTTTGTTGCTGAGGAATTGAAAAAGCAAAAGGCTCGGACCGAGGCGAGACCGAAACCGGCTGCTGATTACGCCGAGGTGCGTGACGTTTACACATACGATAAGAAAGCGCTCTGGAGCAACACGGTTTTCGCAGCGAGCGAGGCGGACAACTGGTTTGTCAGCGGTACAGCGGCCTACTGGCGGATGCTGAGCGGGCTGGAATCTGATTTGAAGGCGGCAGCCGCCGGCCTGGGGGATCAGCTTGCGGTCATGAACTGTCGATTGCTCGACAACCAGGCCCGCGAAGGGAGACTGGCCCCGTCGAAGGCCGCCCGCGTCTACGATCGGTATGGACACTACCTGGTGCCGCGTCTGCGAGGCACTTATGCCCTCCACCAGTTGCGCCTGCTTCTGGGGAATCAGATGTTTGCGGAGGTCATGAAGGCCGTCCACGCCGAGTTCCGGGAAAAGCCGATGACGACCGACGGGTTTATCCAGAAGGTCGAGGCCGTCGCCAAGCGTGAAGTGGGGCCCTTCATCCGCCAGTGGCTTGATCGGGAGGACCTGCCGGCGCCGGACGTGAAGGCTACGAATGCCCGTTCGGGCGAAGGATGGACTGTTAAGCTCGCCGTCACACAGCCCGACCGGGCCTTCGATTTCCTGACGAGCGTTGGGATAGAGACCGAAAAGCAGGTCGTATGGCGCCTGGTGCGTGTGAGCCCGACAGGCGCCCCGGTTTCGTGGAATCTCAAGGAACAGCCGAAACGCGTGCTCTTCAACATTGGGAACGACATCCCCGTTAACCGGCGAAACTACCGCACTCTGGCCAATGTGTTCGACGATTTCAGATCTCTGATTGTCGTCTACGGGACTTCACGTCAGATTGAGGCCGAACACACCCTGGCTCTACGGTATCAAACCGTCACGGCCGATACCTTTACCGAGAGCCTGCCTCCGGTCCGCCAGGATGCCGAAGTCGGCGATGCTGACCTGGCTTCATCGGATGTCGTTTTCATGGGAGTTGGCACTGACAACTCGGCCCTCGTGCGGACGGCCGAGAAACTCGGGGTCACGGTGGGACGAAATTCCTTCAAATGGGGCGGCCGGGTGTATGCGGATCCCGAGGACGGGTTGCAGGCGGCCTTCATAAACCCTTGGAATCCGTCTCGAATGGTTATCCTGTGCGTCGCCAACAGCGCGCTCGAGCTCTATCACATGACGAAGCGCCACCAGTTCCTCGGGTCTTCGCCATCAGCTCCGTCCTGGGGAGTATTTAAGGGAGAGACCGTGGTCGAGAAAGGCTTCCACCCAGTGGAGGGGATGGAGGTGGAGGTGGTCCAAGCACCGTAGTCCCGGGAGGTGACAGGTGAAGGGTGACAAGGTGACAAGGTGACAGGGTGACAGGGTGACGGGGAAGAAGAGCGGCCGATTTCTACGCGGCGGTTGAGTGACTCGCCGTTTTGTGGCGAGTTGTATCGAAACCCCGCCGGGCCTCTGGAGCACAGCAGTTAACAGACCGGACGCAAGTACGGTGCTCCAGAGGCCCGGCGGGGTTTCGATACAACTCGCCACAAAACGGCGAGTCACTCAACCGCCGCGTGGAAATCGGCCGCACTCTTCCTTGTCACCTTGTCACCTTGTCACCTTGTCACCTTGTCACCCTGTCACCGCCTCACCTCACCCTGACGTACGCCTGGTTGCCGAGATTGAGGGTGTTGCCTTCGAGCTTCAGAGGGAAGGACGTGACTTCGTCTTTGTCATAGCGCAGTGAGATGAGGTTTGCGAAAACCCGGTAGTCTCCGGGTTCCGACGGACCGCGACCGAGAACATCCCCGTGGATATACAGCATTCTCGCGAAGCGTCCGTCCGGCCCGAAAATGTACCTGGCATCCGTTCCATTGGCTGCTCCAGCGGGCCGGCTTATCTCCCACGTCCCGATAACCGATTTCTCGAGGTCCGGGTTGGGCGCAGGCTCCTGCAACTGAATTCCGGCAATCGCTGCGATCACTGTCTGTGCTTCAGTCGCGGCAACATTGTCGTCGAGCTGAAAACGGGCACACCCCGCGACGATTTTGTCGTCAAAGCACTTGGCGACGAAGCCGTGATAAGTGATTGGAACGTCCGCCTGGCGCTCTTTCACGGTCAGCACGAGGACCGGGTTCGTCTCGACGCGCAGGTACTCGACGTCATAGTTCAGCTGCTTCTTTTGACCAGACTCGTTTGTGAGAATCGTGCGGACCCGTGGAATCCCGTTGAAATGTAAGACTTCCTCCCTGGTGATTGGGAAGTACCGGCCGTCTTCGAGGACTTCGTGCGTGAGGTAATCGGAGGCCACCCGGCTAAGCGCCGCCTCGGCCGTGGTTGTTTCCAGCGGAAACACGGCTCCTCGGAGTTGCTCGACGATAGCAATGGTTTTGTTGCCGTCGCAGAACTCCTCTATCTCTTGATCCGGGCGGCGAGAGATGTGATTGGCCGCCGGATCGTAAAAGGCGCCGCCCTTCACCAGGCGGGATTTGATGCTAACCCCCGGGGCAAGAGGCAAACGGCACGTCCCGTCCGCCGACTCATGGTACGTCGTGACTCTCTTGGCCGCCTGGCGCGATTCCCGCCCCGAGGGGTTTCCGATGCCTGGAACCGGCAGAGAGGCCGGGCCGGAGACGCTCGAGACGGTAGCCAAAAAGAGCGAACCCAAAAAACTGAAAACGGTTCTCCTTGTCCACATAGCGCGGGGGAGTGTATCGCAAGTTGGGAGGCAATCCAGAGAGTTTTCCGCCAGGCTTTTTGAGAGCTCGCTCCGCTGCCCAAAAGCGCTCCAAAACCCTCTTGACATACCACCCGACTCTTGATTTAATGCAAACTGGTCTTTAATAAAGACCGGTTTGTGAGGAGCGAAGGATATGGTCGATGAGGTGAAAAGAACCATTCGCCGGACACGTCAATACTGGTTCGTCGATGGCCTGGCGGAAATGTCCGCCGGCTTGCTGTTTCTGGTGCTCGGCCTGATTTTTTTCGGGCAGGCACACGTCCCTGGGCGGACGGCTGCGGGCCTTGTCCTTCGGCTGGCCTTCCCGGCAGTGGTTCTCTCGGGTTTCTGGCTATGCAAGCAGTTTGTCCAAGGACTCAAGGAGCGGATCACTTATCCAAGGACAGGATACGTGAGTTACCCGAAAACCCCGAGGGGGGTGCGCCGGATCGCAATCGTGGGCAGCGCGGTTCTGGCTGCCTTCATTGCCCAACTCTGGGTCCGGTACCACCCGGTCCCGCTCGATTGGACCCCGCTCGTTGAAGGCGTGATGACAGCCATCCTCCTCGTTATCGCGGGGCAGGGCCTCCGACGGTTCTGGTGGATTGGTGGTTTTGCGCTTCTGTGCGGTTTCACGTTGGCCGTTCTTCGTCTTCCGGGGCCGGACATTCTCGCCAGTGCCTACTTCTACTCGATAACCGGTCTGTTCATCCTCATTTCCGGCACTGTGACCCTCTGGAAGTACCTCCGGATTTCGCGGGTGGAGGACAATCAATGAACACCGACCTGCGGGATCTGGCGGATGTGGACCGGGTCATACATGAGCCAGCGCGGCTTGTCATTGTGACGATCCTCTATGCGGCCGAAAGCGTCGACTTTCTGTACCTGCTGCGGGAAACGGGGCTGAGCAAGGGGAACATGTCGACCCACGTCGCCAAGCTGGAACAGGCCGACTACATCGTCGTCGAAAAGCGATTTCGCGGGAAAATCCCGCAGACGGTCTATCGCCTGACCGACAAAGGCCGAACGGCCTTTGAAGCCTATCACCAGAGACTCAAGAGGATTGTGGATTCAACCGCCGCAATGATGAAACCGCAAACCGAATCGTCCTAGCGGGAAAGGAGATCTATGCCGGAACCGGTGATTGTCACTAAGAAACTGTGCCGTAGGTTCGGCGAAATCCGCGCTGTAGAGGACCTGGACCTTGAAATACCAATGGGTTCAATCTTCGGTCTCCTGGGTCCGAACGGATCAGGGAAGACGACGACGGTTCGTTTGCTCCTGGGGCTTCTCGAGCCGTCCTCGGGTTCGGCGCAAGTCCTTGGCTATGACACTCGAAGCGAGTCTGATCGAATTCGGCAGGAGACTGGCGCGCTTCTTGAGCACGATGGCCTCTACGAACGGCTCACTGCTGAGGACAACCTCGATTTTTACGGCCGGCTCTGGCGCCTGCAGGAGCCCGAACGTCGCATTCGGATCGAGGATTTGCTCAGGCACATCGGCCTCTGGGATCGCAGGCGCGAAAGAGTATCGACGTGGAGCAAGGGGATGAAGCAGAAGCTGGCTGTCGCACGGGCCCTGCTTCATAGGCCCCGGCTGGTTTTCCTCGACGAGCCGACGACAGGGCTCGATCCGCTGGCCGCGGTCGCCCTGCGCGAGGAGTTGGGGCAACTCGCCCGGAAGGAGGGGGTGACGGTATTCCTCAACACGCATTACCTGGCAGAAGCCGAAAAGCTTTGTGACCTCGTCGGCGTTATCCGGAATGGCCGGCTCGCCGCGGTGGGGACCGTCGGCGAAGTCCGGAAGGGGCAAGCCAGCCTCGAAGACGCCTTTCTGGCGTTAATGGAGGGAGACGAATCATGTTCTTCGACGTCTGCGTAATCGCCCGCAAGGAATGGAAGGAGTATGTGACGGGCCAGGGACTGAAGGGCGGCCTGATGAACATCCTCGTCACCGTGGTCGTGTTCGGCGTTTTCCTGCCCGCGCAATTCGGAAGCACGTTTGTCAGGTCGCCGATGACCCTCCTCTTCTGGTCCTGGGTGCCGGCTTTCCTGGTTATTGCGGCAGTTGCCGACTCATTTGCGGGGGAACGGGAAAGGCACACGTTGGAAACACTTCTTGCGAGCCGTTTGTCTGACCGGGCGATATTGCTCGGAAAGCTGGCAGCTATTGTCTCCTATGGCTGGGGGCTGACCATCGTCTGCCTGGGACTGGGGCTCGTCTCAATTAACGTTATCCATAGGGAAAATGGCTTGTTACTGCCGCCGCTGGGTCTGGGCATCGCCGTACTCGTGCTTTCTCTCCTGGTTGCTGTTGTCACGGCCGGATCTGGCGCTGTCCTGTCGGTCAAGGCCGGCTCGATGCGACAGGTTTACCAGGCGATGAGCGTGACGTGGATGCTCCTGATCTTCGGCTTTAGCTTCGGCGCAAAGGCGGTGATGGATCGTCTGCCCAAAGAAACCGCGGCGACAATCGTGAAGTGGTTTCGAACAATGGGTGCTCCCGAGCAGCGGGGAGCGTTGGTCATTGGCGCCATTCTGGTTCTGGGTGCGGCCGCGGTTCTGCTCTTTGCGATAGCGGAAAGGCGCTTCCGGCACCTGCGCTGCGTGCCGAAGTAGGCGAAGTGGACGTCGTGGACGAAGTGGCAGATTCTTGTCCACCGTGTCCACAACGTCCACAACGTCCTCTTCGTCCATCACACGGCCCCCTCACCCTTTCTTCTTGCCACCCGCCTGTGGCAGGATATTGCGAGCTGTCTCAAATCACAAAAAGGGGAACGAGAGGAATGAAACAAAGTCTGATCTATGTCTTGGAAGAGTCCGAGCGCAATGTCGAGGGCCTGCAAAAGATCCTGACAAGTCATCCTGAGATTCGGTTTGTGTCGCTGACGGCGGTGGATCTCGGCGGCAACGACACCGACGAGAAGATTCCGGCCGGCTATTTTCTGAAAAATATCGACGAGTTTCTCGATGGCGGTGTCCAGACGGACGGATCGAGCGTCGTGCTCCCGGGGATCGCGACCCTCAACGACGGCAAGGTCGACCTGGTGACCGATCCGGCAGCCAACTGGATTGTCGACTACAACCCGGAATTCAAGGACCCCGAAACGGACCTGCCTCTCGGCACTCTCCGAATCCCCTCATTCCTGAGTCATCGCGGCCGCTTCGTCGACTCGAGGTCAGTCCTGAAAAAGACCGTCGAAAGCGTCCAGCGCCGGATTTTGCGGCTGCTCGAGGAGAGTCCGGCAACCGCAGCGTACCTGGGAATCGCAGGTAAGCGTGTCCGTTCGATCAAGCTCTTTGCGGCCACCGAACTGGAATTCTGGGTCCGCACCCCCGGTGTTCACATCGAGACAGAAAAGCTGGCCGTCTCACAGGTCCTGCAGGAATCCTACTGGAAGCGGACGAAGGGACCGGTTCGCAGCGCATTGGAAGCGTCTTTGCTTCTCCTCGAGAAGTACGGCCTCGCGCCGGAAATGGGGCACAAGGAAGTCGGCGGTGTCAAAGCCACGCTCGCCGGCCAGGGCCGTTTCGGCGACATCATGGAGCAGCTGGAGGTCGACTGGAAATACGCACCGGCGTTGCGTGCGGCGGATAACGAGCTGAAGGCCCGTATTATTATCAAGGAAGCGTTCCGACAGCACGGGCTGGAGGTCACTTTCCTGGCTAAGCCAATCGACGGCATCGCCGGAAGCGGCGAGCACACGCACGTGAGCATCATGGCCGAGTTGGAAGACGGTTCCCTCTGCAATTTGTTTGCTGCCCGGCAGCCTGACGTCGACTTCCTCAGCCCGCTCGGCTGGGGCGCTTTGATGGGCTTGCTGAAGAATTACGAAGCGGTTGGCGCGTTCGTTACGGCCAGCAATGACGGATTCAACCGCCTGAAGCCCGGCTTTGAAGCCCCGGTTTGCATTGTCGCCTCCATCGGGCACGACGTGACGCAGCCCTCCAGGAATCGGACCGTGCTGGTGGGCCTTGTCCGCGATCAATCCAATCCGCTTGCCACCCGTTTTGAGGTGAGGGCTCCGAATCCACATACGAACACCTTCCTCGCCCTTTCCGCCTTTTTCCAGGCAATGTTGGACGGCATGACCTACGCCACCCAGTCAGGGAAGTCGGCACAGCAATTGGAGGCCGAGTTCAGCAAGCGTCCGGGTGAGGATCACCCGTACCTCGAGAAGGAAAGGGCCTACCGCAGTGAGGAGGACGTTTTCGAACATTTCAGCGAAGAAGAACGACGGCGGATCTTCGGCGTCCCGCCCGCGACTGTTTGGGAAACACTCGAGAACCTCAGGCGGCAGCCGGAGAAGACGGCCGTGCTGACTTGCGACGACGTCTTCAGCCCTGAGACTATCGAAGCGTACCAAAAAGCGTGCCTGACGCTATGGACCATGGAGATCTACAACCGCATCATCCCGACCAATGCCGAGTTTGTACGCTCCTGCGTCCAACTCCACGAAGACGGCAACCAGGCCGACCAGCGGCGCTGGGAACAAATTCAGACTGCGAGAAGGGAATTGCTCAGGGATGAGAGCGACCGGAAAGCGTTGTTCACGCAGATTCGCGAGGCGATAGACCGGAAGGACTATCCCGCGACTTCCAAGCTGCAGCTGGAGATGGCCCGGCGCATGGAGGAATTGCGAAAGCTGTATCAGACCTACCGGCGGAACATCCTCCCGACGCGGGCGAAGGCGTAGAGGAACGCAGAAGTCAGAAGTCAGAATGAAAGCTATCTTTGTTTGATTCTGACTTCTGGCTTCTGACTCCTGACTTCTGCTTATTTACCCCATCAACTCGACCGCCGCATCAGCGATTTCTTCCGGCGGAATATCCACGCACTCGTGATCAAACGGGCAGGTGAAGGTGTAGCAGGGACTGCAGGACGTGGGGCGAACCAGGAGCCGGGCTGGCGCCGAACGCGGCGCCCACTGGGACTCGAGCTCCGTTCCTGAATATGGCACGACCACGGGCACCCCCGTGGCATCCGCCAAATGCACCGCGGACGTGTTCCCCGTAAGGACAACTCGCGAGTGCGCGACGAGCGAGGCGAACTCACACACATCGGTCCGCCCAATCAGGTCGATCGCTTCTGGACCGAGCACTTCGAGCACCGGCCCGCTTTTCTCCCGCTCCCTCCTGGAACCTGAAACGACGATAGGAAAGCCTGAGCGTCGCGCGAGAATTCGCGCCGCCCGGGCAAATTTTCCCGGCGGGTAGGTTCGGGAATCGCAGCTGGTCCAGGGATTGAGCAGCAAGTAGTCCTGGGCCAGGTCGAGGCCTGAACGCGCGGCCAACTCAGCCAACGACTTTTCGGAGGAACGGGGAATGCGGATTGACAGCCGGCGGTCCTCGATTGGTATGCCGAGCGACTGGAGCAGATATAGATTCCTCTCTGCTTGATTCATCTCCACCGGGAAGGCTGGAAGCACAGAAAACCCTGTTTCCTGCGATTGCCCGAAGAACCGGGGAATACCGGCCATCCTGCAGACGAACGCCGGAGGGTGCGGGCTCTGGCTGAAGCTGGTGAAAGCGAGGGCCAGGTCGAAATTCCATTGGCGCAGGAAGTCGATCAGTTGGAATTCCCGGTCGGGCCTGACCTCGGGCCGGCCGATGTCCTGCCAGACGACTCTCCAGACCATCACATCGTCGATCCATGGCAGGAGCGGTGCGGCCTGCGCGCCCGCGCGGCTGACCATGAGCACCAGCTCGGCCTGGGGAAACCGACGCCTCAGAGCGCGCAGAGCCGGACCGAGCATGATGACGTCCCCGATGTTGTCCAGGCGCATCACGAGGATTCGGTGGGTGGAGCTCAGGTTGATATTCTGTTCCATGCTTGCTTGAATCTGGATCTTTTTGGAGTGCGGTGGCAACGAGAGGCCGGCGCTTTATCAGGCCTCAAGGCGACACCGCTTTGGTATGTGCAATATCGGGCCGAAGCACACAGAGATTGTGCACATACCAAAGCGGTGTCGCCTTGAGGCCTGATAAAGCGCCGACCTCTCGTTGCCACCGCACTCCAGAAGGACTCCCGGCCCTCGTCAACACCGCTAACGCTCCCGGTCCTCAAACTGGCTCACCAGCGCTGCAGTCGACAAGCCCCAGACCAGGTGGGCCAGGATATTCATTCCGACCCAGCCTTTTGGTTCCCGGTGAGCGGGAGGGAGGATGTCCAGGGCCGGAAGCAAGCCAATGTAACTGCCTGCCCAAACGGCGAGGCCGAAACCGGTTCCATAAAGCAGCTGCTGAGTCTGTCGGCGGCCGAACAACAGAGCGTAGAGTGTCCCTGCAGCAGCGCCAAAGGCGAAATGCGCAGCGGCAGTTGCCACTTCCTGGTGGCTCTCGTTCATGTGCTGATCAGCACCGGTTTTTTCCGCCACGCTCCCTACCACCCGCCGCGGCGGAATCGGATGTTGCTGTTCCTCCGGCAAGACAGAACGCGCCACGGCCATCGTTGCGGTCATGGGAAGCGTCGCAAGGAAGCCGGCTGCGGCGCCCGGGATGATTCTTCTTACGGTTGATTGCGAATCAGGCATAAATACTCACCTTTAGTTGGTTTTCCTCGGAATCAGACGCAGGGGAGGATTGCTAACTCTATGATAGGTCAAAAACCGGGTGCGCACGCACCCCAGAACAGTTATCATGCCGATCTTATGGATCGACGACAGTTTCTGAAGAGCGGTCTTTGCTTACCTGCAATCCCATTGTCTCAAGGTGTTCAACCATCAACTCCTGAAGGGGGCCTGGTCGTTGCGGTCCAGGGAGAATCTCCTGGCGACATAACGAAAGCCGCGGTCCAGGCCCTCGGAGGAATGTCGAAATTCGTTTCCAAGGGCAGCGTGGTGATGGTTAAGCCGAACCTCGCCTTCCCGCAAAATCCGAAGGTTGCCGCGACCACTAATCCGGAGGTGGTTAAGGCGGTGATCGAGATGGTCCAGGAAGCGGGCGCCGCCAAGGTCATCATCATGGACAATCCGGTCGGGCCGTATGAAGGTCCCTACAAGCGATGCGGAATGGAGGAGGTGGCGGCGGCGACGGGCGCCGAGTTGCGTCCGCCCGACATGAAGCGCCTCGTGAATCATGAGTTCAAGGGCGGGGCGGTAAGAGGCTGGAGAACCTTCAAGGATTTTCTGGAAGTGGATGTCTTTATCAACGTCCCGATCCTGAAAACCCATTCCCTAACGGATCTCACTATCGGGATGAAGAACCTGATGGGCATCATCGAGAATCGCGACGCGTTTCACGGCCGCGACATCGGGAACAAGATCGCCGACCTGGCTTACGGTTTCCCGCCCCACTTGAATATCGTTGATGCGAACCGCGTCATATCGTCCGGTGGTCCGGTCAGCGGGAATATTACGGAGCCCAAGACCGTTATCGTCTCGACAAACATCCTCGAAGCTGACGTAGTTGCGGCCTCTATCCTCGGCCGATCGCGCCGCTCGATCCCGTATTTCGACCCGGCCTTCAAGAGAGGTATCGGGCAGGTTGATTTCAAGAAGATCAACCTCAAGAGCTACCGCTTAGGGGCATAACAGCGTGTCGGCAAGAAAGGATGAAGGATGAAGGATGAGGGAAGAAGACGCGGCACTTCATCCTTCATCCTTCATCCTTTTTGGAGCGTCGCCTATAATACGCCGTCATGAACAGGCAGCTGCCCAGTCGCCGTCGTTTCCTGAAACGCACTTCTTTAGCCGCAGCCTTCCCCGCGATCATTTCTTCGTCGGCCCTCGGCCTGAATGGCGCAGTAGCGCCCAGCGACCGGATCGTGATGGGGATGATCGGAGTCGGCAGCATGGGGAGTGGCCATGTCCGGGGTTTCCTTTCTCATCCGGATGTTCGGGTGGCGGGCATCTGTGACGTGCGCGAAGAACACCGCACGAGGGCCAAGGAAACGGTCGATGCGAAATACGGCGACAAGGCCTGTACTACATACAGCGATTTTCGCGAATTGCTCAGCCGTCGCGACATAGATGCCGTCCTGATCGCTGTCCCCGATCACTGGCACGCGCTGATCGGCATTGAAGCCGCCCGGGCTGGCAAACACATGTATTACGAGAAGCCCATGGCCCGCACCTTTGCCGAGAGCCGGGCCGCCCGGGCGGCGATTCTACGCCACCAGGTGGTGTTTCAGTTCGGAACTCAGCAACGGTCCAGCTACAACTACCGCTTCACCGCCGAGCTCGTGCGAAACGGGCGGATTGGGGAACTGAAGCGGATAATGATCGGCTCGGCCACTTCTCAGTACGTGCCGAATCAGCCGGAACAGCCCGTTCCGCCGGGTTTTGACTACGACATGTGGCTTGGGCCTGCGCCCTGGGCTCCTTACACCTTCGAACGGTGCACCCGAAACTGGACGCTCATTTACGACTACTCGCTCGGCTGCGTCAGCGGCGCCTGGGGGATTCACGACGTCGATATCGCCCAGTGGGTCCTGGGCATGGATCATACGGGGCCGGTGGAAGTCGAAGGCTGGGGGGTCTTTCCAAAGGAAGGCTTGTACGATACGGCAACCGCGTGGGAAGTCGAGCATACTTATGCCAACGGAGTGAAGCTGATCCACATGGATATGCGGACGGCGCTGAAGAAAGCGCGGCAGTTCTCGCTTCATTGGATGGGGATGCTGTTTGAAGGGACTGAAGGCTGGGTCTATGTCAGCCGGGATGGCGTGCACACTGAGCCGCAGTCGCTGCTTAAGGCGGTCATCGGACCCAACGAAACGCAATTTCCGAGGAGCACTGATCACCGGAGAAACTTCCTGGATTGTGTGAAGACATTCCGCCAGCCTATTTCGCCGATTGAAGCGGCTGTGCGCTCGGACACGGTGTGCCAGCAGGCGGACATCGCGATGCGCCTCAAACGGAAACTCAGGTGGGATCCCGTTCGCGAATCATTCCTCGAGGACGAGCAGGCCAACCGGATGCTGTCGCGAGCCATGCGGACGCCCTGGCATTTGTAAGAATCGAGCTCGAAGAAGAAAAGATTATGAAAATTCTGCTAACGTTGCCCGGTGTGCTCCTGATACTGTCCTCCTTCCAAACCTCCGATCTTTCCGATCAGGTCACGCCCGACCAACGCCAGAAGGTCGAGGCGGCCATTCCCGACAAGGCGCCGGCGGCTGCTCGCCAGGCACGCAAGCTGCTGGTCATGGCGCTGAACATTCGTGACGGGCAGGT
>Ga0105091_10000748_pt1 | contig 13990 bp, 11 predicted proteins | sample PPLLak1March2015_FD_87022 | JGI IMG/M metagenome (GOLD analysis project Ga0105091, IMG submission 87022) | Freshwater sediment microbial communities from Prairie Pothole Lake near Jamestown, North Dakota, USA - PPLs Lake P7 Core (1) Depth... | ecosystem: Environmental > Aquatic > Freshwater >... | reverse complement strand
TACTCCGGACGGATTCGGGGCAAAAAGCACGCCTCCAACCTGCGGAGGCGGTGCGTCAACGGGCTGGATTGTACCATAAAACCACATTGTGGACTCCAAAGTCTCCTGACTTTGGACATCTATGTAGTGTCCAACGAAGCCGCAGGTATAATCTTCCTATGCGACGGTACATTTTCTTCACGGTCTTCGTCTCTGGCATGACCACGCTGGCGGCCGAGTTTGGCGCTTCGCGCCTGCTGCAAATGCGTTTCGGCAGCGTCAACCTGGTCTGGGCGGTCATCATTGGATTGATCCTGATTTATTTTTCAGCCGGTTATTTCATCGGCGGAAAGCAGGCCGACAAATCCCCTCATCCTGAAGCCATGTTCACCTTCCTGGCCTGGGGCGGCGCGACGCTGGGACTGATCCCGGTCATCGCCCAGCCGATCCTGCTGGCTGCTGCTTCCGCCATGGACGCGCTCAAATTAGGCGTGATTGCTGCTTCGTTTCTGGCCACGCTGCTGCTGTTCAGCATCCCGGTCACGCTGCTGGCAATGACCTCGCCTTTCGCCATCCGTATTACGCTGCGCAACACCGACCAAGCCGGCAACGTCTCCGGGAACCTGTACGCGCTCTCCACGGTCGGTTCGGTGCTGGGGGCTTTCCTGCCCACCCTGCTACTCTTCCCGCTGATCGGCACCAGCCGCACCATCCTGCTCTTCGGTCTGCTCATCCTGCTGGTTGCGCTGGGCGGCCTCGGGATGGAAAGACGCTGGAGAAAAGTCGCGCCCTTCGGGCTGTGGGCACTCGTCCTGGCGGGTTTCTTATTCTTCGGCGATTTCCATGTCAAGGACTCACCCGGACAAGTCTTCGAAACAGAGTCGCAGTACAACTACATCGAAGTCCAGCAGCTCAACGGCTTTACCCTGCTGCGCCTGAACGACGGCCAGGGCGTCCATTCGACGTACCATCCCGACCAGCTCTACTACGGCGGTCCCTGGGAGCAATTTTTAGTGGGACCCTTTTTCAACCCGGACTACGCACCTGAAATGGTAGAACGCTATGCCATTATCGGATTGGCTGCCGGGACGTCCGCGCGTCAGGCTACCGAAGTGTTTGCTTCCGTTATGATCGACGGGTTCGAGATCGACGGCGAGATCGTGGCCGTCGGGCGCGAATACTTCGGTATGACCATGCCTAACTTGAACGTCTATGTCGAAGATGGTCGCTGGGGACTGGAGCACAGCCCAGAGCAATACAACCTGATCGCCGTAGATGCCTACCGCCCGCCCTACATCCCGCCGCACATGACTACGCAGGAATTCTTCCAAATTGCCTACGATCACCTGAGCGAGGACGGCGTGCTAGCGATCAACGTCGGCCGCGCCCCCGGCGACCGCAGCCTGATAAATGGATTATCAACTACAATTGCAACTATCTTCCCCTCCATCCACATCATGGACATCCCGAACACGCTTAACTCGATTGTCTACGCCAGCAAGCAGCCCACCAGCGTGGATGACTTGATGCGCAATTACAACGCCCTTTCTACACGCGGTGACGTGCATCCGCTGTTGTTGACGTCGATGAGTTCCACGATTGTCAACATGCAGCCCGGCTACGAGACCACGCAGGTCTTCACCGACGATAAGGCCCCCATCGAGTGGTTGACCAATAATTTGATTGTCAATTTCCTGTTGCACGGGGATGTGGAGGCTTTACAATAACTTGTTGTCATTGCGAGGAGGGTTGAGTAGTCCGTGTTCGTCGGGCGTATCGAAACCCGACGAAGCAATCTCCTGTTTGTGAGGAGATTGCCAAAGTGCCCGAAAGGGTACGCTCACTACGTTCGCTCGCAATGACATTTGAACTGGATGTTCGGCAGTTGCCCCCTGACTAAATCAAGATGCTTTATGACCAATCTACGATGTGTAATGACTAAATCAGGATGCGTGCTGATTGAACCATGATGCCTTATGACTAAACCATGATGCCCTATGACTAAATCAACAAGCTTGCAGACTAAACTAGGATGCATGATGACTAAATCATCAAGCCTGATGACAAAATCAGCGAACATGCGGACTAAACCAGGATGCCTTCTGACAAAACCAGGATGCGTGATGACTAAATCATCAAGCCTTTTGACCAGATCAAGATGCATGCTAACTAAATCAGGAAGCTCTATGACAAAACCAGTGAACCCACTTGCACTACCGAATAAGGAATTTTTTATTTTATGAATAACAAGCTTTCATCGATCCTCTCCTACCTCACCACCCTCCTCACCCCCATCTTCCTGCTGGGGCTGGGACTGCGCATCCTGCTCACGCCGCTGTTCTACAACGCGGAATATCGCCTGCCCTGGTTCCCACCCGACACGTATGGCTTCACAATAGAAGACCGCCTGCGCTGGGCGCCCTACGCCGTGGACTACCTGCTCAATAACGCAGACATCTCCTATCTCGGCAACCTGACCTTCGAAGACGGCAACCCGCTCTATAATGAACGCGAGCTCGGTCACATGCAGGATGTCAAAGTGGTGACCAAGGGCGCGCTCAGGGTCTGGTATGTGGCAGTCGTTGCCCTGGCGGGGCTGGGGCTTTGGGCCTGGTATGGAAAATGGTGGCAGGCCTATCGTCAGGGATTGAGGCGCGGGGGCTGGCTGATGATCGGGCTGGTCGTGGCTATTGGTCTGTTTGGCGCAGTCGCCTTCTGGCAATTCTTCACCCTGTTCCATTCCTTATTCTTCGAAGGCGATTCGTGGCTGTTCCTGTTCTCGGATACACTCATCCGCCTGTTCCCGATGCAGTTCTGGCAGGATGCCTTCTTGTGGGCAGGCGTAATTTCCGTCGGCGGCGCGCTGGCGCTGGCCCTGGGGCTGAAAGAAAGGTCATCGCGGGGCAAGACGGATTGAAGGCTTCGGTGTTAATGACGGTGTATAATTCCAACTGAGGAGAATGATCATGAGTGAATATTTGCCTTTTAAAGGCCGCGTGGCCGCAGTGACCGGGGCTTCACGCGGAATTGGACGGGCAATCGCGGAACTCCTGGCGAAACGTGGTGCAGATGTATCATGCGGGGACCGTTTGGGTGAAAAAGCTAAACAAACGGCTGCTGAAATTGCCGAAGCTACCGGACGGCGCACCAGCGGATGTCTGGTAGACGTGGCTGACTATCAAAGCGCGCAAGATTTCATCGCATGCGCTTTATCCGAGTTTGGGAAGGTAGATTTTCTGATCAACAACGCCGGGATCACGCGCGACAATTTACTGCTTCGAATTGATGAGGCGGACTGGGATGAGGTCATCAATGTCAATTTGAAGGGCGCTTATAATTGTTGTAAGGCTGTTGTCCGTCCGATGATGAAACAACGATTTGGTCGAATTGTTAACATCACTTCGGTAGTGGGTTTGTCAGGAAATGCCGGGCAGGCGAATTATGCAGCCTCTAAAGCAGGAATGATCGGCCTGACCAAATCATTGGCAAGAGAATTGGGCTCACGCAATATCACCGTTAACGCTGTAGCGCCCGGTTATATCACCACGGCCTTGACCGATGTTCTCTCAGAAGACATTAAAATTGCAATGATAAAATCGACGCCATTGGGCCGCATTGGCGCTCCAGAAGACGTTGCTGGTGCCGTTGCATTCCTGGTTTCCGATGATGCTGCCTTTATCACTGGTCAAGTGCTCAGTGTGGATGGCGGCATGGTAATGATGTAAATTCTCCCCTCACCCCTTGCCCCTCTCCCGCTGGGAGAGGGGTTGGGGTGAGGGTTAGATAGGAGAAACCATGTCAGGTTCAGAACGCCCCCCCGGAAAAACCACCGTCTCCCCAGACGTTTTGATCAGCATCGCCAAACTTTCCGCTATGGGCGTGCCCGGCGTCAGCCGTATGGCGCCTATCTCCGGCGGAGTCAACCGCCTGTTTCGCAAGGGCGCGAACGATGGGGTGCGCATCGAGGTCGAAGAAGATACTGTCTTTGCCGATATTTATCTCGTACTGAAAGAAGACGTCAACATCCGCGAGGTCAGCCGCAACGTACAGCAACAGGTCGCTCGCGCGATCCAGGAGATGGTCGGCATGGATGTCGGTCATATCGATATTCACATCGAAGATATTGATTACAAGGAAAGCACCGAGGCCTGATACCCGTATGAAGTCCCGCACCAGGGCGCGGAGCCTGGCCTTGCAAGTACTTTACGAAGTAGATGTGACGGACCATCCTCCAGCCGAAGTATACAAAGCACGCCTGGAGGAAACGCCACTATCAGATGAACTGGCAGAGTTTGCCCGCCAGATCATCTTTGGCGTAATCCCCCTGCTTAACACCTTGGATCGCATTATCGCTCAATATGCCCCCGAATGGCCGCTCGAACAGATCGCGGCCATCGACCGTAATATTTTGCGCCAGGCATGTTGGGAATTTGCCTCACCAGCCGGAGAAACACCACTCAAGGTCGCGATCAACGAGGCGGTCGAGTTAGCCAAACTCTTCGGTTCTGATAGTGCGCCGCGCTTCGTCAACGGCGTGCTGGGCAGCCTGGCCGACCATCAACACGAGATACGTCAGAGCTTACAACAGGAAAAACCAGGATAAAAATGGATATTTTTGGGATCGGTCCGACTGAACTTGCTTTCATCATTTTGCTTGCCCTGATCTTATTAGGACCTAAAGAAATGGAAAAGGCCGGTCGCACCATCGGCCGTTTTTTGCGCGACATGACCAGGTCCGAAAGCTGGCGCGCCTTCCGTGATACATCGCGCGAGATTCGCAACCTTCCCAACCGTCTGATGCGCGAAGCCAACATCGAAGATTTACAAAAGGACGTCGGCAAGATCGGGAAAGAGATCGAAGAATCGGCAACCGTCAAGGGATTCGGGACGTGGGCCAACCCTGCAGCAGGCAAACCCAAACCGCCTCAATCCGGACCCAAGCCTGCTGAGGCCTCCGAACAACCTGTTACCCCGGCCGAACCGGCTCCGCAATCTGCAAAAGAATCTGACAAGGAAGCTAACGAAAATGCGTAAATTCTTTTCCGGCCTGTGGTGGCTGGTCACGGCACCATTCCGCCTGTTATGGTGGATCGTCACCTTTCCGTTCCGTTCTTACCGCCAGATCCATGAGTTCCTGACCGACGAACCGGAAGAGCATGACCTGGTCGACGTCCTCAGCACCACCATTTCAGACAAAGACATTCGCCAATCGCTCTGGGACCATATAGAAGACCTGCGAAAGCACTTGCTGCGATCCCTGATGGCATTAGCCCTGGCAGTGGGTGTTTCGTTCATTTTCACCCAACCATTGATCAAGTATCTTGCCCTGCCTGTCGGTGGTCTGGATACCTTAAGAGCCATCGAAGTGACCGAATCAATCGGCGTCTTCATGAGGGTAGCCTTACTTTCCGGGCTTGCGCTATCACTTCCCTATATTGCCTTCGAATTTTGGTTGTTTGCTGCTCCTGGCTTAAGACCGCGCTCTCGTTCGTTTGGGCTGATCGCCATTCCTCTCGCTACTTTACTTTTCATTTGCGGCATGGCCTTTGCATATTACGTCATGATGCCCGCTGCCCTGCCCTTCCTGCTTAATTTCATGGGCATTCAAGCTGAGCTGCGTCCAGCGTCTTATTTCAGTTTTATTACCGGTGTTATGTTCTGGATCGGCGTGTCTTTTGAATTCCCGCTGGTGATCTATGCCCTGACTTCGATAGGCTTTATCAAGCCGCAAGTTCTGGTAGAGCAATGGCGTCTTGCGATCATTTTAATTGCCGTGCTTGCGGCTGCCATTACACCCACCGTGGACCCGATCAACATGTCGCTGGTCATGGGACCGATGATACTGCTTTATTTTATCAGTATTGGCCTGAGCCGGATCGCCTATAGAAGCAGGCTCACGCAGGAAAAAGCGAGCGCAATTACAGAGGAGGGTTAATGAAACCTTTTGTAAGTATTCGACAGATTAGTTTATCTGCTCTATTGATCCTTTTTGCTTTTAGCAGTACTGGCTGTCAGCTATCCTTGATCAAATTGCCGTCATGGTTGGGAGGAACAGGCAGCACATCCACGCCTGAAGTCCCCAGCGGGCCGACTGCCACTCCCATGCCAATGGCGCAGGTGACTTTCATCGCCGTACTACCCGAACAACTGGCAGCCGGGGAGACGCTGGCAGTTGCCGTCCTCGACGAGGTCACAGGACTGGCTTTGAATGGCGCGTTATATCCAATGCAGCCTCGCGACCCGCAGACTTATGCGGTTTCGTTGGCTTTCCCGCTCAAGTCTATGGTGAAATATCGCTACGTACGGCGTACCAACGTGCAGTTACAGGAAGATACTGGCACAGATGTCGCTGTCCGCTATCGTTTGTATCAGGTCAACGGTCCGGGTGAGACGCGCGACATTATCGCCAGTTGGATTGACCGCACCTTTACCGGGGCAACCGGCAGCATCGAGGGCGAAGTCTACGCAGAAGGCGCCGGTCCGCTGGCCAATATCATGGTCACCGCGGGCGGTGTGCAGACCATTACCGATTCGGCCGGGCGTTTTGACCTGGAGGGCCTGCCTCCCGGTACGCATAACCTGGTCGCGTATGCACTGGATGGCACCTACCAAACCTTCCAACAGGGAGCTTCGGTCCTTGAAAACCTGAACACGCCAGTCAAACTATATGTGAAGTCCGCGCCGCTTATCAACGTGACCTTCAACATTATTGTGCCTGCCAACACCCTGCCGGGAGCGCCGGTACGAATGGCTGGCAATCTGTTCCAGCTTGGCAACACGTTTGCCGACCTGCGTGGCGGGCTGAGCGCGGTTGCCGACCGTATGCCGATCATGACAGCCTTGCCTGATCGAAATTACACGCTCACCCTGCGCCTGCCAGCCGCAGCAGATGTGCGCTATAAATACACGCTGGGTGATGGCTTCTGGAACGCGGAACACAAGGCGAACAGCGAATTTACCGTCAGGCAGTTCATCGTGCCGGAAGAAGATACGGTGATCAACGAGAGCGTCGAGACCTGGCAGGCAGGCAGTTCAGCGCCCATCCTGTTCGAAGTGGATGTGCCTGCCAACACACCCGTAGGCGACATTATCTACATTCAATTCAATCCGTACGGCTGGACGGAACCTGTCCCGATGTGGCCGATTGGTAACAACCGCTGGGTGTATAAACTCTATAGCCCTCTCAGCATCCTGGGTTCCTTTGGCTATCGTTACTGCCGGGCAGGTCAGTGCGGCAGCGCGGACGATACGGCCAGCATGGGGGATGCCACCCGTGGACGGCAAGTGTCCACCAGCCTGGCGCCACAGGATATCAAGGACACCGTCAACGCCTGGGCCTGGCTGGAAAACACCGGCCCTAACAACCTGGTTGGCTCACCGGTCATAGCCCGGCAGAATGCTTTCGTAGCCGGGATAGAACTGCAACCAACCCAGCATCCAAACTGGGTTACCTCCATTCCGCAGGCAATGCAGAACATCCAGGCCCTCGGCGCAAATACGGTGATTCTGACACCCACCTGGACGTACAGCAAGTCATCGCCGCTCGTGCTGGCGCCTATCCCTGGCAAAGACTCGTTCTGGAACGATACCTACCGCATGGTGACGCAGGCGCGTGGACTGAACATGAGCGTGGCCATCTTCCCCACCCCGCGCTTCGAGACCAACGCGGACAATTTCTGGGCTTCCGCACCCAAGAACGCCGACTGGTGGCAGACCTGGTTCGACCACTATCGCGCCTTTGTCGTCAATTACGCTGACCTGGCTTCTCAATCGGGCGCGCAGACGTTGATTCTGGGCGGTGATTGGATCGAGCCAGCCCTGCCAGGCGGCACCCTGTCGGATGGCAGAACTTCATCCGGCGTTCCCGCTGACGCCGAGACCCGCTGGAAATCGATCCTCACGGAAGTGCGTTCTCATTTCCGCGGCACGATTTTGTGGGCTTTACCGTACGATCAGGAATATGTGGACACACCGCTCGGCTTTCTGAGCGATATCGACGGCATCTACCTGCTGTGGAGTTTGAAACTGAGCGGCTCATCCAACCCAAGCAAAACCGAGCTGACCGATGAAGCAGGTCGCCTGATGGACACCAATGTTTCGCCATTGGCCTCCTTGGTAGGCAAGCCGATCATCATCGCGCTGGCATATCCCTCGGTCAACGGAGCTGCCAACGGTTGCCTCGCTGACGGTGAAGGCGGCTGCCTGCACTGGACGCAGCTCAACCCCCCAAATCCGGACGCATCTTCCGCGAGTGTGGACCTGAAACTGCAAGCTGAGATGTATGAGGCCATGCTGACGGCGGTCAACGCGCGCCAGTGGGTGGGCGGCATCGTCAGCCGCGGCTACTATCCCCCGACCATCTTACAAGATAAATCTGCTTCTATTCACGGAAAACCCGCTGCAGATGTGATCTGGTACTGGTATCCAAGGTTGTTGGGAACGATCAAGTAAACCTGCTGTAGTAACGACTTCGGTCGTTCTAAAAGCGGAGCGACTAAAGTCGTTGCTACGTTAAAATCTGCAAGCGCTGGGAAAACCACGCGCTTTTTTAATGCGCAAAGATAACAGCATTCTCCGTCTCATAAACAATCTCATATTGTCCCGAATCCCGGACCGAATCCAACAACAAATCCAGTGAGGCATTCAACGGAGGCAAATTCCCTTCCGGCAACACTTTTATAACCAGATACTGGTGATCCAATCCGGTACGCTCGCCCCAAGCGTCGATGCAGGTCACATCTGCACAATGTTGCAGCGCGACCAGTTCTCCATAAAAAGGGAAAAATTCTGCAGCGAGTGTCCATTCAGCGCCTTGCAGGGTTGTCTGGCTGTGCTGCCCGGTCAGCGCCGGGAACCACTCCTGGAAGGGATCTTTCATCGAGTATTGCTCGCCTGTGAGCAGCAAAAAATCGCTGCCAGAGGGGATGTTCGCATCCACCCAGGCAATCGTCTCGCGGTCCGCCGCGGACAGGCTCGTCCTGGCCAGTTCCAATCCGAAAATGCCTGAACTAAAGAATAAATAAAAAGCGATCCCAAACATCGCTAGGATCACAAAGCGATCCGCAAGCCAGGGCCACTCGCGCCCTCGCAGGGAGAGCAGGGCCGGAGAAAGCAGTTCGTCAAAACCGTATGCCGCCAGCATAGAGAGAGGCGCCAATGCCATTCCGCCTGCGCTGCGCGGATCGATAAAGAACGGCAGTACCAGCCAAGCCGGCAACAGGAAATCCCTTCGCGCCAGGACTCCCAGCAAACCAATCAATCCCACGGCTACCGTCAGGTTGAAAAAAACACCGCCACCGAGTTGTAACGTCAACAATTTTGCCAGGTGAAACGCGCCGTCATCGCTGGTCTGCAGCGCGGATTGGAAAGGGGCCAAGCCATGATTTGACAGTACCATCCCCCACCAGGGAGCCGTCAGCACAAACACGCCCAAAACGACGACCCCCGACCAAAGCAGAGTCTGCCTGGAGCGTCCGCGAAAAAGCCAGAGCAGGATACAGGCCGCAGCCGCCTGTAATCCCGTCTCGGGGTGGCTGAGAAAGGCCAGGGCGCCGAAGATGGCAGTCAAAGCGGCGTGCAGGCCGGAGGTCCGGGTGAAGAGGCGGTTGGCGAAAGTGATCGTCAGGAACAGGAACAGCAGTCCAAAGGAACGCGTGATCCCGCCGCCCATGATCGCCCATCCAAACGAATCGGGGACCAGTCCATAAAATAAAGTCGCGAGCGCAGCCTGCAGACGGGAACCAAGGATTTCGCTGGCAAGCAGATAAAAAGCTATGAGCGACAACGTACTGACGGACGGTGGCAGCCAGCGGACTAGGTCCAGAGCCGGGATACGAAAAAGGCTTGAAATCAAACCTGTGGCATAAAAGCCGAAGGGTGAATATGCATAGGGAATGCCGGCCAGGTTGTATTGCGTGAAAGCCGGGAGCAGAAAGTGATTGGCTTTGAGTTCTTCGACCATGACGTAGAACATGCCCCCGTCATTGACCGGGAAACCGGCTATAAAAACAGGCACGAAACGGACGATACCTCCGAGCAGGATGGCAAGCAGGAGAAAAATTTTGTAGGAGTCTTTGCTGGGCATGGGTTGAGTTAACTCCGGATTCGAAGGTTTCATTTCTGAGTATAATCGCTCTAGTACCGCAACCACCATAAATTGTAGGGCTATTTTGAGTTTTTTCAGTTGATAAACTGCCATCACCCTACATCTTTAGATTGTTGCGATATTAGCATCGCCAACTGGAGGAGACATGAACAAATTTACTCGGGGTCTGACCCGCGCTTTGCTGGCGCTGGTCGTGATTGTCCTGATTGCGGGGGCATCCGGAGCATATTATCTCAATAACTACGTTCCCAATACAGTAGCGCCAAAATCCTTCCCGCAAATTGACGGGGAACTACACATCGCCGGGCTTGATGACACGGTAAATATCTACCGTGATGGGATGGGTATTCCACATATTTACGCCACTACTATCCATGATCTTTTCTTCGCGCAGGGATACGCGCATGCCCAGGATCGTTTCTGGCAGATGGACTTCTGGCGGCATATCGGCTCCGGCCGTTTATCAGAGATGTTCGGCGAAAGCCAGCTCGATACCGACAAATTCCTGCGTACGCTGGGCTGGCGTCAGACCGCCGAGCAGGAATATGCACAGCTTAGCCCGGGATCCAAAGCCATTCTGGATGCCTATGTCGAAGGCGTGAATGCCTATATTTCAGATCGTGAACCGGTCGAGCTCAGCCTGGAATATCTGATCTTGACCGGCCTGCTTAACCGAGATTACACGATCGAACCGTGGACTCCGGTCCAATCACTGACTTGGGGCAAGGCCATGGCCTGGGACCTGGGGAGCAACATGGACGATGAGATCGAACGCGCCATCTTGCTCAAGACCCTGACACCCGAACAACTCGCAGAACTGTACCCGCCCTATCCCGAAGATTACCCGGTGATCGTGACAGAGATCGAGGAGAATGTGATGCAAGTCGAGGGTGAAAAGTCAAATGTTCCATCTTCCAACTTTGAAATACCAACTTTGAACTTTCAACCTGTCACCGACAAACTCGCCCTTTTAGAGCACGTGCTTGGCCCCACCGGCCCGGATATCGGCTCGAATAGTTGGGCGGTTTCCGGCGAGCTGACGGCTACAGGTAAGCCCTTGCTTGCCAACGATATGCATCTCAGCGGCCAGATGCCCTCCATCTGGTATCAGAACTCGTTACATTGCCAACCTCTTAATGACGTCTGCCCACTTGATATGACCGGTTTTTCCTTCGCTGGTGTGCCGGGCATTGTAGCAGGACACAACAATCGCATCGCCTGGGCCTTCACCAACCTCGGCCCGGATGTACAGGATCTGTTCATCGAAAAGGTCAATCCCGATAACCCAGACCAATATGAAGTAAACGGCGCGTGGGTTGATTTCGAAACCCGCAAAGAAACCATCAACATTGCTGGCGGCGATGCGGTGGAAATCACAGTGCGAATCACACGCCATGGCCCGGTCGTTTCGGATACCTACGGCTCGCTCAAAGACGAGGTGGAACAGGACGGCGCCAAAGCCAGTACTTACCAAGACATCTCCAAGGGTGGCAAAAGCGCAAACTCGAGCCGCAATTCTAGCGAGACCGAAAGCAAACCCTTCAAAGACAAGGCCGGCATCGAATTGCCCGACCAGTATGTTATCGCGCTTTCCTGGACAGCGCTGGAGCCCAATTCGCCCTTCGAAGCCGTGTGGGGTTTCAACAAAGCTCAAAACTGGGAAGAATTCCGGGCCGCGGCGCGCCATTGGTCGGTCCCGGCCCAGAATCTGGTTTATGCAGATGTGGATGGCAACATCGCATACCAAACCCCCGGCAATATCCCCGTCCGCAAGAACGGCGATGGCAGTATTCCTGTTCCCGGCTGGACAGGCGAGTACGACTGGACGGGGTATATTCCGTTCGACGAACTGCCCTACGCCTACAACCCCGAAAGCGGCTTCATCGCCACCGCCAACAATCTGGCCAGCCCGCACGATTATCCCTATCTGATCGCCAGCGAATGGGACTATGGCCAGCGCGCCGCCCGCATCGTGGACATGATCGAGAACGCGCCCGGCAAAATTGACATTGCTTACTTCCAGGGGATGCACGGCGACTCTAAGAACCTGAACGGCGAAGCGCTCGTCCCCATCCTGCTCACGGTCGAACTGGATCCGGAACTGGCCGCCGTCAGAGATCAATATCTCGCCTCGTGGGATTACCAAAACCGCGCTGACTCAGTTTCCGCTACCCTGTTCGAGGCTTTCTGGTGGGGCTTGTTGAGCGATACCTTCAACGACGAACTGCCTGAAGAATACTGGCCCGCCGGCGGTTCACGCTGGTACGTTGTGACAGACAACTTAATCCAGTTACCGGACAGCCCGTGGTGGGATGACAAAACCACAACCGACAAAGTCGAAACGCGCGACGATATTTTCGCCAAAGCCTTTTCCGAAGCAGTCAATTGCCAGATCTGCATCGATAAATTTGGGAAAGACATCAGCAAGTGGAAATGGGGCGAGCTGCACACCGCCACCTTCCGCAACCGGACCCTGGGCGAATCCGGGATTGGGCCAATCGAAAGCCTGTTCAACCGCGGCCCCTTCCCCACCGGGGGCGGCAAGAGCATCGTCAACGCCACCGCCTGGACAGTAGGAGAATCCTTCGAAGTCACCTGGCTGCCCTCCGAGCGCGAGATCGTGGATCTGAGCAACCTGGACAACTCCCTCGCCATCCACACCACCGGGCAGTCTGGTCACGCCTACCACCCGCACTACGATGATATGGCTCCTATGTGGGCCTCCGTCCGGTACTATCCGATGCTATGGAACGAGCAGGCGGTAATCAGCAACGCTGAAGGCCATTTGCAGTTAGTGCCAGATATTGGGGAATGAGGCGGCCAATAATTTAGACAATAGGCCTGACAGGCTAACGAAAGCCTGTCAGGCCTATTAATTCTGTAATCAATTATCAGTTATCAATTTTTCCTGAGCAATTCCTCGCACAACCTCACCCCCGCCATCGCATCGGGCATCCAATAGTCTGCGCCCACATACTGGCGGATCTGGTCGTCGATCATGCCGCCGCCAATGATGATCGGGAAGGTTAGTCCATGTTCCCGGGCTTCTTTTCGTAAGGCGGTAACGGTTTCTTTCATCATCTCGAACGAGGCGGTGATCAGGCCCGATAATCCGACTACGTCAGGTTTTGCCTCCACGGCTTTCGACGCAAAAACAGCCGGGGGCACGTCTACCCCAAGGTCGATGACTTCAAATCCATGACAGGAGAGCAGCATCCCGAACATATTCTTGCCGATATCGTGGATATCTCCGGAAACTGTTCCGACCAGTACGCGCCCGGATAATTTGCCTTCCGCTTGTTGTTCCAAGAGAGGCTGCACGCGCTCCACCACTTCGCGAAATATTTCTCCTGACATGATCAACCCGGCCACAAAATATTCCCCTTTTTCATAGCGCATCCCCACTTCGCGCATGCCCTCGTTACACTCATCGATGATTTTTAGCGGATCTTCGCCTGCCCTGATGCGTTGGTCCACAAGGTTGAGTGCGGCGTCTTCTTCGAGATCTGCAACCAATCGGGCGAGCTGACTTTTCGGGTTGGTTAGTTCCATGTGTTGTGCTCTCAATCTGTCAGAAGACCGACTTTAGTGGTGAAGCGGACGATGTCTGCACGGCCAATGAACCAGCCCCAACTGATGGGCTTATCCTCAAAATCAAAAAAGAGATGTTCAAAGCAAAAAGCTGCCATAGGCTGCTGAACTTGAAGCAAGCGAGACTCTTCCTCGTCGAGCAGAGTGGCTTCCATACTAATCTCCCCACATTTAAGAATGGTTTCCCCAGTGCCGCTGAAGAGACGCTGCAGGGCAGTGACCTCCAGTTCCGCTTCGACGATGGGACGGGTGGGGTCATAAATCAGGTACTCCCGATGATATAACGCGGGCAGGCCATCGGTCCGTAAGATGCGG
>Ga0105091_10000745_pt1 | contig 14014 bp, 9 predicted proteins | sample PPLLak1March2015_FD_87022 | JGI IMG/M metagenome (GOLD analysis project Ga0105091, IMG submission 87022) | Freshwater sediment microbial communities from Prairie Pothole Lake near Jamestown, North Dakota, USA - PPLs Lake P7 Core (1) Depth... | ecosystem: Environmental > Aquatic > Freshwater >... | reverse complement strand
GGATATTTCGTATATCATCACGGTTTCGCCCGGCTCGGCAATATTGTTTCCGTTACCGCTGCCGAAGATCTCACTGTCACCATCGTCGATACCGATTTGTGTAAATTCGGGAACATTATAATAAACCGGGACTTCGAATTCATCTTTCCAAATATGATGGGCCTTATCCGTCACAGTAAGGTTGAACATGATCCTGAAGGGGGAACCATCGGTGACCGGGGGACAGGATGCAATCACCTTGTATTCAGCTGGTGAGCCTTCGGATCCTGGTTCCATCTTTTCAATTGAAAGGTTCGGATTGGCAATCACTATATTCTGATCAGCGGTACTCAGCATCACCGATATTCCTTTTGCAGGGCTCCCTCCCCTGTTCAGCAATCTGATACCAAGGGTGCATTCTTTCCCGTGATCGAGAAAGAGTCCTTTGTCGTTCACTTCATAGGTGAGGAACGCAATTTCAGGCGGGTCGTTTTTCTTATAAATTCCAATATGGTGATCCTCGCCATTAACGGCCAGAGTTAGTCCTCCGGAATCATTGGCCATAACGGTCGAGATCTTCCGGGTACCCCGGGTAAGGTTATAGTCAAGGATTGAATAAGCTGATCCCGGACTGTAAATAGGCGGAGTGGTGATGGTGATCTCCGAACCTTGTATTATTCGGCCGTCCGGTTCCCAGGTTTTTGTGACGATTTTCATTCCTCCTTTTGTAACGCCGTTCATATCGATGAAGCCTTGTTTATCAGGATTGCTTCTGATCTGATAGCCCCAGATATCAAAATCGGGATAAAGATCCGCATGATTCCACCTCTGCGGTGCAGGGAGGGGATTTTTAAAAGATGCCACGACAAAATTAAAGGCGTCCCTGAATTGTTCCGGTGTAATATCGTGTCCGCCATCATACACTGAGTAGGTGAAATCAAGTTCTTTCTCGCGTAATCCGCCCTGTGTAACTTCCTTGTTCAGGTAATACAATTCACATTCCTTGCTGTTCTGAAAGGCCAGTTTTACTCCATAAAGATTCTTAAACATGTATCTGACGTGGTACAGGGAGTGATTTTCGGGATACCCGATAAAAAATTCCGGAGATCCTTTTGAATTGACGGCAGTGCCAATCATATCGGGGTATTTGCCGGCCAGGAAGAACGACATTATTCCCCCCATGCTGTGTCCTATTGTTGCCCGTGCTGAGCGGTTGGGAATGGTACGGTAGGCACTGTCAATATGGCGCACCAGTTCGGGGAAATAATCCTTAAACTGGAACCGGTAATTAATATTGGAATGATTTCCAATATTATAGGGCCGAAGATCAGAATCAACGGAACGGCCGTTCCATGCAACAAGGATCACTTTGTTTTTTTGTACCAGTTCATCAGCTCCCGGCATGCTTAATTTGTGATCGCGTGTATTACCATGGAAAAAATAAATAACCGGATACCGGTCTGAGGTCGTGAAATAATCAGCCGGTAAAAATATCCTGTAAGGCTTTTCACGGTTAAATACTTTGCTGAAATGGGATTTGTCTTCCTGGGAAAACATTTTAGCCTGCAACCCCGATAATATAAGAACAATCGGGATATACAGAAGTGCTTTGCCAGATCTCTTTACCATTTGTGAAAAATGAAGGTTAAGTAAAATTATGAAAAGAAATTTATTTAAACGGGTGGTATTTATCTGCGGTTATATGACATCTGAATAACGCTAATGATCAAATGTTTTCACCACAGGTTGCAGCACCTTGTCCAGTACGGATTCACTCCTGGTTTCCAGGGGATCGTCCAGTTCGTGGAGGAGCCAGTGTTCTGTGTGCTCTGTGGCATGTTCAGGCTGTATTTTGTGCATAGGGCCCAGGGTTTCGGTTTCAAGCAGGTGTTCATTAACATATACCTCGTTATTGCAGCCGTAATCGGTATAATGAGCGTGGGGATCGTAATCAAAATATTTGATCATCAGATATTTATCAATATTATACGCCATCCACTCCTGTTTATTCAATGTTCCGATCTTTTGCTCCGTCTTAAGGGTTGAATCCTGTTTAATGCGGATATACCTGTTTCCCCATAACCACCTGGGGTCTTTCATTTGTGTGTAATGCCAGAGCACGATCGGCCTTGCCGGCAACAGGCAGGCTGCAGGATCGATATAGGGTTCCTGCGGAAGTATTGCTGTTCCTCCTGCAGCATGTGCCGTGATCGCCCAGGGTGCAGCTTCGATGGCCCACAGGTTTTTGTTGATCAGGCGGTGCATAACGGAAATATGGTTATTATGGGGATCAAGGGTGATCTCAATCTCTTTAAGGATTCCGGTGGTACTTTCTGTTTCCTGCCTGAGGAAAAGTGTTTTTCCATTCCAGGAGTAATCAACCCGGTTGTTGTCAGGGAAATAGGACCTCGGCATAACTTCAGGAGCATGCCACAAACGGTGGCCGCCATATATCCGCCATGCTGATCCGCCTGTTTTGCCTTTGTCCTCCTCTGACACATAAAACAGGTTTTTTTTGTTTATAAAACCGCAGCGAATAATCCGTGGCCCTATATCAGTTGTAATGATCAATTCAATAGTGCCGTTTGAAAGCCTTATACAATTGGGCCACCCTCCGAATTCTATCTTTTCCATAAGTTTAATGAATATACAGTTCGGAACTCTATAGAGTTCGGAACCCTATCCGCCTATTTCAAAAAAATGATCGAATTTTGATATCACTTCTGAGCCATTCTCCGTAATAACTGCCAAATGTTCCAGCCGGATTCCAAAATCCCTGTTATAAATTCCGGGTTCCAGGGCAATAACCATATTGGGACGTAATTCAGTTTCATTATAGGGAACGATACGGGGTTCCTCATGATAGGCGAGACCTACACCGTGTCCGCTGTGATGGCTGTATTCCCCCATTGGTGCCAGTTGTTTGCGCATAAGGCTGTCAATATCACAAGCCCTTACCCCCGGCTTCAGGGCTTTTATGCCCATTTCAAGGGTATCCTTAATTTTGTTGAACAATTCCTGCTGACCTGCCGTGGGTTTGCCCAGAACAATGGTGCTGCAGGTATCGCCCCAGTAGCCGTCCAGACAGGGTGTTAGATCAGACATGACCAGATCCCGGGGATTCATGACCCTGGTGGACGGATTTCCACCTCCCTCGCCCGTGCGGGTCCCGCTAACCAGATCCGCCATCATGGGCACCCTTCTGCCGGCTGCGGATTCGATTTCCCATCGAACCATGGAGAAAAGATCAAGTTCTGAGATGCCAGTGCGTGCATGCTTGGTAATTGCAGCCTGCCCGATATCACATAAACGGGTTGCCGCCCGGATCATGTTCAGCTCATCGTCATCCTTTATAAGGCGAAGATCCTGAACATCCGCCGTAATATCGACAAATTCAATATCAGGGTATTTTTCACGCAATGAAATCGAAATGAAGGCAGGCAAAGATTCAGGTTCGATGCCTATTGTCAGGCTTCTCCGCCCTTTCGATTTAACAAGTTCAAAAATACAATTTTTGAAGTGTTTACCATATTCGAGGGGTTTATCATAAGAATAGCTTTTGTAAGGCACTAGCATAATTTCCGGGTTCAAATCCGTGAGTTGGCCCGATTCATTGTCCGCGATGACCAGGTATGCGCCCAGTGCCGGCAGGACAACCAGTGCTGCCGGAATTAAATGGAACGGAGAAGGACCTGTCTCGAAATTGAAAAAATATCCGCACAGATGCTGAACTGACCTGGGGGATGTAATTAAGAAAGCATCTGCGTACTTCCTTTCGAGAATTTTATCAAGCAAAGCAATCCGTGATTTCATCGGTTATGAATTTAGTATGGTTCATCCACAATGCGACATCAGCTACCTGCTCTTCACCCCATATTTCCTGATCACCTCCGGATTCAGTTCGATGCCTAGCCCGGGAGTTTCAGGAACTGCTACAAATCCATCCTTCTGAACAAATGGTTTTAAAAGAAGTTCCTTTCTGATGGCGGATTCGGTTACGGAAAATTCAAGGAACGGCACGCCGGGCAGAGCAGCTATCAGCTGAATGCTGGCAGCCACCAGAATACCGGTTTTAAAAGCATGTGGCACCAGGGTGATATGGTTGTCAGCTGCCAGGGAAGCTATCTTTTTTGCCTCGGTAAGCCCCCCGCATCGTGAAATATCCGGTTGTATCACATCCACACCTGATTCCCGGATAAGCCTGGCAAATGCCAACCGGCCGCTTTCTTCCTCGCCTGTGGCAATGCGCATGGTAGTAGATTCGGTAAGTCTTCTGTAACCTGTGTAGTCTTCAGCCGCCAGGGGTTCCTCGAGCCAGAAAATATTCATTTGCTCCATTGCTCTGGCAACCTGCATGGCTTGTTTTAAGGTGTACCGTTTGCCGATGTCGATCATGATCTCGATATGGCCGGCTGCTGATTTGCGTGCCGTTTCAACAAGTTCAAGATCTCTCTTTATATCATATCCCAGCGGTCCCCAGCCAAACTTTATGGCCGTGTATCCCGATGAAACATATTTTTCCACCATGGCCTTAACATCATCCTTATGTTCAGGCATGAGTGCACTGGCGTAAGGACGTACTTTTTGCACATAACTTCCACCCAGGAGTTTATGTACGGGTTTTCCGGCCGATTTTCCCATGATATCCCAAATGGCCATATCAATGCCGCTCATAACATGGATAACAGGCCCTGAGCGGCCGTAATAGTATGTTTTAGCCCACATTTCATTCCATATCTGCTCATAATCGAACGGATCATTTCCCAAAACAATTTCTCTCAATCCGAAACAGGTACCGTGCGACATATAGGCATCCACTACGGCCTTGCCGACATACGGGGCAGTATCCACTTCGCCATAGCCTGTAATTCCTTCATCGGTTTCAACTTTAATGATCAGGTCGTCCTGTGTTCCATCGGCTGCCGATGATATATCAGGCAGTTTAAGCACAATGGCTTCAACATTTGTAATTTTCATGGAAAGTAATTTTTAATAATTTTTTTACTGCGCACTTGTTTTATGTTTTTTAGATAAAATTCTGTCATATGCGGCAACCAGATAGTTTTCATATACTGTTACCATAAGCGTGCTTACAAAAATAATGCTTCCTCCAACGATCATGAGAAATGAAATTTTTTCATTAAGCAGCACAATGCCCAGAATGGCAATGAAAAAAGGCAACAAATAGTTTCCCAGGATTGCCTGGGTCACATCCAGTCTTTTCAATACGTAAAAGAACAACACGGCAGGAATTCCATAAACAAAAACACTGAGTTCGAGTATCCCGAAAACCGCAATGTTGCCTGAACTCATGAATTCTGCAAAATGAAAGGGTTCAACCCATATCAGCAGCGGGACACAGGCAATGCTCCCGATGACAGAACTGTACACCAGTATTTCGAGTTCCGTAAACTTTTTATCCACCAGCATTTTGCAGTAAGTATTGTAGAATGCACAGCACAGGCATGCAAAAAGAAATATCATGTTTCCTGTAAAGTATTGTCCCTGAAGGAAATTGGCTCCGGAAATATCGGATATTGAGGTCATGAGAACTCCTGAAATGGCAAGCACAAAACTCAGGACCCGAACCACGTTAAGCTTTTCGTGAAGCATAAAGGAAGCCAATATGGCAACAAAAACCGGGATCGTAAGGGTTATGATACCCGCATTGGCGGCTATGGTAAGCTTGGAACCCAGCGTATAGGCATATTGCATTATAAAAATCCCGATCAGTCCGGATAGAACAAAATATTTCATTTCACTCCATCTCCAGCGGAACTTTACTTTTCGTTTTTTATTTTCCGCCCAGAGTAAGGGAAGAAAAATCAATGTACTGACAATCATAGGGATAAATGCAACCGTTATGGGACCCAAACGATCACCTATAAACCGAATGACGGGCACCTGGGTTGCCCACATAAAATTTATGATGATTATTAATGCCCAATCAACTGTTTTCTGTGAATTGAAACGATCCATGCGGAATAATGATAATTAACTATTTAAATCGGCTATTTAGGAGGCAATCCGGATCCGAAGCCGCCATCCACCACAACGGAAGAACCCGTCATAAATGACGAATCCTCGCCGGAAAGGAAAACAGCCACCCGGGCAACTTCTTCGGGTTTTCCGATCCGCCATAGTGCATGCAGCCTGCCAGCCTCAGTGCGTGCTTTGGCCGGATCAGGCTGACTCTGAAAATAACCCTCGGCAAGGCCGGCATCTATATAACCGGGACATATGCAGTTTATCCTGATCCCCTCATGACCATGGTCAATTGCCATGGCTTTGGTTAAACCGATAATGGCTGCCTTGGTTGTACAGTAACCGGCGCACATGGGCTCAACAAAGTATCCGTTCACCGACGACATATTGACAATGCTGCCTTTGGTATTCCGTAAATGGGGCAGGAAGTATTTTGAACACAAAAAAATCCCGCCAACATTGACTGACATCTGGAGGTTCCATTCATCAAACGTAATGTCCTCAACGGTCTTATTGACCTGGATGGCCGCATTATTGACCAGCGAATCAATTTTTTTAAAGGTCCTGATAGTAAAATCCACCAGTTCTTTTACGGAGTCCGGTTTCGAAACATCTGTTTTAAAGGCAACGGCTCTTTTTCTATTTGTCGCAATCTGCCGGACAGTTTCTTCCGCGCCCGGCAGGTTAATGTCGGCTGCAACCACCTGTGCACCTTCATTTGCAAACTCAATGGCGCAAGCCCTTCCTATTCCTGAACCTGCACCCGTTATCACAACAATACGGTCTTTAAGCTTCATATTTTTATTTTTTAAAGAGCTTTATACTTATTATAAACCTCGCGCAGTGACTTCCCGCCAAGCAACTCCTTTCGGGACAGGTTTTCCTTGTTCACCTTTTCCTGTGCTTTCCGGAATACATCCTTTTCGGCTGTTTTGGGAACAACCACGATGCCATCAAAATCGGCATAAATAATATCACCCGGATTGACAAGCACCTCACCGCAACGCACAGGAACATCATAAGCGTTAACAATGGCCCTGCCCTTTGAATCCAGCGGTCGGATCCCGGTAAAATACACCGGAAACCCCATCCTGATAATTTTTATGCAATCGCGTACCTGGCTGTCACAAACACAGCCGGCAGCTCCGTTTCGCTTTGCCACTGTGCTCATGAGTTCACCCCAGGGAGCATTCGTCCCGCCATAATCTGTAGAATGCACGGCAACATCATTCACTTTAAGGGAATCCATCGCTTCGATTTCAAGCCCGTACGGATTTTCCTCGTCAATGTGATCTGTCTCCATCCATCGAAATGTACGGGCCCGGCCAATAAAGCCACAATTTTCCGGATCAGGGAGAAGGGGACGCAACCTTTGGTGCATAGCCTGATTGCGGAATCCGAGCTCGTCAAGGATATCGCATACAGCGGCCACATATAAATTCTTCCTGATGAAATCAAACAATTCGTTATCTTTTTGAAGTTTTGTCATGGGTTTTTTAAATTTATTCCGAATATAGGATCAATCGCAATGGAAGCATCTAATGATAGCCAACAGAAATATTGTATGTTGAACCCGGAGCAACCGTTATAGAGGCATATTCAAAGCCTTTTATGAATTGCTGCCTGAAGGGCTGTTCCCTGTCACTGACCCAGATATCCGTAATTTTAAGATTGCCATGGTTGAAGGGAAGTAAAATTGTCAGCCCCTCCGTGTGCTTTATGCTTGAAGCGACTGTAAATGTCAGCCGGTTCCCCGACCAATCAATATCAGAGAAGCCGGCCTCATCTTTCATTTTCAGGAATTCATACACATATTCAGCCGTCCATACCGGCACACCCCTGCTGTTACAATGATCAAGAACGCTGAGGCCTGCTGCCCTGCACTCACCCCAATACCAAGTATGAAAGTTGGCGTTTATATAAGTGAAGTTTTCCTCGTCAAGGCTTCGGTCAATAAGGATCTTGCTTTTACTTTCAATGTTTTCCTTCAGCCAGGTTTCATCGGGAAGCTGTGTATTCGACTGGTAGATATTCAGGATTCTGCCTTCCGAGTCTGCAAATTTCATCGGTAATCCGCTGCCTGTGAAGTGCCCGACATCACCAAGCCAGTTCGGATAAACCTTGTTACCGCCGAACTGATAATAATTGCAATCGAAACCAAGACCGTATTTTTCCTCCATAGCAGCCTGAGCGGCAAATTCCAGCTTTTCGTCCGGATCCTTGCTGCACCATACAACCCAATGATTCCGGACTGTTTTGGGTGAAATTCCGTATGCTTTCCGGAAAATAGCCGTCATGGTATCCAGCACCGTATTCATGTTTAACCAGTTCGGATCCGCATAGTTGGGAACATCATTATAATGAATGGCCACTTCATTACCGCTTGCCCTCCATGCTTTAACAGTCTCTTCCCTGATATAGGTCCCTATTTCATATAAAGTCGCTTTCCCTCCTTTACCGTTGACATCAGCTATTTCATTGCTGATGTCACTTTCAGGTGTTTCCTCTCCGTCAATCGTAAATATATACACGCATTTATACATTTCGGGAAAATACCAGAAACGGGGCAGAGGTTTCCTGTCTGAATTGAATTTCTCCATGATATGGGAAAGCAGGCGCATTTGTTCGTCCGCTTGGGGAAGTGCTATTTTGCCGGGATCGTTCCATTGAACCTCTCCCGCGAGCGGGTAAAACAGATCGGTCGCAGTGGGACCGTCTGTCTTATCCCTCTCCTGACCTGCCCATTCTGGATTTCCCTGCCGGGTATAAACGATACTTTTGGGCAGATTATAGGCAAAAGCGGCAGCCTGGCCCCGTCCAAAACGATGTTTCACCACAGCGGGATAACCGGATGGTGTAACTGCATCGGTATACAGTTCAGCAATTATTTCGGCGTCTTTCAACCGGTAAATATCTGATTTTCCGTGAAATTGGATTGTTTCCCGGATAAGTCCCCTGCCGGTAATGGTATCAGTTATCTTAATGTATCCTTCTTTCACCCCGCCCTTTGCTGGTGTAACTCCCAATACTCCGGATAATTGCGTATCGGGTTTGAAGGCAATGAGATTCCCACCCTTCCTGACATATTCCGTGAGTTTCCTGGCCTGGTCGCTGGTGACCTTTGTTTCTCCGAGGATCACCAGGTCAAAGTTCAATAAATGGCGAAGAGAAGTGTTTGTACTGGTCAGGGAGTCAAGTTCGTATTCATTAAACCCTTCGGTCTTCAGAATTTCTGCGGTGTAGGTGCCAAAATCCGCACGGGTGCCAAGTATAAGGATCGGTGCATGCGATCCGGCTGATTTACAGCCTGTCAGGTTCAGGCAAATAAAAATGACCGGGAAGATCTGGCAAATAAGCTTCATAACATGACTGCCCTTTATGTCCTATTTCTTGTATTGCACCTCCACGGAATAGTTTTCGCCCGGCTTCACGGTTGCCATAGCATATTGAAATCCTTTAATCCGCCGCACAATGAATTTAAGAGGTTGGCCATTCACCATAATTTCAATGCATGCCAGTTCCTGATGCCGGTAAGGCACAAAGAATGTTAAACCGTTACCATCCCCTACAGCGGAATTCAGGCGAAATTTCAACTGGTTGCCTTTCCAATGCTGGCCGGAAAATGAAGCCTGGTCCTTCATCCTCAGGAATTCAAGAAGCCTGAGTTCGGTCCATACCGGGATATTATGGAGGTTAGCATAAGCCAGCATTTTCAACAAGGGTGTTTTGGAAAAATAATATTCGTCGTTATGTGATTTGACGCTGATGAACGAATACACTCCATTTTGGAGGCTCCTGTCCATCAAACCCCTGAAGCAATTAAAAAAACCTTCGGGATCATGACTCTCATTGTATTGCTGATCATAAACAGCATTAAAATGCTGAAATACATTAATTACCTTTCCGTCAGCCCCGGCAAATTTCATGACATGCCCGCTTCCGGTAAAATTGCCCTGGTTTTTTCCGGGCGTGCCAAGAAAGTATTCGCCCTGGTTGGATTTCATATCATAATGGGCATAATTAATATCCATTTCAATGCCATGTTTTTCTTCGAGTCTTGCCTGCGCTCCGAAATCCTGCTTACCATCAGCATCTGTGCCGCACCATACGAACCAATGATTGACATTTGTACGAATTGTCAATCCGTATTTGCCGGCTATTTCATTTTTCCGCATTCTCAGTGCACTATCCATGTTGTTCCATGTCGGATTACCGGCTTCCCGGGTGTCATCCGGATGACCTGCGATCTCAAATCCCTTTTCTGTCCACCTTTCGACCCATTCCCGGGATACATTATCAACACCTATAATATAAATTGACATTTTTGCTCCCATGGAATCAATATCGCGGAATTGGATTTCAAAATCGGCTTCAGTTTTGTATTCACCATCATTGGTTAGCGTAACAAGACACTCGAGTGAATCCGGAAAATACCAGAAACGGGGCAGGGGTTCAATATCTTCCAGCATGTTTTCGATACAATGCGACAGCAATGCTATCTGTTCGTCGGCCTGATTTATTGTATTGTTGGAGGTATCCACCCAGCCTTCGGTAAACAGATCCATTCCCCTGATTCCGGGAATACCGTCTTTTTCCATACCTGCAAAATCGGGGTTTCCCTGTCGGGTATAAACTATGCTCCGGGGCAGGTTGTAGAGGAAAGCCGTTGCACGGCCTTGCTCAAAATTATGGCTGACTATAGCCGGAAATCCCCTTTTGTCTGCTTTATCGGTGAACAGGCCGGCAAGGGACTCACCACTCTTGAGATTATAAATTTCGGAAAGCCCGTGAAACTGCAATAATGCGGGATTCAGCCCCCTGCCCTGTTCCTTAGCGGTGTCAATCCGGACGTAACCCCCTGAAATCATTTCATTCCGGGGTTCTACACCAAATAGTCCGGATAGCTCCGGCTGAGGCATCACCGAGATTAATCTCCCGCCTTTCCTCACATATTCACGGATCAGGGCAGCTTCATCCTGTTCAATCCCTGATTCAGCCAGGATCACAAGATCAAAAAGACCGAGGAAGGAGGAATTTATGTTACCGCCTGCAAGGGAATCCATCTCAAATTCATTGAAACCCTCAGTTTTCAAAATTTCCGCCGTGTATGTGCCAAAATCACGGTCGGCGGCTATTATCAGGATCGGAGCAACCTTAGGTTTTTCCGAGCAGCCAATTATCAGGTACAAAATAATCAGGGATGTCAGAAAAGGAAAATGGCGGTTCATAGTTAAGAATTTGAAGTATCGTACCATGTTTTGATTACTGATTTCCTGCCTTTAAAGCTTCGAGCGCAATTTTTTCATACACAGACATTGCCTTGCGGTACCTGTTCTGAATAATGTCAAGGTCATGGGTAAAGTACTGGTTCCATGGACCTCCCGGGGCAATATTGGCAAGGGTTGTTTCAATCCATTTTACAAAATACCGTGCATCCCCGGCACTTGCCCTCACCGGTGAATTTTTCACCGTCAGATAAACTGGTGCTGTATGGGTCTGATGCCCGGAATCATTCATTCTCCGGGCACAAATCCAGCTGCTCTGAAGTATCGGTACGCGGGTTTTAAGTATTACCGGTTCACCGGGCTTTGCTGAACCTTCCTGCACTGCCACAACTTTTCCGTTTAAGATTATTTCTATCCTGCCGGATTGCTCTGAAATGGACGTCCAGGTAACTTCAATCCCGGCGTCGGATTTGTCTTTCAGATGTATCTCATCACCAGGCGTGGCTTTCCCGTCCACTTTCAGATCCAGGAACTCAAGGTGTCCGTTGGTTGCCACCACCGTTCTTCCGTTTTTAATTCCTTCGACCCATTTCCGGTATGTAAACGGCTGTTCCTTTACCTGGACATATGTTAGTAAGGATCCGAAAGGCTGACTGTTGTTGCATGGGAAATCTGTTCCTGCTGCCCAGCCAATCCGGAATCCGCAGTTCAATAATTTATAGTATGCCTTTACGGAAGCATCATTGAGCCAAACATCTTCAGCCAGGAAATCGATGGTTCCTAAAGCCGCTTCAACGGGGTAGTCTATTGGAGTGCAGCAATCCAGGACACCCGGTATGGAATCCTTCAGATATTGCATATGGCAGAACCCGACAATGGCATTCTGGGATCTTCCGTATTCAAGGATCTTATATGGTGATTCATCCCAGATGAGATGGGCCTCTTTTAATCCCAGCAATACCAGGTGGCCTCCCAGCGCCTTGTTTTCAAATGTGGTTCCGGCCGGATCGAAATGCCATTCCGCATCCCAATGGATGGTCCGGCCAGGTTTGGATTGCACTGCATCGGAACCGGTGACTTTAGGGAGATCACTTTTGCTGTCCTTTACTTCACCGTCACCCATATCGGCCAGCACCGAAATGACAGCGAGGTTGTTTGGCTCCATCATGGCATTGAATTCACTTTCTGCCAGGATGGCCGTTCCGTCGCCGCAATTGCGGTGCACATGCATATCACCGGCATGCCAGTCAGGAGGTTCAGGCCTAATTGTGTTCGTTGATGAGGACAATATACCGGAGGTCCCGGTGATCGTAAAAACAGATTCCGAAGGGATGGAAGCTTTAAAACTCTTTCCCGAAACCATAATTTCATTCCCTTCTGTAAGATTGGATGCGGAACTAGTGTAAATCAATTTCATGTTTTTCACAACCGGAAGATTGGAAAGAATTCCATTGACTGTAATAGTCCGTTTGCTGTTATTCCTCCCTACGATTACCATTTTTCCGTCCGGATTGCGAAAGGCACAAGCCAGGAGGTTGCTGTCCTGTCCGGTTACGCCAATGCGCACGGAGCCAGGCTTAATGAACTTCATGATCTGGGCATGTTCATAATACTGTTTGCGGGGCTTCCAGCTTCCGTCAGGTGAAATATATTCGATCAAAGGTTTACCCTCATCACTTTTGAACCAAAAGGCCCAGTCATTGGGTGGAATATCGCCATAACCATTTCGCCTTGCATGCTGGTAAACACAGTCAAATCCGTCCCAGAAAATATAGGCTCCGGCATTGTCATCCAGCTGACCCAGCATATTCCTGATGCCTGCTGTTTCAGTTACCCAGTAAGGCCTGGTCGGATACGGGGACTTGCTGATCATATTCCAGTAATTTGCTGCATCACTGCCATATTGGTGTACACCCCAAAATGCCACCTTGCGCATAAGAGAAGTATCATTTACCATTTCGACCAGGCAATCCTTAAACAAGCGGTCCGCTGCAGCATCCGGAGCCACGAATCTGATATCGCCCATCCCGATTGCATCGAGTTTATCGCCAAGCTTCCTGGCAATACGGGCCCACTGGATCCCATCGGGAATATTTGGTCCTTCCACGATCCCATCCGGATGTTCGGCGCTTTTGCTCATTCCAATCACATCAGTCTCATTCATAGGTGATACCAGTGTAAATTGTATCCCCACCGTGTGCCGCATATAATACAGCAGCGCAGCCATAGACTCAACAAGCTCATCTTCCATTGCATCTTTTATGGTATAGTTGGTGCCACCCATCCAGCTTTTTTGAGGGTCCTGTGCGGCCAGCGGTTGGGGAGCCGGTGCTGACCCCATAAAACTGATAATCAAACCGTTTGTGATGCCCTTCTGATTCAGGTAACGCAATGTTTTCCACACCCCCTTAAATCTGGCATTTGTGAAGACACTGTTGTAATAAGTCCAGTTGAAGTTGTTGGGATCGTTATCGTCATTGACAGCTTCCCAATCTATCTCTTCTATAACGGCCCTGAAAATGGTGGCTTTGAGTGAATCAACAAGCAAGTCAATTGCCGGCTGCATCACTTTAACATCCCTGTATTCTCCATTGTACCACCATGTGGTGTTGATGTTAACACCAAAACCGTCGATGGTCTGATATTTCATGGCACCATCTATCTGTAGCTTCATTTCTAAAGGCTGTGCGGAAACCGCCAGGGAAATTATACCTGCCAGGATAAAAATTCTGAGCCTTTTTGTCTGAAAGCAAATTTGTCTGGTTATCATATTACCGGAAATTTTGAATTAATGATTAGGGGAATTACTAATATGGTTATTTGTC
>Ga0105091_10000740_pt1 | contig 14052 bp, 14 predicted proteins | sample PPLLak1March2015_FD_87022 | JGI IMG/M metagenome (GOLD analysis project Ga0105091, IMG submission 87022) | Freshwater sediment microbial communities from Prairie Pothole Lake near Jamestown, North Dakota, USA - PPLs Lake P7 Core (1) Depth... | ecosystem: Environmental > Aquatic > Freshwater >... | reverse complement strand
TCGGCGTGGCGGCTGCCTGGGCAATTGCCAAATTCAATTTTAAGGGCAAAAGTATTTTGATAACCCTGATTGATTTGCCTTTCGCGGTTTCACCGGTAATTTCAGGATTGATTTTCGTTTTGATTTTCGGCCTGCAGGGCTGGGCGGGCGAATGGCTGGCGCAGCATAATTTGAAAATAATTTTTGCCACGCCGGGAATTGTCCTTGCTACTGTTTTTGTGACATTCCCGTTTATCGCCCGCGAATTGATACCGTTAATGCAGTCGCAGGGAACCGAAGAGGAGCAGGCGGCGCTTGTTTTAGGCGCTACGGGGTGGCAGATGTTCAGAAGAATTACACTGCCGAATATAAAATGGGGTCTGCTTTACGGCGTCATCCTGTGCAACGCAAGAGCAATGGGTGAATTCGGAGCGGTATCGGTCGTATCGGGACATATACGCGGCCAGACAAACACGATACCGCTGCACGTCGAGATACTCTACAACGAATATAACTTTGTCGCGGCCTTCGCGATGGCGTCGCTATTGACAATTTTGGCACTGATAACTCTGGCAATCAAAAATATTATAGAAAGAAAAGTTATAGCAGTATGAGTATTGAAATCAAAAATGTAAGCAAAACATTCGGCAGTTTCGCCGCCGTTAATAACGTCAGCTTGAACGTTCCCAGCGGCGAGCTTGTCGCATTGCTGGGGCCTTCCGGTTCAGGCAAGACGACGCTTTTGCGAATAATCGCGGGCCTTGAAATTCCTGACCCCGGCAGCGGCTCGATACACTTTCACGGTAATAATGTCAGTAATAGCAATGTTACCGAAAGACATGTGGGCTTTGTATTCCAGCACTACTCGCTTTTCAGGCATATGAATATATTCGAGAACGTCGCATTCGGCCTGAAGATACGTCCCCGCAAGATGCGTCTTTGCAAAGATGAAATCCAAAGCAAAGTATCGGGGCTGTTAAAATTAGTGCAATTGGAACGGGTAGCGAATTTATATCCGTCGCAGCTTTCCGGAGGTCAGCGGCAGCGTATCGCTTTGATTCGGGCTTTGGCGGTTGAGCCGAGGATACTTTTATTGGATGAGCCATTCGGCGCTCTTGACGCAAAGGTCCGAAAAGAATTGAGACGATGGCTTCGACGGCTTCACGACGAAATGTCCGTAACCAGCGTATTTGTAACCCACGACCAGGAAGAAGCGCTGGAGGTTGCGGACAGAATCGCAGTGATGAACGCCGGAAGAATAGAGCAGCAAGGCACGCCTGAGCAGGTTTATCATCAGCCGGCGAACTCTTTTGTCTGCAACTTCTTAGGCAATGTCAATCTGTTTCGCGGCAGAGTCCATAATGGAAGAGTATGTGTTGAAAATATTGACGTGTCGGGCACGAAAGACAGCCATATCGAGCAATCGCCCGTTACCGCATACGTCCGGCCTCACGATATAGAAATCTCCCGAAAGCAAGACAACGAATTTACTATTCTGGCGAAGATCACACATATAAGCACGGCCGGGGCTTCGGTGCGAATAGAACTGAAAAGATGTGACGATGGAGAATTCGTCGAAGCTGAAATAAACAGAAAACGCTATCTTGAACTGGGCTTGCGGAATCATGAAAGCGTATTCATAAAACTGCAAAACCCGAAAATTTTCCCTGAGGACTATGTTATATAATTGAAAGGAGATTAAAGTGGCACTGGCAAATTTAGTTGCGACAGCAAATGTAGTTGAACTCGTTGAAAAGCTGAATTTCGCGGAGAAGGTAGAGCGGTCTCTTGGCCTGATTGAACAGGCATACAAGGAGTTTGGCGATTCTCTTGTTGTGGCGAACAGTTTGGGCAAAGACTCCGTCGCAGTCTGGCATTTGGCCAAACGGGTCAGCCCGAAAATCAGAGGCTTCATTGTAACCACAAGATTCAAACCAGCCGAGACCAAAGAATTTATGAAACTTGAGGCGGCCCGATTCCCGGAGCTTAAGGTATTCAGCAATGACGTCAAGATATTGGATAAGCTTTACGAAAGGGACCCTGACAAATGCTGCGATATTCTCAAGGTCAAGCCGACTCGTCAGGCAGTAAAGGAAATGGGCGTTAAATGCTGGGTAACAGGGCTTCGCTGCACGGAAGGCAGAACCAGAACAGATTTCAAAGAGATTGAAGAACGCGACATCGGTCTGATTAAACTGAATCCCATACTGATTTGGTACGAGCGTGAGATATGGCAATATCTGGCGATTAACAAGGTTGATGTGAATCCGCTTTACGCCAAGGGTTACCGGTCATTGGGCTGCTGGCCATGCACCAAAATCGCGCAAGGTGCAGATGAGCGGGCAGGCAGATGGATTGGGACCAGCAAATGCGGTGGTGAATGCGGAATCCATACAAAGCCGCTGATTACTAAAGGTGCGTAATGGAATCTAAACAGGTTAATCCCCCTGACCCAAACTATTCTTGTGCAGAAAGGATATTAGGCGTATATCCCCAAAGGCAGGATGGTTTGTTTTTTCAGCGGATACGAATTCTGGGCGGTCGAATAAGCTGGGTTCAATGGCGAAAAGTCATTGAAATATGCGGCAGATATTCTCAAGGTTCGGCAATTCATATTACAACAAGGCAGGATATCGAACTGCATAATATAGCCGGAGCTGATATAAAGGTTGTTCAGGATGAACTTGCAAGTGCGGGATTAATCACGAAGGGCGCTGGCGGCGACGGCATTCGAAATATTACTGTTTGCACAGGCTGTAATCCGGAATTGGCAGATATATTTGATATAGCTAAATTTGTGAATGATTATGTTGCCGCCCTTTCATTAAATCTTCCCCGGAAATTCAAGATAAGTTTTTCCGGATGCATTCAGAACTGTGCCAAACCATGGATTAACGATATTGGTTTTGTTCTTCAGCAAGATGGTTTTTTCACTGTAATTGGCGGAGGGTCACTTGGTCCACGCCCGGCAGCGGGTATACTTCTCTATAAGGACATTGCGCCGAAAGATATTCTGCCCTTATGTCTTGCAGCGCTGGAATTATTTGAAAAAGAAGGTGACCGCGAAAACAGAAATCGTGCCCGCCTGCGGCATCTCAGAGAAAAAATCGGGAATGAAAAGTTCAAAACAGAAATAGCTGTGAGATTTGCAAGAATAAAGTCATCACAGAAATGGCCTGATGTTTCGCTTAAGACAAATAGTCACAATATTAAACTGCTGCACAAGCTTCAACTGCCAAACGGCAATATTAACATAAAGGATGCGGAAATACTTAGTGATGTCGCAGAAGAGCAAAAGGCGGAAATAAGAATTAATCTTGAACAAGGCATCGAACTATATGGTCTGAAGAATTTTCCGCTGCCAGACAGCCTGGCCAAACTGAAAAACCTTCCTGTAATTATCTGCTGTCCCGGAAATTCAAGCTGCTCAAAAGGGCTGACAAATACCTGGGCACTTGCTGATGAGATAAGAAAATATTTATCAGGTATTGATACAAGGAAATTGAGAATAAATATATCGGGATGCCCGAATGGCTGTGGCCAAAGTTCGGCGGCAAATATCGGGCTGATAGGAATGAGGCGAATACGCGAAGGAAGATCTGACGAATGTTATCGTATTGTAACAGGCGGTCACAATGGAACAGACGATTGCTTAGCTAAAGGAGTAGATGTAATATTTTCTGAAGATACCGCTACTCTTGTGGGAGACTTGTTATCTTCGCCTACTCAATAGGCAGAATTAATCAAAAGCTGATTCGAGTTTAGTAAGCATTTGGTTTTCCGATTTAGATATTTTACTGCCTAAACCCAGGATACCACCTGTTGCCTCAGCTATTTTACGCGCATGGCCGATTAGATCTTTCTTAAGGGCGTTTTTCTGATGGTCAGTAAGTTCGACACATAGCCCTTTGATATAGTGTTTCCATGCTTCTAAAAGTTTAGGGTCGGGTTTATGCTCCATCCACTGGCGCAGCAAATCAAAATCAGGACTGTCTTTGGAGACAAAAGATTGGGAAGCGGCCTCAAGCACCGCCTCTTTTTCTTCTTCATCAATTTTACCATCAACCCATGCGATTTCGATAAGCGGCACGAGCGCCAGGGTCGCTACAATTTCGGGCCTTATATTAAGGTCGACAAGTTTTTGCAGAACATCGTCATTGGTAATGCCGGATACTTTTGCAAGGACCTTTTTAGTTTCCTTCATCTTTTCAATTTGACGGAGCTCTTCAATGAGCTTTTTATCTCGCTGGAGAAAAAAATGGTCCTCTAAAGTTTTGGCATTCTTTTCCTGAAATAAGTTAATTTCGTCCATAAATCTCCTTCCGGCTTTGTATCTAATCATCTAAACCATAACGTGACCCACAACTAAAATATCGGCTCAATTAGAAAATTACAATAGGCTAATGACCTCCCTTGACGCCGCGGACATTTAAACTAAGATGAGCTTATGGCAAAAAAGTCAAATTATCCAATTCCGAAACCATCGTTGGACCATTTAAAGCGTCTTACAGATGATACAGGGATTTTTCAGCACGCAAAGTTCACAATACCCCTTAGAAGCGAAGGGTATACCACAGATGATAATGCCAGGGCCTTGATTGCGGCAGCTAAATATTACTCGTTGTATAAAGAGCCAGAGGCTTTGAAGCTTTTGGACAAGTATCTGGCTTTTGTGCTGCATGCGTTTAATGAGAACGGCTCAGTTAAAAATTTAATGAACTTTGAGAGGTTATGGCCCCCTGCTGAGGCGGCTCATGATGCATTTGGCCGGGTGATTTGGGCTTTAGGGACACTTATAGCTGACCGGCCTGCTGAATTTTATGTACAGATTGCAAAAGAAAGAATCGATACAGCAATGTCTTTGATTGAAAAGCAATATACGCGCGGAATTGCATCTTCGATTATTGGTTTGGCAGGTTATTTGAAAAAGTTCCCCGAAGCTGATGATGCTAAAAGCTGTATGGAAAATGGCGCTAATCTGATTATCTCGAAGTTTGAAAAAAATATGCAGCCTGACTGGATTTGGTTTGAAGACATTCTAACATATGACATTTCGATGCTGCCTTATGCGCTTTTCACGGCGGGAGTATCATTAAAAGAAAAAAGATATATAAAGTTTGCAGAGAAAATCTGTGATTTTGTTATTTCTCAAACATATAGAGACGACCACTACAGTTTTATCGGATGCAATGGATGGTTTCCGCGCGGAGGGACAAAGGCAAAATATGACCAACAGCCGATAGAAGCAATGGGGACAATACTGATGCTGGATGCAGCTTATAAAGCCACTAAAGAGAACAGATATTTAACTATGCGGCAAAAGGCATTTAACTGGTTTATGGGGGAAAATGATTTAGGAATTGCGCTTTACGATTCAAATACTAAAGGATGCAGTGACGGCCTTGGGGCACAAGGCGTCAGCTTGAATCAGGGGGCAGAAAGCACAATTAGTTTTCTAATAGGGCTTTTGACAATCTGTTCAAATCGATTAAGCTAAAGAGTCTTATAAGCATCTCTTATTCCACGATAAGTCACACACAGAAAACAACTTAGAAGGTGGACAAAATCATAATAATCCATAATATCAAACGGGCACTTGACTGGGTGTGTCACGTTAGTAGAATTAAGGTATTAAATATGCGGCCTAAATTCACGGCTAAACGTGGATGCGGGGGACCCAAAGATTGGGGCGCATTCCTCATCGAGGATAGGACACTTTCAAGTCCGAGCCCGACAGCTAACCTCGCAGGCATTTGAAAGAGCATCGCACAGAGATGAAAAAACTGCTGCTATGCCGGCAGTTTTTTTATTTTTGGCCTGCTCCTGAAAAGGAGAAAAATGAACATTAACGTTAATGGCCAATTGTCATTAAAGGAAAAAATTACAAGAAAGATTTTCGGCGCCCCGCGTGATATTCATGACCCCCGCATTTTTCACAAGCTTTCCTTGATACCGCTTCTTGCGTGGATTGGTTTGGGAGCCGACGGGCTTTCCTCATCAGCATACGGCCCGGAAGAGGCGTTCAGGACGCTGGGGACACATACATATTTAGCCGTCTTTCTGGTAATAGCGACTGCCATAACAGTAATTGTGATTTCATACGCATATTCGAAAATCATCGAGCATTTTCCATTCGGAGGCGGCGGATATATTGTAGCAACACACATGCTGGGCCAAAGCGTAGGCGTTGTTTCCGGCTGCGCTTTGATAGTGGACTATATTTTAACTATCACAGTCTCGATAGTATCGTGCGTTGACGCCCTTTTTAGTTTTATACCTATAGAATACCAACATTATAAAATTTTTACGGCAGCGTTCTTAATCATTGTTCTGATAACAATGAATATCAGGGGAGTCAAAGAATCGATTGCTGTATTAGCTCCTATATTCATTGCCTTCTTAGTGACACATGCGATTATGCTTGGTTATGGCATTTTTGGTCACATAGGAAATTTTAAGCCGATAATGAATGACTTTCATAATAATTTTAGAGCGGATATCTCAAGCATCGGGGGAATGGGTATTTTTATGATTTTTCTGCGGGCCTATTCATTAGGAGGCGGAACATATACCGGAATAGAGGCCGTATCGAATGGACTTCAAATTATGAGGGAACCGAAGGTGTATACCGGCAAACGCACAATGCTGTATATGGCATCATCTCTGGCAATAACGGCAGGCGGACTTTTGCTGTGCTATCTGCTTTGGGACGTCAGACCGCTGGAAGGAAGAACTCTCAATGCCATTTTAGCCGATGCGCTATTCGGCAGCTGGCCTTTAGGTTCATGGATAGCTCTTGTTACAATTCTCTCAGAAGGAGCGATTCTGCTTGTGGCCGCCCAGGCAGGATTTATTGACGCACCTCGTGTAATGGCTAATATGGCGGTAGATTCATGGCTGCCGCACAGATTCGCATCTTTTTCTGAACGTCTCACAATGCGCAATGGCATCGTGATAATCGGGGTTTGCGCCCTTCTCGTTTTGTTCTATACACACGGCTCGATTGTCACCCTTGTTATAATGTATTCTATTAACGTCTTTCTCACCTTTTCGCTTTCAGAACTTGGTATGTCATGGTTCTTTATTAAAAAACACAGGACGGAACCGAAATGGAAACGGCAGCTAAGTGTTCACATGACCGGCTTGATTTTTTGTATTACTATTCTAATCATTACAATTTATGAAAAATTCAGCGAAGGCGGATGGATAACTCTCATTATAACATCTGTTTTAATATCATTATGTTATCTCACCCGCCGGCATTATTTCAAAATAAGGTCGGAGCTGATGCAGTTAGATAAAATTTTATCGGCAATGCCTTTATCCGGTCCGACTAATGAGGAACCGGTCAGCAGAGAAAAAATGACTGCTATACAGCTTGTCAGCGATTTTAATGGTTTTGGAGTTCATACGCTGTTTTCAATCATTCGCTCGTTCCAAGGTTTATACAAGAACTTTATCTTTGTATCAGTGGCGGTGATAGATCAGGGCGCGTTCAAAGGTAAAGAAGGGCTTGAGGATTTGAAAAAATCCACAGAAGAATCCTTAAAAAAATATGTTAAAATTGCACGAGCACTCGGTTTTCCGGCTGAATACAGATTGGCTGTCGGAACAGACGTGATTGATACAGCAACGGATATATGCCAGAAGATTTCAACGGAGTTTAGCAAATCAACAGTTTTTTCAGGCCGGCTTGTGTTTCGCAATGAGAAATTTTATCATAAATTACTTCATAATGAAACCGCCTTTGCTATACAGCGGCGGCTGCAATGGAGCAGCATAACAAATGTTGTATTACCGATAAGAATCGAAATGTAGAAAATAACATGAGGATTGCGAGTTTTAATGTAAATTCATTGAGGGCGAGACTGCCGATTGTACTGGAGTGGCTTGCCGAAAACAAAACTGATGTTTTATGCATGCAGGAAACAAAGGTGCAGGACAAGGATTTTCCATCCGAGGTATTGAATGAATTGAATTACAAATATGTCTTCGCGGGACAGAAAAGCTATAACGGGGTAGCAATTGTATCTAATAGCACGATAGAGGACGTGCAAAATGGATTTGATGATGAGCCGAAAGATGAGCCCCGGCTGATAAAGGCAAAAATCAATGGCATAACTATTTTAAATACATATATTCCTCAAGGTTACAGGCCCGATTCAGAAAAATTCCAATATAAACTTCATTGGTTTGAAAGATTTAGAAATTTTTTGGGAAATCATTTTAAATCTTCAGACCCGATTTTATGGTTGGGGGATTTGAATATCGCGCCGGAAGCTATTGATGTTTATGATCCTAAGAGATTGTTTGGGCACGTATGTTTTCATCCGGCGGTCCATGAGAAATTAAAATTTGTTATGGAGTGGGGTTTTGTGGATTTATTCCGGCTGCACAATAAAGGGCCGGGACAATACACTTTCTGGGATTACAGGCCTTTTAAAGCCAATCAAAATCTCGGCTGGAGGCTGGACCATATAATGGCGACCAAACCTTTAGCAGAAAAGTGCATCACCTGCTATATTGATAAAAAACCGAGGATGCTGCCAATCCCCAGCGACCATACGCCCGTTATTGCTGAATTCAACCTGTAAACATCTATTACTTTTGTTTTTCCGGCATTTGTCCAACAACCTTTTGCGTAGATTGCTGAACCTGCCCGAGGGCAGCCAGCCCGCCGAGATTCATAGTATCGAGAACAGAGCTTGGAATAAGCATCAATGAGCCGCCGGCACGAATGCCTTCATAGACGATATTCATTGCACGAAGCTGGAGGGCAACAGGATTTTCCTGATAACCTTTTGAGGCGACAGCAAATTTTTCCGCTATTTCCATTTCAGCCTGGCCGAGAATACTCCTGGCCTGACGTTCTCTTTCGGCCTGCGCCTGCTTTGAAAGTGCATCCTTCAAATTTTCAGGGATGGCGATATCACGTATTTCAATCGATGTTACAGTTATACCCCAGGCCTCTGTTTTGGTTTCAAGGACTTGCTGGAGAGTTTTGGCAACTTTATCTCGCTCGGAAAGAATCTCAGCAAGAGAATGTATGCCGACTATGTCCCTAAGTGCGGTTTGAACTGCAAGTGAAATAGCCTGATAATAACTCTCGACTTCCAATAATGCCTTTTGAGTATCCCAGACATGCCAAAAGGCAATCGCGTCGATATTCACGGGCACTGTATCGCTCGTAAGCATGGATTCGCTGTAAAATGTCGTGGTGCGAACACGCATATCGATGATGCGGATAACACTTTCCAAAATTGGGATAATCATGAAAAAGCCCGGGCCTCTAACCGAACGAAAATGCCCTAATCGCAATACAAGAGCCCTGTCCCATTCGGCCAACAGATGCGCAGATAATGACCATAGCGCGGCGAGAATAAAGCCGCCGATAAAGGTGAAAACTGCGGCAGGGATTTTATCCGCCCTCACAAGAAACAAGCCTGCGACGATTGTCCCAATGACAATGATGATGGACACAAGTGTGATAGGTGCATAAGTTTTCATTCTTTGTATCTGACGAACCGCATGGTCTTTATTAAGTTGTGCCAGTGCATCATACATAGTGCTTTCCTTTCCACCAGTGGTTTCTTTTTGCTGGTTAACTGCTTTAATTGGAATATTGAAAACCATAAAATTTTCCTTTCAGTATTATTTTTTCTGCTGTTTTAGCATGCTTTTCAAACAGGAAATAACATCATCGATTGACAAATTTTGTAATTGAGCCCTTGAAACAAAATCTCTGCAAAGCTCCTCGAGAGCACGCTTATTTTCAGAAGTTTTTTCTTTTTGTGATTCGGGTTGAGGGCGAACAAAAACGCCTGTGCCCTGCTGAGTATCAAGAAAGCCTAAAAGCTCAAGCTGCGAATAGGCTTTAACGACTGTATTTGGATTTACTTCAAGTTTCACTGCTAAATCACGAATTGTAGGGAGCCTTTCACCAGGCAAAATTGTTCCTGCCGATATCCCAGCCAGGACAATATCCACGATTTGACGGTAAAAAGGCAGAAAACTTTGTTTGTCTAATCTTATCTCTATCATTGTTATAGTATTATAGTACAGTAATAAAGGCAAGTCAAACAAAAAATTAAAAATTTTTAAAAATTTTTTGGGAGGGGGTAATAAGGATAAAAATAATGAAAAAACCTTCCGTATAGGTAATGCATGCGGGATGCATGCGGAACTACATGCATTACCTATCGATAAAGATGATTTTAAAAAACCACTACAATTATTTAGAATTTCTCAGGGCTACTATCAGACTTACTGCTATTAAACACAAAATCACTCCTACAATCAGGGCCGAAAAACCCCAGCCGATAGCAGATGCAAGAAGAATGAAAATCCCTGTGATTATAAATCCGATTCCAGCAATCAATGAAATTATTCCGACTGCTATAAAACCAGACCATAAGAACGTGCGTTTCCAGCCCCATTCAACTGCCCTTGCTTCTTCATCGATTTTATGGACAAGTGATTTAGCTTCATATCTAATTGCGGTCTGAATCAAGTCTGCTGTAGTATAAACAATATTAGCCAGTAAGCTCATTGGTCACCTCCGACCAAGAAGGATACCGAATAATATACCTATACCAAGAGCAGAAAGGACTGCCGTGAGCGGCTTTTCCACTATTTTGTTTCTGCTCACATCTACAGCTTCTTTACTGTAGTCGCAGCAGTTTTCATAAAGTTCGTCTAACTTTTCCTTTGTATCTCCGAGTCTGTCCCTCATTTCTCCCCTCATCATTCGAAGAGCAGATTCCATTCTTTTTTTATGCTCCATTAATTTTTCTTTTCCCTGCGTTCCTGCAGCATGAAGCATGTCTTTGAGTTCATCAGATAATTTTTGGACTTCTTTTTTGAGGTTTTCGAGCTCGAATGTCTCGCCTTTTGGAATTGATTCCATAGCCATAGTATTTCCCCTTTCAAATTTTTTCTATATTCCGATATCTCGCGCCACATGGCGTACCTGGGGAAAATACTATCACTACAAAAATTATAATCAATAAGAAAATAATTTAATTTTGCTGTATTTTTCTTATGGACTGGTCAGCCGCTGCCCTTACATCCGTAATGGAATCCTGAACTCTGGCCTTTTCAAGGGCGGGAATAGCTTTTGGATTTTTTACCTGTCCAAGGGCATTGGCCGCCGCTATACGAAGCTCAGGATCACTATCTGAAAAAAGAACATTTTCAATAGACGACCTTACGTTATCGTCGAAAGAATACCCCGCTAATTCATTTATAGCATTAGTTCGATGTTCTTTATCCCCGATTGAGAGGGTTTTGAGAAGCTCCCCTTTACGGACACGCAGTGAATCATACAAGGCATAATTATCGCTGCTTTGGGGTGCCTGCGCAGGCGGGGCCGCAATAACCGGCGGGGATGGCGGAGCCGGGGCGTAATAGCCATAATCGTAATAGTCATAGTAATTCGGATAAATAGGCCAATATCCTCCTATAAATACTGATGAACCACGATGATGGCCCCAATGATGACCATACCCTCCATAATAACCGCCGTAAAAACCGGGATAGCCAAAGCCCAAACCTATTGAAACATTAGAATGTGAATGATGCGAGTGATGCGAATGGCGCGAATTTGCTATCGCTAATTTCCCGCTTACAAAAAACAAGACGATAAATAATGCAATAACGATTTTGAATGCTTTCATTTTTTATTCTCTTTCTTAAAATTCTAATTTCAATTAATAGCAATAGCCCGGCACTCTATAAGCTATAATCGGCGGACGCGGAGGTGCTGGAACATAGTATCTCGGGTAACGAGGATAATAATAAGGCCTGCCTAAGTAACCACCAACTACTACATTACCATGATGATGCCGCCAGCCGTGATGACCGTAATAGCCATTCCAACTTCCATAAAAACCTGGGTAACCAAAACCCACTCCTATTGAAACATTTGTTCTTGCTGACGCAACTCCTGTCATAATCGTCAAAACGATGAGAGCTAAAATCGAAATCAGGATGTTTTTTGACGTTTTCATTTCCATTCCTCACATCATTAGCTGTATTTTATTTTGATAGATTTTTAACGACTCTCCGGACTTTTGAAGAGCTATTATATTATATCAGCAATTTTCGATTTCTGTTCAAATACTGAGCTATAACAAAAGAAGAATTTCATCTTCTTCTGATTAAAGCACCGACCACAATACCTGCCGCTAAAGCGGAAAAAACACTTACAAATGGCCTTTCTTTTACTTGTTCCCTGCTCCTTTGCGCGGCTATACGGCTGGTTTTAGCAATTTTACCGTAAGCTATTGCGGATCTTTTAGTTATATCTTTTCTTAAAACATTGAACAGATTGGTAAGTCTTTTCTGATTAGCCCAAAAGAAGCTTCTTCCTTTTTTACCAAAATGCCGAATGACGTCCACAAAATCATCTGTCAGCTGCAGCACATCATCTCTCATAACTGCAACGCTTGCTGCCATCTCTTTTTTATTCAATTCAGAAGCCATAGTTTTTGCCCTTTCATCTTCTATTAAAACTGATGGTTCATTTTTGTCTATTTATTATATATGGCGCATTAAATTCGATGTTCTGGACGCGGGATGAGTTTTCGATGTGTTTTATATAAGTCTAATGCTTAGTTGTTTTTTTCTTTTCGGAACAAATTACGCCAAAGGGGAAATTCTGTATACGGGTAGTTATCAGTAATAATTGGTGCTTTTTGTGTCATTTCATCCATACGCTTCCCATCTCGCATTAAAAGCAGATTCATTAATTGCGAGCCTGTCTGGCAGACATTATCAAATTCACTTAAATCTTCAATTAGCCGAGGGTTTGTAAATGCCTTTTCTATTTTAGAAATATCTATATTTGTCGGTAAACAAGTGCCCATTAAGTAGAAGCCCCAGCCGCGGGGACCTTTCCATATAGTCATATTTGAAAAGACAGAATTGAAGGTTTTACATATAGCCAGATTATCTTCACTGCTGCCGCCGGGAAACCACAGACACATGACTCCATCCGGAGTCAAATGATTTTCGCATAATTTGAGAAATTCCTGACTGTAGAGATTTACAGTGCCGGCATTGTAGACAGGGGGCGAAGGATCTACAATTATAATGTCGTACTTGTCAGGGCTTAACAGAAGAAAATTGCGTCCATCATTAGCAATAAAACGGTTATTTTGACGGCTTATAATTTTCCGTGCGTCTGTGTGATAAAATGGAAAACATTTATAAACTTCTGGCACCAACTCGACACAATCAATTTTCAAATCATCATAAATAGATGCCGACCTGACGGTAGTGCCCATACCGAAGCATATCACCAGCATCTTTTTTGGATTATCAGCCAGCATCATTGGAAGATGAGCCATAATTTTAGTTTCGGTGCATAAAGTAGTTTGGCCATAACCATTAACTAAAAGGTGTTTATTTCCATCCCTTATAAAGCTGGTTACAGTTCCTTCAATAGTTTCTTTATTTGAATAAATTTCATATCGAGTTGCGTATTGTGCAATTCTGTTTTCAATAACATCCAAGAAAGGGTCTTTATTTTTAAATCCAAGTACAAGAATCAGAACAACAGGCAATACAGCGGCAAAACTTAGTTTGAAGTTGCGTGATTTGCCAGGTTCCAGCCATAACAAAATAAATCCAAGTATAATATTAATAAAGCCGAGAAGAATTACTGTATTGCTCGAGCCAAAGAATGTTATGAACAAAAAACCAGTTAAAAGAGAACCTGCGACATTGCCAATAGCATTAAATGCGTATAATAAACCTACCGAAGTACCGGCAGTTTCCGAACTTCTGGTGTAGCATAGTGACGCGATTGGAAAAATGGCACCGAAGATAAAGGTTAAGGGAAAAACCAGTATAAAAGGTGAAAGTATCCTTGTTAGAAGGGAGCCATCCAATTTTCCGAACAGATAGAGATTAATGATTGACAGAATACCAACTAATAACTCTAAAATAGCGAATATTACCAGAGGAGTTTTAATCCTATCTACTAATCTGTTCATAAGCACACTGCCAAGCGCCACTCCTGTAAGGAATACAGCCAACATTCCTGAAAAAGCGTAAATTGAGGTGAAAAGG
>Ga0105091_10000739_pt1 | contig 14068 bp, 7 predicted proteins | sample PPLLak1March2015_FD_87022 | JGI IMG/M metagenome (GOLD analysis project Ga0105091, IMG submission 87022) | Freshwater sediment microbial communities from Prairie Pothole Lake near Jamestown, North Dakota, USA - PPLs Lake P7 Core (1) Depth... | ecosystem: Environmental > Aquatic > Freshwater >... | reverse complement strand
TCGCTTGCGCCGTTGCGCTGAACAGGAGTTCTCCCGATCCTCCCGATGCTCCGGACGCCGGATCGAAGATGAGTCCTTGCAGGCCGGGCGTGCTGCCGATCGACACCTGCTCCACAACCCGGTTGCTCATCCAGTCGATTCGGCTGACACGAGCCGTTCCCGTCTTGTGATCGTGGGTCATTACCGCAATTTCAGTCGGCTTTCCGGCAAAAGTCAGCCCATAGACTCGTCCCTCAAAGACCGACTGCACGCCCGCCGGCGTTATGGCCTGCCTGGTGGTAATGACTCCGGGGTCCGTGACGCTCCGGGATGGTTTCCTCAGGTCCTGCGCCTGAAGCCCGATCAGGAACACAAAGAGGATGACGAAATGAGCAATTGCGCCGCCTGTTCGACTCATGATCTCTCCTTATCGCCCGAGCCCGTTACCATGGGAGCGCAGGCAGGATGCCTGCTCGCGTTGCGTACACATTCGATAGCGCCACCGCACAAGCAGGCAAGATGCCTGCGGCCCCAGTGCAGGCAGGATGCCTGCGCTCCCAGGCGACTGAGGCCCAAGCGTGGAGCAGGCGCGCCAATCTGTCAAGAGACGGATTCTTGCATCCACGTCGAGAGGATAATAAGAGATGATGCGTAAATCCGATCGGCCGCGCCTTGAGTCGATGGGCCAAGGCGAAGACCGCAAAGAATGGGAATGGTCAGCAGAGGAGATCAAGCGAGTCGGGTATCGGGTGGTCGATATGATAGCCGAACACCTCACCACGCTTCCTGCGAAAGCCGTTTTTCGCCCAGTTCCGCGGGATATGGCGGCAAAGCGCCTTGATTCCGGCCCGCCTGCCGCGGGCGACAGCCCGGATGCCATCCTTGACGAATTCGAGAAGGAGATTGCGCCGTACCCGTTCGGCAACGGGCATCCGCGCTTTTACGGCTGGGTGAACCCGCCGCCCGCATTAATGGGCATCTTCGGTGAAGCCCTTGCTGCGGCAATGAATCCGAGTTGCGCGGGAGGCAACCACGCTGCGGTCTACGTCGAAAGGGAGATCGTAAATTGGTTCAAGCAGATTACGGGGTTTCCAGCCGAAAGTATGGGGCTTCTTGTCAGCGGTGGATCGATGGCGGCGTTGACGGCGCTCGCCGTGGCCCGGCATGTCAAGTGCGGCTTCGACGTGAGAGCAGCAGGCCTACAAGCAGGGCCGCACCAATTCCGGTTCTACAAGACTGGCGAAACGCACGGTTGCCATCAGAAAGCAATCGAACTCCTGGGCTTCGGTCACCAGAGCCTGAGGACCGTCGGGCATAACCGGGCACTTCAGATGATTCCTTCCGCACTCCTGCGGACCGTTGAGAAGGACATCGCGGAAGGATGTAAACCCATCGCGGTCATCGCCAGCGCGGGCACCGTGAACACCGGTGCGATCGATCCCCTGGATGAGATCGCCGATGTCTGTGCACGGCACGGCCTCTGGCTGCATGTGGACGGCGCTTATGGTGCGCCGGCCATCCTCTCCGGCAGGTATGCGAAACAGTTGGCGGCACTGTCCCGCGCCGACAGTCTCGCGCTTGATCCCCACAAATGGCTCTATGTTCCTGTCGAAGCGGGGCTGGTGCTGGTGCGCGACGGCGAAGCGATGAGGGCCGCCTTCAGCCTTGTCCCCCCTTATCTCAGAACCGATGGACAGGTGGAAGGGGTGGGCGGCCTCCCATGGTTCAGCGAATACGGCTATCAGCAGACCCGGGGCTTTCGCGCGCTCAAGGTGTGGATGGCACTGCGGCATCACGGCCTGGCGGGATACCGAAAATCAATCGAGCGAGACATCGTTTTGGCTGAAAGCCTCGCAGCCTCGGTTCGCGCCTCCGACGATTTCGAGCTCTTCGAGCCGACCAGTCTGAGCATCGTCTGTTTCCGGTATTCTCCACCGAATTTCCGACAGGATCAGCAAGGCCTTGATTCCCTGAACAAGGCAGTGCTGGAAAAGGTCCAGCTCGGCGGCCGCGTCTTTTTGTCGAGCACCGTGATCGACGGCAAGTTCTGGCTTCGTGCCTGCATCATCAATCCGCGGGCCGGCGAGGATGATGTGCAAAGTGTCATTGGTGTGGTCCGGGAAGCTGCCGGAAGCGTTTCGAACTGACTCTGGGAGCCCCAGGCATCCCGCTTGCTCGTGCCGATGAGTGGACAAAGTGGACCCAGTGGACGAAGTGGACAGAGTGGAGGGTCCACTCTGTCCGCTCTGTCTTATTTCCCAAACGCGACACTCGCAGTTCCACGCTGGAATTGCACCAGGACCAGGTCGCTTTCACTTTTCGCTACGGAAGAGATGAGTAGAGACCGGCCGTCAGGGGAAACGTCGATACCGGAGTCATAGTGGAGGCGAGGGAGCTTTATAACTTCCGTTGCGCGACCGCTCGCGAAATCGTAGAAGCGCAGGAAGACTTCAAGAGGTTCCGGTCTCACTACGAAGTAGATCCCCGTGGCCGCGACCTGCCAGTTGTTCCAATCCACTGGCTGAAGATCGCGGACAACCAGTTCTTCTTTCGCCGCGCCTCGCAGCGCCTGTTTCCAGATTCCCGGCCGGTCGGATTTCACGAAATAGAGCCAGTCGCCGTCGCGTGACGGAAGGCCGACCTTCGCGCCGTTCCGGGTGATCTGACGCTGATCGCTCCCCTCCCGCGACATGTACCACACCTCCCATCGGCCTGACCGATTGGAGGCGAAATAAAGACCTCGCCCATCCGGCGACCAGGCCGGCGCGTAATCGTCCGCGTCACCTGACGTCAGTCGTTTGACCCCGCCGCCGTTCGGATCGGCCGTGAAAACATCGAAATGGCCTTCCGGAGGCGCGGTCAGCGCGAGAAGCCGGCTGTCCGGCGACCACTTCACCGTCTTCGTGTAGGGGCCACTGAACGACGTGATCTGCAGCCTGTGACCGCCTTTGAAGTCGCTCACCCAGACCTCGGCCGAACCGGAGCGGTCGGACACAAAAGCCATTCTCCGGCCGTCCGGGGACAGCTCGGGATCCCAGTCAAAACGAAGTGAGTCGGCCAGGCTCCAGTCCTGTACCGCACTTTTCGAGGCCAGATCCAAACGAAGAAGCCCGCAGCTGGCCATCCATTCCTGATAGACGAGTCGATCGCCGACCGGCGAAACAGCCACCCAGTCGGTATGCCGGCCTCCGAAAGGCAGCGGACGGAGCTGTCGGCCGTCCAGCCCGACTCTCCACAGGCTGAAACTCCCTCCTCTGTTCGAGGAGAAGACCAGTCCGTTTCCTCCTGCCTCCCAGGCGAGCCCATGGATTTTCAGGTTGTCGAAAGTGAGCGGCCTGATTGCGTTGGTGTTCAAGTCGAGCAGATGGATATCCGAGACGCCGAGCGCCCGGCTGCGCACGAAGGCGAGCTTCGACCCGTCGGGCGAAAAGGAGGGATACTCGTCACCAATCCAGGAAACAGGCGGATCGGTCAAACGCCGGACCGATGCCCCAGCGACGGAGGCGAGCATAATCTTGCACACCCCACCTACTTCCGTCTGCCCGCTGAAAGCGATACTGTCGCCTTTAGGGTTCCACGACAACTCACTTCCTTCTGACGCTAGATAACTGGCGATCTGCCTTTCGACGCCCCCGATCGATGACGACAAGATCAGTTGAGCGCGACCTTGCTGCAGCCGGACGAAGGCAATCCGACTTCCGTCAGGCGACCATTGCGGACTTAAGTCACTGGCCGAATTGTCGGTCAGGCGTAACATCTCCTCGCTGCCGACCGGTTTCACGTAAATGTCGGGCTCTTTCCCCGGCTGACGCCACGCGAAGGCGATATGGCTTCCGTCAGGAGAAAATGACGCCATCCCCTCGTGGCCAGAAAGGCTGGTGAAGGGCATTACTCGGAATTCAGGCGCTGTTTTGTCCTCGGTCGTCGAACGGACGCCAAACAAGCCAACCAACAGGATCGCCGAGAGGAGGCCGGCCGCCGTCAACCCGACTCGCCCGGCACGCGTGCCGAGGAAGCGAAAGCCCCCGGGACCGTGACCCGCGGCCGATCCTTGCGGAGCTTCAACCACCACCGGTTGGTTTTCTGTCACGCTGCCGATCAAGCGATAGCCGATCTTGGGAAGAGTCTCGATCCTGACGCTGGGATCCGCCTGAAACTGGCGGCGCAATCTCGAGATGCAGCGATTGACGGCATCCTCGCTCACAACCGTTCCGTTCCACACATTCTCGATCAGGTCGTCTCGGCTGACGGTTCGCCCGGCCCTCTTGCTCAGGAACACGAGCACCTGCATCACCTTCGGCTCTAACCTGGCTTCGCGTGATCCATTAGCCACGCGCCCGGTCGAAGGCTCGACCAGCCAGTTCCCGAGGCAGAAATTATCCTGGCATGCGAGAAGGCCTGTGTCTCTCTGGTCCATAGGTAAGTGGTTTAGAAAATCTTACCAAAGACTGCCCGGTTCATGCGGTGAGCCGAACGCCGCAGGACGGCCGTAATACGCCAAATCAGCTGAAAATCAGGGGTTCGTCAGGAAAACATCGGATGTTCGACATGATTTTGGAGGGCGCCTCCCTTACGCTTTGCAAAAAACGGAGGCCAGCTATGAAGCGAATTGCCGTTTCGATGATCGGTCCGTTGCTTCTCTTCGCGACGTCGGCTGAGGCCGGGTCTCCGATGTCAGGCGGGAGAGATCTGTACCTTGAAGTGACGGTCAAGGATGAAGTCGGAGCGCCGGTTTGGAGAGCGGAGATCATATTGGAGGGCTTCCCGGCCTGGGAGGGGCGGCCGGTCTACACCCAGGCCGAGGGATGGGCTGTCTTCACCGGTTTGGAGAACGGGGATTACCGGATAAGGGTGTCGGCTCCTCACTACGCCTCCGCCGTGCATGCGGATCATCTGATCAGCTCCGACAATATCGGCATTGTCTTGCGGCGCGAATCTGAGAGCGGTCTGCGAGCAGGCGCGTCAAGTGTCAGCCTGGCAGATCTGGCCGCGCCTCGGAAAGCCGAAGCGGAGTACAAGAAAGGCATGGCACATCTCGAAAAAGGGCGATATGAAAAGGGAAGACAAGCCTTTCAAGCGGCCGTTGCAGCTTATCCGTCCTACTCTGCGGCGTACGCCGGACTTGGAACGTCGCTCCTGCAGCTGCGCAGGCGTGAAGAGGCGCTCCAGGCGTTTGAGCGGGCTGTCAAACTGAATGACCGCTCCTACGATGCGCAGCTCTCGATCGGCCTGATCCTGAATGATCAGAAGCGCTTTGGCGAGGCGTATCCGCACCTCGTGGCGGCGGCTGCCCTGCGGTCGGACCACCCTTGGCAACTCCATTATGAGATGGGCCGTACATATTACGGCTTGAATCGGCTTTCAGAGGCTGAGAAGAGCCTTCAGCAGGCCCGTCAGGCACGTCCCCGCTACGGTAACCTCTACCTCCTGCTCGCTAACACCCTTACGCTCGAGCAGAAGTATGAGCACGCGATCCCGGAGCTCGAAGAGTTTCTCAGGGTCGCCCCGGAGAGCCCGGTTGCGGGCGAGGTCCGATCCAAGCTCAGCCTGTTGAGGGCGGAGGTGGAAAGGCAAAGGGACGAGCCAGTGAACGGTCAGTGAGGGCCGTCTGGCGCTCCTGAACACGACGGGGCAGGGTTTGCGTGACCGAAACCAGCCTGAACCGTGAGCCAGCTCTGGTTTTGCCCCCGTAGGGGGCGGATGTTTATAGTAACTTGAACGAAATAGGTGTGGGCGCCCCAGAGGCCAGAGGGGCGCGATGTCTGAAGATGCTCGTAACATCGCGCCCGGCTGGGGCGCCCACACCTATTTCGTTCAAGTTACTACAAACATCCGCCCGCTACGGGGGCAAAACCAAAGCCGGCCTGACGGCTCTGGCTGGAGCAACTGGCGTACTACCGACTTCCGTCGCAGCGCTAGTGCTTGGCCCTGATTCGGTGCGCGCATACAATCGTCGAGTGATGAAGGCACTTGGTCGATTTGGGCACCTGGAGACTTTTCCTGTAATCGCGGTTACGACCGGCTGCTTGTTGTGCGGAATAGCGCTGGCAGTGAACACGAAGGTTCTTGCGTCCCCCGTTCGGGTGACACGCGTTTTGTGCGACCAAAGGGAAGAGCCGTTGGGAGTGGCACCGGACCGCGTCGCCTTTTCCTGGCTGATGGAGAGCGATCGGCGCAATCAGCGGCAGACCGCCTTCGAAATCGGCGTATCGTCAAGCGAAGCGAAACTGGCCCAGGGAGCTTTCGACGCGTGGCATTCAGGCAGGAAGAAAGGCTCTCAGAGTGTCCTCGTCCGTTGCGGCGGCCCGCCGCTCGCGCCCGCCACCCGCTATTTCTGGCAAGTGCGCATCTGGGACGCGGATGGGCAAGCGTCCGCTTGGAGCCCGCGTGGGAGCTTTGTGACGGCGCTTGGGTCCGCGGCCAACTGGGGAGACGCGAAATGGATCGGATACGAGCAGATGCCTCCATCCGAACGTCTGGTCCCGGGAATACACCAGCCAGAAGACCGGAATCCCGGCCAACTCCTCGCGCGCCCGGTAGTTCCCCTGTTCCGAAAAGCGTTCACCGCGCGCTCACCGGTAGTCCAAGCCCTCGCCTTCGTTTGCGGCCTGGGGCAATACGAGATGTACCTCAACGGAGCCAGGGTAGGGGACGCTTTTCTCGCGCCGTCCTGGACGGACTACGACAAAAGGTGTCTCTACAATGTCTTTGACCTGACCGGTTCCGTAAAAGAGGGCGCGAACGTGGTGGGGGCCATCGTGGGTAATGGTTTTCATCACGTCAACCGCGACCGCTACTACAAGATTGCTCTCGCCTATGGATACCCGCGGCTGATTCTGCTGCTTCAGTTGCGATATGCGGACGGAAGCACCGAGCAGATCATCACGGGGCCCGGGTGGAAGGCCACTCCTTCGCCCGTCACCTTCAGCAACATCTACGGCGGCGAGGACTACGATGCCAGGGCCGAAAAAGCGGGCTGGACATCCGTAGGATACGACGATTCGGCTTGGCGGCAGGCTATCGTGGTGGAGGCGCCGGCCGGGCGCCTGGAACCTGACATTGTCGACCCTGTGAAGCCGATGCAGGCTCTGGCCGTGAAACGCGTCATCCAGACCGGGCCTCGGTCCTTCCTCTACGATTTTGGACAGAACTGCTCAGGAATTGTCGAATTGACTGTCGAAGGGCGGGCCGGCCAGAGCGTCAAGATGACGCCCGCGGAGTTGATCGACCGCGAGTCGCATCCGAATCAGAAGGCTTCCGGACGGCCGTACTGGTGGGCGTACACACTCAAGGGGGAGGGTGTCGAAACCTGGGCTCCCCGGTTCACGTACTACGGCTTCCGTTATGTTGAGGTTGAGGGCGCAGTTCCGGCGGATCAAAAAGGTGCCGAGGTGGAGGCTCCCGTCGTCCACGGGCTTCGTCTCCTTCACACGCACAGTTCCGCTCCCAAGCGGGGGCAGTTCTCCTGCTCCTTCGAACTTTTCAACCGCATCGACGGCCTGATCGACTGGGCGGTTCGCAGCAATCTTGCGAGTGTCCTCACCGACTGCCCGCACCGCGAGAAGCTCGGCTGGCTGGAACAGACCCACCTGATGGGCGACGCGATTCATTTCAACTACGACCTGTACCGCCTGTTCGGCAAACAGGTCAACGACATGGTGGACGCGCAGACCCCGAGCGGCCTGGTTCCCGACATAGCGCCCGAGTACGTGGAATTCCAGGCTGGTTTCCGCGACTCGCCCGAGTGGGGAAGCGCGGCGGTCCTCGTTCCGTGGATGCTGTATCGCTGGTACGGCGACACGGTTTCGCTCACGTCCGCGTACCCGATGATGTCGAGCTACGTGAACTACCTGAAGACCATGAGCGACGGCTACATCCTGTCGCATGGTCTTGGAGACTGGTACGATCTCGGTCCCCGTTTTCCGGGCGAGGCGCAACTCACTCCCAAGGCGTTGACAGCGACCGCCCTTTTCTACGAAGACGCCCGCATTCTTTCGGAAGCAGCCCGCGTGCTCGGCCATGCGGCGGATGCCGAGCGCTACGCTCGTTTGGCTGCGGACATCAAAGAGGCATTTAACCAACGCTTTTACGACGGCCAGGCGGCGAGCTTCTCAACCGGGAGTCAAACCGCGATGGCCATGCCTCTCTGCCTGGGGCTGGTTCGCGAGAAGGACCGGCCGCGTGTCTTCCGCAGTCTGCTCGGTCGAATCGAGACCGACAGAAATGCTCTCACGGCAGGCGACATCGGTTTTCATTACCTGGTCAAAGCCCTCGCCGACGGCGGCGCCGGGGAGCTGCTCTTCGCCATGAACTCACGCGAGGACGTTCCGGGCTATGGTTACCAGCTGAAGCGAGGGGCTACCGCGCTGACCGAGTCTTGGGCGGCGCTCGAGCAGGTTTCCAACAACCACCTGATGCTCGGGCATCTGCGCGAATGGTTCTTTTCGGGACTGGCCGGGATCGGGCAGGCCGGTGGTTCTGTCGCATACGAAAAAATCGTGATCCGGCCTCAGCTGATCCGGTCGGTGGAGTGGGTCCGGGGAGAGTTCGAAAGCCCGCGGGGGAGGATCGCCGTTTCGTGGAGGAGGACAGGGAACACAGCCGTTCTGGACGTCGAGATCCCTGTCAACTCAACGGCCGAGATCCACATTCCGGCACCCGCGCGAACGACAGTTCGCGAGAGTGGGCGTGAAATCCGCCGAGCGCCCCGGCGACGCGGGAGAGTGATCGTGCCCGTTGGCTCGGGTTCCTACCATTTTGATTGGCAAGAAAAATAGAAAAGGTCCTTAGGCCTGAAAGGCCGGCACAGGAAGTAAGCACGTCCAGCGGCACCAAACGTCCGAGGTCCATAGGACCGACACGTCTATAGAAACCAGGACACGTCAAAGCCAGGTCCGGAGGACCGACACGTGACCGTGGCCCAAGTGCTGACGTGTCGGTCCTCCGGACCTAAGCACTATGCGCCGATTTCTGATCTACTTCCTTGGGAGGCCTAAGGACTCTTTTCAATCCCCTCGCTGCGCGGCTCTGTAAGGCGGCTCCGCAGCAAACTGACCCACTACGCGCACGAGGCATCCTTGTTTTCAGTCGGGTTTCCGAACTAAACTCGCCCAAGCAGAGAGCTTCAACTTCTTCTGGTATCTGGACATCAGCGTGCTTGCCTGCTTGTCGCAGCCTTCGCGCGGGGGCAGACCGAGCAGACTGTCGGGGAGGTCGCCATGAAGACCAACGTACTGGCCGGAACGTCGGCGATTCCAGTTTCTTTACTAATCGGGATCCTTTCAATCTCCGTTTCATTAGGGGCGCCATGGGCACAGAAAGCAGGATTAGAGGTGCCCGGGCGGCAGGCCGATCAACTGCTCGCACGTCACGCGTTTCACTTCGAAGAGAATCGCGGGCAAGCCGGCTCGGAGTCCCGGTTCGTGGGGCGCGCAGGCAGCTGTACCTTTCTCGTGTCTGAAACCGAGACGCGGGTCGTGCTGACTAAGCCCGAGAAGTCATTCGACCGGTACCTGGCTATGCTGCTTCCGGGGCTGCGAAAGCCCGTCCCTCCCGTCTCGTTCCGGATTGAGTTTGCGGGGGCAAATCAGGGCGCCGAGGCACAAGGCGAGGACCCTCTCCCGGGCGTCAGCAACTATTTTTTGGGGAATGATCCTGCCAAGTGGCAATCGGGGATCCGGCACTTCCGCAAGGTTCGCTTGCATCGGGTGTATGAAGGCATTGACATGCTGTTCTATGGGAACCAGGACTTCCTCGAGTTCGACTTCCTGGTGCGGCCTGAGGCCGATCCCTCGGTCATCGCCTTGCGTTTTCCCGACGTCGAAAGGCTGCATCTTGACTCGTCGGGTGATCTCGCTATTGGGGTGGGGCGTGACGAGATCCGGCTCCAGAAGCCGAAGATGTACCAGGACGACCGCGACGGCCGTCGCCGGGAGATACCAGGCGACTACCTGCTGGAAGATGGGAACCTGGTCCGGTTCATGCCCGGCCCGTACGACAGCAGACGCGCGCTGGTAATAGACCCGGTGCTCAGCTACTCCACCTACCTTGCCGGCAGTGGGAGGGACGTCGCGCAGGGAATCGCAGTCGATTCCCAGGGCTTTATTTACGTAACGGGAAGGACTCAAACCAGTCAGTTCCTTGTCTCCGAGCCGATGCCGGACTCCTCAGCACGGTTGGATCTCTTCGTCGCAAAACTAAACCCTCAAGGGTCTGAGTTGATGTTCATCACTTTCCTGGGCGGGCAAGGAGACGAGAATTACTACTGCGGTGATATCGCATTGGACAGTTCGGGGAGCATTTATGTCGCAGGTGAAACCTGGTCGTCGGATTTCCCGACAGTCCATGCCCATCAGGCATCTTTTGGCGGCGGCGTCGTGGATGCGTACATCTGCAAATTGAGCGGGGATGGTTCGCAACTGCTCTATTCGAGCTATCTGGGCGGGAGCAGAAGCGACTCCGCTTTCGCCTTGGCCGTACACGCGCCTGACCAGGTATCGCTCGCCGGCGGCACGAATTCGACGAACTTCCCATTAAAGAACGCGTTTCAGAATCAGAACAAACGCGGGGGGTACTACGAAAGCGACGCGTTTTTAACCCGGTTGGATACTAGAGCCTCGTCGCTCGTTTTCTCGACCTTCCTCGGGGGCGCGGGCGCGGATTGCGCCTTCGGAGTGGCGGTGATGCCGTCCGGCGAAACAACAATCGTCGGGGGCACAGAATCGCTTGATTTTCCGATTCAGAAGGCTTTCCAGCCGGCCTTCGTTCCCGGGGGAGATTTCGAATTGGACTCATTTGTAGCCAGGTTCAGCAGCCAGGGCGAATCGCTTGAATACTCCTCGTTCCTGGGCGGTTCCGGAGACGAAGTGGCTCTGGACGTTGATCTGGACGCTACCGGCGCTGCCTGGATCGTGGGGGTAACGACATCGAGCAATTTCCCGACCGCCAAGGCATTCCAGCCGCAAATCAGGGGAGGGATAAAGTTTAAAACCGACGCGTTCGTGACAAAAATCAGGAGCGACGGGAGCGGCTTGGAGTACTCGACTTTCCTGGGAGGATCGCCAACCGAAAAGGGCAATGGAGATGACGTCGCGCTCGCGGTAGCGGTAGGTCCAGGGGGAGAAGCCTATGTCGCGGGTGCAACCAGCGGGGCTGATTTTCCAACGGTCAAAGCCCCCCAACCGTTCTTTGGCAGTGCAGCTCGCACCAAGACGGACGTGTTTGTCACCCGGTTTTCGAGTTCCGGAAACGTGGAATGCTCGACGTATTTTGGCGGCGAGAGCGAAGACTGGGCCTACGACGTCGCGGTGGGGCCGGATGGGAGCGCGTATGTTACTGGGGACACCAAATCGGTATCCCTTCCGGTTGTGCACCCGCTGGCCTCTGCCTTCCAGGGGGGCTTACATGACGCCTTTGTCGCCCGGCTGGCCGAGACGAAGGAGCTCTTCTTCGCCCAGTTCGGTGACGGCGCGCAGGCGAATACGTCCGTCTCCAGCCTGATCCTGCTCTATAACCTCAATGCGAGCCGGTCGGCACACGCGAGCGTGGAGATTCTCGGGGACGAGGGGGACCGGCTGACGGTGGATCTGAACGGGGTCGAGTACTCCGGCTTCGTCGAAGTCGATGTCCCGGCGAATGGCTTAGTGACTCTGCAGACTGACGGCCAGGGCCCGCTGCGCACCGGTTCGGTGAGAATCGCATGCGACGGCGAGGTGTCCGGCACCATCCTGTTCCAGGGATTCGGCACCGCCGGGGTGCAGGCAAATTCGCGCACACGGAAGTTCGTAGTGCCGGTCTTCACCGGCGTCGGCCTGAATTCCGGGGTGGCCATGATGGGCCTGGGCCAGGCGCAGAGCGTGCAGTTGGAGCTCCGGGACGAATCGGGGGTGGTCGTCGGACGAGCCGTGAAGCCGTTAACCGCCAAGGGACACTGGGCCGGATTTATCACCGACCTCGTTTGGGACCCTGCCACCGACCTGACCGGCTTCACCGGCACTCTGTCCGGGTCCGGGGCCTCCGATTTCGCCGCAGTCGCGATCCTGAGCGGAGCCGGCGTCTTCGCCACCCTTCCGGTGAAAGTCTCAGAAGAACCAGATGTCTTTTACTTCGCGCAGTTCGGCGACGGCACAGCGGGTGGAGCGACCCTTTCGAGCGACATCGCCCTTTTCAATCTCAGCCCGACCCACCCCGCCAACTCACGGGTGTACCTGGAGGCTGACGACGGAAAGCCGCTGAGTGTTGACGTCGACGGCTCCGAGGTTCCGGGAGAGAAGGAGGTGCCGGTGCCGCCCAGTGGAATCAAGGTGCTCAGGACGGACGGCAAGGGGGAGCTTAGAACCGGCTCGATCCGGGTGCTGTCGGATCGAGCGGTCTCGGGCGCGCAGCTTTCGGGCGTAATCCTGTTTCGTGGTTTCGGATTAGCCGGTGTACTTGCCAACGAAGCTGTGCGGAGATTCCGAGCCCCCGTCCGCTCTGGGCCGGGCCTTGATTCGGGCATCGCGCTGCGGGGGGTCGGTGGTGATCAGGTGGTCGTCCTGGAACTGCGCGACGCCGCAGGCCTCTTGGTGTCGACGGCCAATGTTCAGCTGAAATGTGCTGCTCATATCGCGAAAATGCTTGGAGAACTGGAGTGGAACCCTCCTCCGGACCTGTCCCGGTTCTCCGGGACGATTACCGGTTCCGCTCCCCAGGATCTGGCCGCGGCGGTCATTCTGGTCACTCAGGACGACTTCGCGACTTTGCCCGTAACTCGCCTGCCGTAGGGAGCACAATCTCCTGTCTCAGGTCCGTAGGACCGGCACGTGAAGTAGTGGGGCCGACTGACTGGACACGTGTCGGTCCTACGGACCTGAGACTGGAGGGTCACCTATTTCCGGGCGCCGGCCGTAATATCTTTCCACAATGACAGTGTGACCTCGCCCGTGGCTGCCCATTCGGTCGCACGCAGGAAGGCCGCCAGGAAGCCGGACCGCTGCATCGCCGCCACGTCATGGCCCAGTGTAATATGCACAACTCTCCCTCGTCCGAATGCGACGGTCCAGATCTGCGGCTCTTCGCGGCCCGTTCCCCCAACTGACGGATCGCTGTACGCGGTGGCGAGGGCGTGCGCCGTGGGTTTGAGATCCATCTTGTGGTACAGCTCGTCGTCGGCTAGAAAAGACGGTTCCAGTCCGCGGGCAATCGGGTGCTCGGGTTCTGTCCACTTAACGGTGAAGACATGCCGACGGGCATGCCCGACATTTTCCGGCTTCCAAGTCGCACCGAGCATTTCGGGGTATGCTTTCCATCCCGGATCGTTCGTCGCCGCCCACCGGCCATTTTTTTGCTCCATTCCAAAAAAGGAGCCGTAACTCACCCCGTGGATCGCAATGAGCCCTTTCCCCGAGCGCACCGATTCCTCGATTTTGCTTTCAACCTCGGGACCCCACCGAGGTCCGTTGTAGTTGAGAACCAGCACATCGAAGCTCCCGAACTTTTGACTGTCGAATTGCCGAACGTCCTCCAAGACCTTCACCTCAAACCTACCGCTTTCGCTCAGCACCTTCTCAAGAAAAGGTGTCGTGAGACGCCAATCGTGATACGGCAGATCGCTGTTTCCGGTCAAAATCAAAACCCGGACAGGCTGCGCGGGGTTTTGCGCCGGTAACGGTCCGAAAATCAGGAAGCAAAGCAGCATGGACCCTGCGTTAACAAAGGCGTGAAGAAGATTGAACGTCAACGTCGCCTCCTTTAAGTACCGTCAGCCTCGCGCCCGGATGTCTCAATCGGCGAACGCCGAATGCCGACCGGAACGCCCAGGATCCGCATCAGCCCCTCTATGATTCGCTCCTCCTCGGTTCCCGAGCAGATATGGGGCTCGAACAAGGCGCGGAGTTTGACTCCCTCCATGGCCTCGAGCAAGCGGTTCGCGGCTTTCTCCGGATCGTCCAAGTCTAACTGCCCCGCTGCCCGGGCAGCCTCCAGCAAGCCAATATAAGTGGCTCTGACGCTGTCGTAGAACTGGAGCCAGCTACGTCGAATTTCCTCGTCATACAGCGAAAGCGTGAAGATCTCCAGCGTGAAGACCCGGTTCTCTCGATCCATCAGACAG
>Ga0105091_10000735_pt1 | contig 14103 bp, 8 predicted proteins | sample PPLLak1March2015_FD_87022 | JGI IMG/M metagenome (GOLD analysis project Ga0105091, IMG submission 87022) | Freshwater sediment microbial communities from Prairie Pothole Lake near Jamestown, North Dakota, USA - PPLs Lake P7 Core (1) Depth... | ecosystem: Environmental > Aquatic > Freshwater >... | reverse complement strand
TGGTTTGAAGTCAAGGAGCTGCGCGGAGCCGTTGCCGCCGACGGGACCGTCGAGTATCAAGCGACTATCGAGATCGGCTTTCGAGTCGAGCGGTAGGAAGACAGACAAGGAGACAAGTAGACAGGGAGACGGGGAGACAGAGACAAGGAGACAAGGAAAGTGTCGCCCGTCCGGGGCTTTGAACCTCCAACTGGCGATACCCGGGGTTTTCTTGCCCTTCGTTCGTCGGTCACCCGGGGCTACGAGGCCTTCGGGCCTCCGGCGCGATGAGACTCCCACTTTCCCCCTCTCCTTGTCTCCCTGTCTCCCCCTCTCCCCCTCTCCTTGTCTCCCCCTCTCCTTGTCTCAGCCTGAAAGCAGCCGCCGGAGCGCCTCGAGGTTCTCGATACTATCCGGGCGTTTCCCCTGTGGAGTAAACAGAGAAACCAGGCGTTCCCTGTACCTTTCCGCGATCCTGGTACGCACCATTTTCAGCGTCGCGTTCAGAAGCTGGTTCTGTTCGGTGAATCCCTCATCAAGTACTGCGAACGTCGACGGGAGCCAGCGTGTCGGGAACATCCCATGAAAACGTCCACCCTCCCGGTAAGCGTCTATCTCCCTTTGAAGGAGGTCAATGGCTGAGCGCAGTGCCATAGAGCCGTCCGCTGAGGGGTTCTGCTCCGACAGCCGGCTGGCCAATGCCGCCTTGCTTGGGACGAGCAGAGCGGCGGTGTACGGTGACTGGTTGTTATACAGCATGACCTGTTCGATGTAGGGGGAATGAGCGACCAGTGCCTCTTCGATTCCCTCGGGACTGAACTTTTCGCCGTCGCTGCCTATTAGCAGGCTCTTGACTCGTCCGAGAACGTAAAGGAACTCTTCGCTATCCAAATAGCCGAGGTCGCCCGTCATGAGCCAGCCGTCAACCAGGGCCTCCTGCGTTGCCTTTGGATTCCTCCAATACCCGGCCATGACATTTTCGCCTCTGACGACGATCTGACCGCGACTTCCTGTCGGCGACGGCATCCGGTTGTCGTCCCAGATCTGCACCTCGAGGTCCGGAACAATGTGGCCCGACGACCCGAGTTTGTGTTTCTTGTTGGGGACATTGCAGGAGATCACCGGCGCTGCCTCGGTGAGCCCATAACCCTGCAGCATCGGGATCCCGATCGCATAAAAGAAGCGCTGCAGGTCCATGTCGAGGAACGCGCCCCCGCCTATGAAGAACTCCATCTGTCCGCCGAAGCCCTCGCGGATTTTCCTGAAGAGCACGGCGTCGAAGACCGCCAGCAGCGGCTTGAGAATCTTTCGCCAGCCCTTGCCCCGGTTATGGCCTTCCCCGTTGTAGGTGTAGGCGATTCGTAGCCCGGCGTCGAAGACCCGCTGCAGCAGCTTGCCCTGCTGACGCACCCCGTTTTCGATGTTCTTCCGGAAGTTCCGGGCGAGTGCCGGGACGCTGAACAGGAAGCTCGGCTTTATTTCTCGGATATTCACTGGAATATTGCGCAGCGTCTCGGAAGGCGTGCGCCCAGGCTCGACCGAAGCCATGCTCGCCCCGCTCGCCATGATCAGGTAGATGCCGGCTGTGTGAGTGAAGGAGTGGTCCCACGGTAGAATCAGCAACGATCGATAAGTGGGATGAATATCCAGGGCGCGGGCGCACTGGTCCACGTTGGCGGTGTAGTTCCGATGCGTCAGGATGATTCCTTTCGGATCAGCGGTCGTGCCCGAGGTGTAGCTGATGGTGGCCGGGTCCGATTCGGAAAGCTCTCGCCACCCGCTCTGGACTGAGCCCGGATGCGCGGTCAGGTAGGCATCGCCGCGGTCCATCACCTGTTGCCAGGAAATAAGTCCAAGCTGGTTGACGGGGTCGGAACGATCGATGACGACTATGGTTTCGATGCCCGGCAAAAGCTGCCGGATCGTCAGAATCTTAGGAAGCTGCAGCGACGAGGTGAGCACCATCCGACAGCCCGAATGCTCAATCCGAAATCTGAGCTCGGTGCGCTCTTCCAGTTTTACTGAGAGCGGGACGCAGATTGCACCGAGATAGAGCACCGCCAGCTCGGCAATGACCCATGCATTGCGGCCCTCGGACAGGAGAGCAACCCGGTCGCCTTTCTTGATGCCGAGATCCAGCAGGCCGGCAGCGAACCGGTAAACCTCGTGCCGGACATCGGCGTAGTGCGTTGAACGGTAGTTGCCATCCCGCTTTTCCCAAAGCAGAGCATTCGAGGCGTACTTGTTGACGCTTTTTTCAAACAGCCACGGCAAGGTCCGCTGGTCCATGGTTGAACCGACTACTCCAACCACCAGAATTCGAAGCCGACCTTACGGCCCGGAAAGATACGCCGCAGCGCCTCCGTGTAGATGCGTCTTTGCTGCTCGTATGATTCCGGCAGATCGGCCTTTTCACTCGTTGTCTTGTAGTCTACTCCGACGATGCTATTGTCTTCCTCAATCACGAGGTCGACGACACCGTTCCACCCTCTTCCCTCGTAATCCAGAAAGAAGGGGAACTCCTGCGCAAGTATGGTAGCGGCGGCGCACCGCTGGCGGTACTTCCTGGTGCCATTCCCCGGGATCTCGTTGCGATAGAAGCGGTCAAGCAACCCGGCCGCCCGCTGCCGGGCTTGCGCGTCGGCTCCGGGAAACTCGGTCGCGACGCGGTTCAATTTCGCCGGATCGAACGCTTCGTCGACAAGGAAGCGCTCCAGGTACCGATGGACGATTGATCCGGCGTGAAGAGCGACATCCGGTTTCGTTGAAGCAGCCAATCGACGATCGTCCCGCTCATCGGTTTCCACCTTATCGATACTCTCGGATGCAGGGCGGGCAAGCAGGCGTCGCAGCTCGGCGCGGGCTTCCTTGTGTCTCATGGCCCAAAGCTGCCCGTAGGACTCGCGATTGGTCCGGCACTCGTCCGTTTTCTCCTGCTCATCCAAACGGGCGGCCCCCTCCTTCGATATCACGTTCAAAACGCGGTTCTCAGGAGGAACGCTGTCCCCGACTGGCACGGCCGCGTCCGATTCCCACGGTGCCTTTTCATTTTCGGCCCGAAGGGCAACCATTTCATCGGGGACGGCGACTGTCTTGGAAGCCGCGTGGATCAGGATAAGCTGGTCGCGAGCCCTGGTTGTCGCCACGTAGGCCAAACGGATGGCCTCTTCACGATTCCGTTCTTCCTCCGCCTGCTGCACCGCGCAGAAGGAAGGACTCGAAACGGTGATGGGCCCCCAGGGAAGGGAAAAGGCTGGAGGTTCGGTCTGGTCAGTCGTGTAGCAGAGGAACGGCTTCCGGTTGCTCCCTTTCGGGCTCTTGATACTGTTCATCAATGGAGCCCAGGACGGCACGATGACGACGCGAGCTTCCAGTCCTTTGGCCTTGTGGATGGTCATGAGCCGAACCGCGTCGATGGTCTCGTCCGAAATGGTCACGTCCTCCCCGAAATCGTTGTCATCGCCCCGCTGAACTTCGGCAGCTCGCGCCCTTTGGTTCAAAAGCCAGACCAGTGGGGGCGTATTCGAGGCAGTCACCTGCGCGCCGAACGAGTCAAACAGCTTGTTCATGCGGGCGAAGGCCCGGCCTTCGAGGTCGCGGGTATCCGTATAAGCAGCGACGGGGACGAACCTCCGGACTTCCAGGAGCCAATCCGATAAGGCTGCGCTTGCCCGCAGCCGCGCTAACTCGCGGAGTCTTTCGATGCGCTCGATGGCCTCAGGCGGCAGCATATCCGGAGGGGGATCGTTGAAGTGGAACAGCCTGTTGGCCGGGACCGCCTGCAACAGCGCGTGGATTGTCCGGTCGGAAACCTGGACGAGCGGGCTCCGCAGAACGGCGCCCACTGCAAGCGTGTCGAGCGGGTTGTGCAGGGCAATCAGAAGGTTGAGCAGGTCGAGAACTTCCGCTTGCCGGTAGAGATTCTTCGCGCCGCTGCTGAGAACCGGGATTCCGGCTTCGAGAAGAACACCCAGCACCGCATCGAGTTCCTTCGCTGAACGCACCAGGACCAGGATATCTGAGAAGCGCGCCCCTTCTTTGGCGTGGTGCTCTCGGATGCAGCGGAGTGTTTCGAGAGCAGCCAGCTCCCGGCCGCGGCCCGCCAGAAAAGACGAGCCGTCTTGATCCGTCTCCAAACAGATTAGCTTAGGGACGCCTGCCTGGTCCGTTCTCAGGGGAACCAGTTCGTCCTGTTTTTCACAGAAGGGCCGTGTACGGTCGGCTTCGTCAGGGCGTCCCGATGTTCTGCCCAGGGGCACCATCCGGAACCGCGAAAACAGGTTGTTGACAAGTCCCGTGATCGAAGGCCGGCTGCGGAAGCTCGTGGTGAGGTGAAGGCCCTTCTCGCAGGCGATACGGCATCCGGTGAGAGCTTCGAACTGCCTGGCAAACTGCTCTGTCGACCTCACCTCAACGCCCCGAAAACGGTAGATGCTCTGCTTGACGTCGCCAACGAAGAACCCCAGGGGTTCATGTGGGCTCTGGTGATCCCGTGAGAGGAGCGCCTCCAGCAGCCGCAGCTGATCGGGATCTGTATCCTGGAATTCATCGACCAGCAACGCACGCAACCGGTTGTGCTCATGGCGGCGTACCTCTTCGTCTGTCTGCAGCAAGTCGGCCGCGAGCCGGATCATTTGGTCGAAATCGACAAAGCCCAACTCCTCGAGAACTCCGCGCCGGGACCAGTCGGAGAATTCACCCAAGACCCGTTTCCAGGCAGACCATTCATCGGGGTAGAGCCGCGACAACGCCAGGCGAAGAGCGGGCTGGCACAAGTCGGGGAGCGATCCGAAAAACCGCGCTTGTGTGGGAGGCAACTCGTCGATCGCCTCGCGGACGCCCTTCGTCGGCCCGAGATCCAGAAAAAGGCTCTTCTTGTGCTCTGTCGCAAATGCGCACAACTCCGACCAGGCGGTCGGATCGCCGTTGGCCGCCTTGGACACGATGCGCTCCAAGCCCTCTCGAACCGCGGCTTGTCGAGTCCCGGAGAGTTTCTGGAGCCGCCCAACCAACCCCTGGACGGCGGCAACCATTTGGGTCGCTTCTTCCTCGCCGATCTGCTCGTATTGCTCGAATTCGCGCAGCAGACAGGGGTTTCGGTAAAGCTCGCGCAACCAGTTGCGCAGCTGGTAAGTGGTGGCCAGTGGCAGAGCAGTCTTCAGGTCTTCTTGGATCCGCGGGTCCCTGAGCGCCCTGAGTTGCCACCAGCGGCTGATCAGCTCGTCCTCCATACCCGCGGAGTCCGGATCATCTTCATCGGCAAAGCGGACATCCGGAGGCAGGGCTGCGGCCAGCGGGTGGCGCCGAAGAATGGCCAGTGCCAAACTGTGAATCGTCGATATCTGCAGCTCGAACGCCAGCTCGGCCAGTGCCTCGGCGCCCGCGCGCAGTCGACTGAAACTCTCTTGTTCGGTGAGCGCCCCTGCCCCGATCTCGGCCAGAACTCGCTCGCAGACCCGCAGGAACAGCGTGTCTTTGACCCCTTGTCCCAATTCCGACTGTTGCTCCAGGTCCTGCCAGGTCGGACTCGAGGCGAGCAGATCGAGGTAACGGTAGAGCCGGCTCTGCATCTCGGCGGCGGCCTTCCTCGTGAAGGTGGTGAGGACCAACGACCCGATGGCCAGGCGCGCCGCTTTTACCCGCTCGTCGCGTCGTTCGGCCGAGTACAGCTTCGCGATTGGCGCCAGGTGATCGGTTCCAGGGACGACCGGGCGGACCGGCGGGAGGAAAGGTGCGTTGAGCAGCAGGTGAAGGGCGCGCAGCGTCAGCGTGTGCGTTTTGCCGGTCCCGGCGCTTGCCCAGACAAACGCGTGGGAATCGATCAGGACGGCCCGTTCGCGGGCTTCAGAGTCGGGGAGAGCCAGGAAACTGTTTTCGCTCATTTTAGGTTGTTTCTAGTCGCCGACCCCCAAGGACCTAAAAATGCGGAATGATGAATGCGGAATGAAGAACCGGACTGCCGCTGGTTTGAGACTGAAGCACGCTTTGTCTCTTTATTCCGCATTCCGCATTCATCATTGCGCATTCGAGTCCCCGAACTCGCCTCTCAAGCTCTTTACTCTGTCCCCCAGGTGCTCGCTGAGCAGGGAAGACACGCGGGATCTGAATCCCCGTTCAAATCGACGACACAGCGACGCGCATTCGCAATACTGGCAGGCATTCGCCTTCTCCACTCCGAGCTGCTCCAGGGCCTCGTTCGAGGCAGGCAGGTAGGCCCCTCGCTTCAGAATCGCCGAGAGCAGCACCAGCCACTGTTCGGCATTCCCTGTGCCTGGGACCGCCACTTCTTTCGGGCGCCCGTTCCCACCGAGGAAGACGTACGAGAAGCCCGCTTCCTCGAAGCTCGGTTCGTTTCGGAGCAACAACCACGGATAAAGAATCGGCTGAAGTCGGAAGCCGAGACGGATCTCCTCGTTCAGGTGCTCAGGCTCGCGCCCGCTCTTGTAATCGAGCACGACGAGTTCGCCGCGCCGTTCATCCAGGCGATCCAGCTGACCCGATACCCAGAGACCGGGCAGGGTGGGGAACTCCGCCTCGTTGCGCGACTCGGTTCTGACATTCATGCCGTCAGGGATTGCGCCGGAAAGCACTTCCTCCCAATAAGCCCGCACAGTCTTGAAAAGCCGCGTCCGGATCAAATCCGCCAGCAGCGGGGGACGCAGGCAAACGGCCAGGGAATCATCGGTGGCGAACGCCTGGATTGCTTCGGACAATTTGCGCCCGTCTTCCCGCAAGATATCGGCGGCAATCTGCCGGACCGAGCAACCGCTCTGGTCGTACGACTTCAGAATCTGGTCGAAGAGGCTGTGGAGCAGGCTCCCCCATTCTGTAGCGTCCAGGTCTTCGGAGAACTCCATGGGTGAGATACCCTCCAGACCTGCAAGCACTCGGAAGTAGAACTGAAAGGGGCACCTCGAGAGCTTTTCGAGCTCCGTTACCCGGATCACGCGCGGAAGCGACGGGGAGGGAAACGAGGCTTCCGGAATTATACCGAGCCAGTCCGGGTCGGCCAGCCGACTCCTCCTGCCCGCGAGCAGGTAGTCGTAGCGAATCGCGCCTGGGCAGGCGACGGTCAGTTGCGGGTACAGGCACGCGGCCAACCCGGGTGGAAGGAACGAGCCGTTTGCCGGGTCGAGCTCATAGAGAAAGCGCGCCTGCTCGGCTGGACCACGAGCAAGCCGGTCACGTTTGGGTTTGGCGTCCTCCTCCCGCTCCCAGCGGTGCAGGTAGCGCTGAACCCACGGAGTCGGTGCGACCGCTCTCCCGGTTTCGTCGGTTTCAGGAATGACCCAATGAACCAGGTCCGCACCTGTGTTCAGCAGGAAGAACAGGAGGTTCATCTCGGAGGAAGCAGCGGTTTTCATCGGCAGCCGGTGCCCGACCTGCGCCACGAGAGAACTGAGACGCGCCCTTGCCCTGTCGCTCAGCAGCGGGTCTTCCTCGATTCGAACCGGAAAACGCCCCGAGGCGAGGCCGAGAATCACAAGCGCTCGGGAAGTAAGTCCGCGAGCGCGCATCAGTGGTACCAGCAGGACACCCGCCCCGTCGATCCCGTCGTTGGCGAGCTCCTCGGCCACCGCGCCTCGGCAGATTTCGAGGATCAGCTTGATCGGAATGGCAGTCTCTTGATCCTCCGAAGCAAGGAGGTCAGAGACCTCGGCCAGGACCGAGCATTCAGGTGCCCAATCGGCGCGAATCCGGGACAGCTTTGTGACCGCCTCCGCGGCACTGATTTCGGCCTGCCCGTTGGTCAGCCAGAGGTCTCGGATCTGCTCGATCAGTGCGATCTCCGCATCGGTCAGGAACACCTCTGCGGAAACTTCCTGGATGCGAGCCCATGCCTGTTCACCCGCCGCGCCGACCGAACGGATCTTCGCCTCGAACTCATCGATGTCAATGCCGCGCAGGCAGGGCGCCTGCGGGTTGTCGCGCAAGTACTCCAGGACCCATTCGGCCGGGGCGCCGTGTTCCCACATGCGAAGGACGGCGTTCAATTGCCGGTCGCCGGTCCCGGGGCCGAGCGAAACGTCAGAGACCCGAACCGGGATCCCGAAGTCCGGGAAGATTTCGCGGACCGCATTCAAATAAGGAGCAGGGTCCGGGGCAACCACCGTCACGGCCTCCGGGGAAACGGATCCCGTGTCGAGCCAACGGCGTATCTGCAGGGCGGCGGCAACCACCTCGGCGCGGAGACCGGACGCCTTGGAATACGTCAGAAAATGGGGCTGCCTCCCGATCGTGCCGTCAGGGAAGCTGCCAAGGAAGTACCGCGCGGTCTGATCCCACAATTGCAGGTCTAGTTCGATCGTCTTCCTCAGCCCGGTTCCGAGCATCGCCTGGAGATCTGCAATCAGAGGCTTCACGAACGCGTATGCCTGGTGCTCTCGTTGGGTCCCCGGTGCAGAAGGCAGGTAGATGCGAGTCGTCACACGTTTGGAGAGCGCCGCGATCATCTGCGCAGCCAGGTCGGTTAAGTCGTAGAATCCGTAGAAGAAAACCGAAGACGCGCGGTCCCCCCGGTCTCCGAGCAACGACCTGAGCGTCTTGCGGTCAGAGGCCCGGAGGAGATCCGGCAGACTCTGCAGGGAAAGCGGCTCCCACGGGATGCCGTGAATCGCCAGGTACTGCAGCCAACCGGCGTACAGTTGAAGCACCTTCGCTTCCTGCTCCGTCAACTCGGCATCCGAGGCTAGTTCGGCGAGCAGCGGGACGTCCTCGGGTCCGAACCCGGCGTCCGCCAAATCCAGGAAGGTGGGCAGCAGGAGCCTGAACCCCCCGCGAATCGCCGTCAGACGTTCAGGCAGGTCACCGCCCGCGTGGTTCAGAAACCTGAACAGATGAAAGTCCAGGAGCGCATTGCGTCGCGTACCAGTATTCTCGAGCAGGTCGCCGAAGCAGCGAATGAACCCCGGCAACGACCGTACCCGCACCCCTGAGAGAATCGAACCGCGTGCCCGTTCGGCGAACTGCAGACGAAGAAAACGGGCCGCGGTCGAGGAAGGCACAACAACCCATTTGGCAGCCAGAGGCGCGCTGGTGCACTGCTCCGTCACGTCGGAAAGCAGCTTTCCGAGAAGAGAAGGGAAAGACGGGGCGAGGATCAGGTCGCAAGACACGATCAGACTGTATCAGCCCGGGCTGTCATTGAGAAGCAGCCGACCGGCTGACCGGCTGATGGTCAGTGGGCAGTTCGCAGTCGGGCGGTTCTCAGTTCTTACTGGCATGACCCGGCATGGCCCGGTATCCATATACTTTCGGCTTCCAGAACGAGTCGAATGACGAAAGGTTCGTTCCCTTGCTCGTCTGCGAGTGGTAGAACGTGAATCGATCATTCACGATTCCGCAGTGCTTCAGGTTGCTGAAGAAAACGACCGTGCCGAACTGCGAACGCTCCGCCTCCGACACCTTCGGGAGCGACATGTAAAACTTTTTCGCCGTCGTGCGCTTGATCAGGACTCCGTTGTCGGTCATCACCCGCCAGACAAAGCCGGAGCAATCAAAACTTTTAAGCCCCGAGGCACCCCAAACGTACGGGCGGCCCAAGTGTCTCTGGATGATCGTTTTCAGCTGCGGTTCGGGTGCCGCCGGGCCTGTGGCTGCCGCGGCTGGCGGCTCCTCACCCGTGGTCACGAACAGGCAGGCAAAGAGCAGCAGAAAGGTGGTCATTTGACCGCGCTCCCGAACAACAAGCCAAGCCCGATGAACAGGCCGGCCAGGAAGATAGCGACCGAACGGTTGTCTGCGTTCAGCTGATCAGAGAAGTTCACACCGGGTGTGAGCCAATCAAACAGCTTGTACGCAAAGACGAATCCAACGAGGCCAACCACCAGCGAGATAAGAATCGAAAGCAAGTAGTTCAACAAGTCCATCGGTCACCCTCCGGCGCGGAAGTATAAGGGAGAAAGGGGCAGAGGGGCAAAGGGGCAGAGGGGCAAAAGGGACAGAGGGGCAGAGGGACAGAGGGACAGAGGGGCAAAAGGACAGAGGGGCAGAGGAGCAGAGGACAGAGGGAAAACAAAGCAGAATATCGAATATCGAACACTGAATTTCGAATGTCGAAGGCGGGAATACCGAATAACGAATCGCCAGTCACAGGCTTTCTTGTTCTTGGTCCTAACTTCGACATTCGACATTCGATATTCGGTGTTCGATATTCGATATTCTGCTTTGCTTTCTGATTCGATATTCTGCTTCGCTTTCTACCCCTTTGCCCCTTTGCCCCTCTGCCCCTTTGCCCCTTGAATTCTCTGTCGACTGCCCGTCGCCTCGCGGTAAACTATCGGCCATGAAATCCAAAGGTTATCGGTCGATCGAGGAGACCGTGGGCGTGAACCGGCGTACCTTCGTGCGGTCGGCTCTCGCGTGCTCCGTCGCAACCGGCGGTGTGATTCTGGGCGTGCCGCCGCTCTTCGGGCAGGAAAAAGCGCCTCCCAAAGAGCCGGAAACCAATATCGGCGAGTTCATGAAGGTGACGAAGACTGCGCACTCGCTCCCCGGTCCATTCCCTGGCAGGGTGGTCCAGGTTAAGGACGCGAGGTCTCTGGTTGATAACAAACCGGACGCCAAGGTGATCGCAGAGATGTTCGAGAAGGGCATCCGGACGTTGACGGATAAAGACCTCAAGTCGAGCTTTTCGCTTTTCTTCCGGCGGGACGACATCGTCGGGTTAAAGGTCAACCCCGTCGGTCCCCCTCTCATAAGCACGCGTCTGGAAGTTGTGGACGCGGTGATCCGTTGGCTCGTGGACAACGGACTCCCGAAGCACAACATCGTCATTTGGGACCGGTTCGGTTACATGCTCAAGGACGCGGGATTCACCCCGGAGCGGTACCCGGGTGTCCAAATCGAAGGTCTCCAGACCATGGATGAGTCAGGAAATACGTGGAGGGATGCTGCGGGTAATCATGTGAGCAAGGACAATTTCGACCTCGAGCACTATTACCTGGCGAAAGGCATCGAAGGGAAGGGAGTGCCCGGTTACACGAACGACGACTTCTATCTGAACCAGCATGTCTTCAACGGCGAGTACTCCTACTTCGGAAAGCTGATCACCCGAAAGCTGACCAAGATCATTAACATCCCCGTGTTCAAGAACACCGGGAACGGCATCTCGATGGCGACGAAGAACCTGGGCTACGCCGCAGTCTGTAACACGGGGCGGCTGCACGGACCGCTGTTCTTCAAAGTCTGCACCGAAGTGCTGGCGGCTCCCCCGGTTCGGGACCGCCTCGTCCTGAACGTCACCGATGGCCTGCGCGCCCAGTACGACGGCGGGCCGGAACCGAACGCCCAGTTCGTGTACCCGCATCACTCCCTGTACTTTGCCACCGACCCGTTCGCTCTGGACATGACGTGCCATAGCCAACTGATCGAGAAGCGCAAGGCGAGCGGCATCAAGGTAAATGAGCACCCACGCTATACTGACTACCTGCGGTATGCCGAGCAGTTGGGGCTGGGAATTGTCACTTCGGAGAAGATCGATTTTCGGAGAATTGAAGCGTGAGATCCGCAGTCATTTGCCTCGCCCTGGTGGTGGGGCTTCTCTCCCCCGCCTTGGGTCAGACCGACGACGAGGCATTGCTGCCGCCCGACGGGTTCTCGGACGGCTGGGAACGTTCGCAGCCGGTGCGCGTCTTCAACGGCGCCGATCTCTACGGTCACATCAATGGCGGGTCCGAATTGTTTCTAGAGTTTGGCTTCGAGCGGCTGACCGTCCAGAACTACAGGAAGGCGGAGGATGAGATTGCGATCGAGCTCTACCGCATGACGGACCGGATCGCCGCGGCGGGCATCTATTTCATGAAGTGCGGCGCCGAGAGCCCGGACCCTGGCCTCAAGGAGCGGCATACGCTGAACAGCTTCCAGTTGATGTTACTCCGGGCCAACTACTTCGTGGTGATCAACAACCTGGAGGGTGAACCTGGTGTGGTCGACGACGTGGTTCTGTTCGCCGACTACATCGCGTCTCGGCTGCCGCCCGCAGCCGAGGTCAAGTTTACCGCCGGACTGCCCGATGAAGGTCGAGTGCCCGGTTCGCTTCGAATCATCCGCGGTGAGTATGCCCTGAACGCTGTTTTCACGCTTGGGGACGGAGACATCCTGTCTTTGGAAGGGAAACGAACCGCCGTCGCTGCCGATTACGAGACGGCGAGTTCCTCGTATACCGTGATCAGCGTGGATTACGGAGAGCCGGAGATCACATCGAGAGCATGGAAGTACCTCGTCCGCAACCTGGACCGGTACCTGACGTTGGTTGCCGCCGAGTCGACCCGTCTGGTCTTCAAAGACCATGCCGGCGAATTCGGTCTGCTGAAGCAGGAGGGGACGCGGGTCGAAGTCCGGGTCCACCTCAAAGACAAGCCCTGATTCGAATGCGGAATGCGGAATGCGGAATGGGGAATGTGGAAGACTCGCTGAGGGAACCTGCAATCTTCGGCGAACGTACAGCGGTTCAATACCGAGAATACTGACGGAGCCCAAGTAGATGAGAGGCAAGCATTCGTTGGACAGAAGGACTTTCTTGAAGACAGGCGTAGCCGCGACCGGTCTGGCTGCCGTCGTGGGCTCTTCCCGGTCTGCGTCCTACCTGCCCGGTCCACCGGCGGGTGACGCAAAAGTTGCCATCGTTTCTTGCCCGACCTACGGGGCAGCGGCGGTCGGCGAGGCCATGCAGAAGGCTTTCGACACGGTGGGCGGCATCGGGACAATGGTTAAAGGGAAAACCGTCACCGTCAAGGTTAACTTGACCCACAGCGGGATCAGGTTCGTCAGGATCGAAGGCCGGCCAGCCGGCGAAACTTACGTCACGCATGGAGATACGGTGATGGCCCTGTGCTCGCTCCTGTTCAAGGAACAGGCCCGCCGTATCAAGGTTGTCGAGTCTTTTCCCGACGCAGGACCATTCGAGCAGCCTCTTCAGGAGATCGGTTGGGATGTTGTCGGTATCCGAAACCTCGGTTTGCTGGAGTTGGAAAATACTCGCAACCTGGGTTCCAGTGCCCGGTACAGCACCGTGAAGGTCCCTTCCGGCGGGTATCTGTTCTCCAGCTTCGAGCTCAATCACTGCTACGCCGACACGGACGTGGTCATCTCGTTAAGCAAGCTGAAAAACCACGTGATCGCAGGTGTCACCCTTTCGATGAAGAACATGTTTGGGATCACCCCGAACTCGCTCTACGGAGACCAGGCGGTGAGCGAGGCGGCGACCAGAGGCCGCGGACGCCTGCATTTTGGAAGCCGGTGGGCTGGGAGAGGCGTCTTTCCGGGCCAAAAAGAGGGCTCGTTCAGTTTCGACGCCGGGGGTCGGATTCCCAGAATCATCGCCGACCTGGCTGCTGCCCGCCCGATCAACCTTGCGATCATCGATGGCATCACCTCCGTGAGCGGGGGAGAAGGTCCCTGGTCAGGCCGGCTCAAAGTGACAACTCCGGGCATACTGATCGTGGGCCTGAACCCGGTCGCGACCGACGCTGTGGGAACTGCGGTTATGGGTTATGACCCGCGCGGCTTGCGCGGGAGTCCGGGGTTCCCTCGGGGTGACAACCATCTGTTGCTGGCGGAGCAGGCAGGCGTTGGTCCGGCGGATCTCTCGAAGATCGATGTCCGTGGCCGCACGATCGAACAGGCCCGGTACGTTTACGGCTAGGCAGACCCGCGTTCTTGCTCTTTCTTAGTCGCGTATGGAGCGAGGGTGTTGGCCACGGCGAGACTTACAGAACCGCAAACGAAGCGTAGTCTGCGGAGTGCGCGGATCGTCACCGTTAGCGATGCGTCGCCCGGGTAGATGGCAGGTATTTATTTCCGGTGATAATCCGCGCACTCCGCAGACGACGCTTCGTTTGCGGTTCTGAACGCGTCGCAAGTTGTTTTCGCTCGAACAACTCGTCGCTTACTCAACCCTCTCGCGTTTGCCATGCAAACCGAGAGAGGCTATGGTGGAAAAGTGTTCATCAGGTTCCTCACCTCTCTTGCCCTGCTCGTCCTCTCACTGACCCCGGGCCTGCAAGGCGACGATACCGGTCGTCAGGGGCGAAACGGTTCATTTTTCTGGAAAGAGTCGAAGGATCCATCGAGCGGATTGACCACCTGGATTCTGGGCAACGACGGGGCGAAAGGCGAGCCGAC
>Ga0105091_10000734_pt1 | contig 14103 bp, 10 predicted proteins | sample PPLLak1March2015_FD_87022 | JGI IMG/M metagenome (GOLD analysis project Ga0105091, IMG submission 87022) | Freshwater sediment microbial communities from Prairie Pothole Lake near Jamestown, North Dakota, USA - PPLs Lake P7 Core (1) Depth... | ecosystem: Environmental > Aquatic > Freshwater >... | reverse complement strand
TGGGGCGCCTGCCTTATCACCCCGAATACTATAAACATCCGGCCCCGCTGGGGCCAAAACCGTGACGCTTCCTTGGTCCGACTGGCGGACCGTCCGGCGGTCCAGCCCATGCTTTCAGGGCTGAGAGTCTTGCCTGGATTCGATAACCCAGGGCTTCGCGAAAAACGCTTCGCCCTGGGCTATTATGTTCCGGCCTTTCAGGCCTCAAGACCTTGTTTTAACACCCTCGCTCGGTGCCCAGCTCTGTAAATAGGCGGTGGTCCCGAGATGCGTATAAAGTGCAGGGCAGAGGCTGGACTTTATACGTATCTCGGGACTCCGGTTAATTCTACCGAAACCCCGGGCCTCTGAAGCGCCAGTAGTTGCGAGCACTCTTTCGGAGTGCGGCAGCCATGCTGCCGCTTTGTGTTCGCCCGCTATGCCGGCGGCCTTTTCGCGGTCGATACGCTTTAGGGCCGCCGGCATGGCCGGCGAGCACAAAGCGGCGGCATGGCCGCCGCACTCCGAAAGAGAACGTGTCAGCACCACGCGCTCACTTCAGAGATGCGTTGGAAATACTCGTAAAAGAGAATCCCGTCGCGCCAGTTCGGATCCGTCTGAAACTTGGGAGCGGCGCCGAAGACGGGGCGGCGGCCATTCTGATCCAGCAGGAAGATGCTTGACAGCCGGTTGACGTCTCACGGGCGACTTCGAACAGTGTCATTTGCCGATCAAACCTTCGTTCTCTGCGGCACTCTCAACCCGTCATAGATCGAGAGATGCTGATACACGTCGCCCCGGCTTTTCTGAAACTTGAGAGACGAAGGAGTCGACCAGACGAGGCTCCCCAAGAGGGCCATTCCCAACCGGCATGCCTTCTTCGCTGCGCCGAGCGGGCTCGCCGTAGTCCAGGTCCCCTCGGGAAATTAGTTTTCGGTTGTGGATTGACTAGCCTTTACTGAGCTTCTTCCTCGGTCAGCTCAATCACGGCGCTTTCCACGGCGCGTCGCAGTGGCGCGGAGAACCCGGTCTCCATCAAAGTGGCGCCGTCAAGCACCTGATCATTGATGGAGAGGCGCGAACGCGCGCCCTCGGGAAGGTTAATCTCCTTAACCCGGTATTTCTTTGCGCCGTCCAGGCCACGCGGTCTAATCGCCGGGAACGCTTCCTCACCGAGACGATAGATGAATACGACAGCCCGGGTTCGATCTGGAGCGACATAGCTCAGCGCCGCCTGAGGGCGATCATAGGGGGATTGCAGCCGATAAAGGTCTCCTCCGAGCACCAACGGTCGAAGGCGCTCCTTGTATACACGCGCGCCGGCGATCACCGTCTTTCGTTCCTCGGCGGACATCTTCGAAACATCCCGATCGATGCCGAAAGCGCCGCTCAGCGCAACGTCCACCGCAAACTTCGCGGGCCGTCTTCCCATGTCGGTCACATGCGCCGAGATCGCGGGCGCTGGGAAAAAGTGACTGAAGCCCCACTGGATAAAAACGCGCTGAACCGGGTCGGTGTTGTCGCTTGGCCAGAACCCATGGAAATACTTTAAAGCTCCGTAGTCGACCCGACCGGAGCCGCCGGCGCAGACCATGGCCATAACGCCGGGGTACCGATCAGCCATGTATTTCATAGCGTCATAAAGCGCCCATTGATAGTCCACCAGCAGATGTTCCTGTCGTTCGGGTGGCAGGTAGCTCGAGCCCGGTTGGGTGACATACCGGTTGCAGTCCCACTTGGTGTAACGGATGCCGGGGTTTGGACCGAAGGTGTCGTCAATCACCTTGCGGACGTGAGCCTGAACTTCCGGGCGCGTCAGGTCGAGGATCATCTGATTGCGGCCGTAAAGCGGCTCGCGGTGAGCCTGAGTGATCACCCAGGTTGGGTGCTTCTCGTAAAGCTCGCTCGACGGGTTCACCATCTCGGGCTCAATCCAGATTCCGAAATTGATGCCCCGTTTTTCCGCTTCCGCGGCGAGGTAGCCGAGGCCGTGCGGCAGCTTCTTCTCGTTCACCTGCCAGTCACCGAGGCCGGCGCGGTCGTTGTTACGCGGGTGCTTGTTGCCGAACCACCCGTCGTCCAGAAGAAACAACTCGACGCCCAGATCACGAGCCCCGTCAAAAAGCGAGACAATCTTCGCCTCGTCGAAATCGAAATACGTCGCCTCCCAGTTATTGAGCAGAATCGGCCGCAGTGCCGATCCGTCTCGGATCCCGTATTTGCGCGCCCAGCGGTGGAAGTTTCGGGTCATGCCCCCCTTGCCCTGTGGGCTAAAGGTCCAGAGCATGCTCGGCGTGCGAAAGATTGTGCGCGGGTCGAGCCGGTAGCTGGATCCGAGCGGGTTAATCCCACAAACTGCGCGCAAGCGGTTGTTCCAGTCAACATCGAAGGTAAATTGGAAGCTGCCGGACCAGGCAAGAGACGCCCCAAAAACGGCCCCGGACTCTTCGCGTGCGGGCTCATCGATCGCCAGGATGAACGAAGGATTGCGCATCTGGTGCGCACGAATGCCAAGTTTGGAATCGAGCACCTTGATGCCTGGCGTCAACCTCTCCTCGACCAGGTGCGCCTCGCGCATGTAGTTTCCCTCCAGCTGTGTCAGCCAGTATCCGGAGGCCTGGAAAACCGGGGACGAGGAACCAAACCGCTCGAGCACGATCGGTTTTTCCTCCTGGTGTTCGATCTCGACCCACTGCTCGATTACGTCTTCGCTGGAGTAGGCGCGAAAATACAAGGTCACTTGGAGCGGATAGTGGCCATCCCGCAGGTCTATTCGCGTCTCCACCCGTCCTCCCTCGGACTCCACCGCGCGATGCGAAACGTAAAGAAGATCGGTCGAGGTATTGCCATCGGCATGGGCGACCTTCAGCGACGGCTCTGTGATCTGGCCGTTGCCATAAGGCGGATAAGCCTCTACCTCGCGGGCCGGCGATCCACTGGGTATCCGGAGAGAACTTTCAGCCGGGCCGAAACCGGCCTGGTAGAGCCGCCCGTCGGAGGCGACCGCAAAGGTCAGTCCCATGTGTCCCGTTTTGATCGTGATGACCGGCCGAGCAGACTGGCCGCTGACTGCAGTCAGGGAGGCTGAGAGAAGTGCAAAGACAATGACGACGGGGACAAACAAGAGGCGGCGCATATCCGGCGATGCTAGCAGAGGAGGCGAAGGGCGACAATGGGGGAGATAGGAATAGCACGATCGTGCTCAGCTTTTTGCGAGCGTCTGATGCGAGCCTGGGTGTTTGCCCACTCGCGCCGGGATGCGATTAGAATAGGCGCGAGGGAGGATGGGATGCGGCGTCTACTTCTGGCTTCCAGCGCCTCGATTTGCTGCTTGGGAATCGCTCTGACCCTTCAGTATGGAGTAATGGCCCGGGCGGCGGTAACGGACAGTTCACAGTTGTTAATCGGAGCGAAAGTCTACGAATACAAGGGCGACTTCACCAAGCTCTTCGACCAGTGGGGGAAAATCGGGCTCAACACCGTCTGGGCGAGCGAAACCCTTGTCCGCACTCCGGGCTTCATGGAGGCCGCCAGGCGACGGAAACTGGGCGTGTACGTCATCGCCCCTATTTTCTTCAACCCAGCGGCGTTGGCCAGCCAGCCCGAGATGTGGGCCATTACCGGGTACGGTGAACGCGCGCGTGACCAATGGGTCGAGTTCGTCTGTCCCTCCCGCACCGAATACCGACGGAGCCGGGTTGAGTGGATCAAGCGGATCGTGCGTGACGTCCAGCCCGAAGGGATCAGCATCGACTTCATCCGCCACTTCATCTTTTGGGAAAGAGTTCCGCCGGACGCGAAACTCGATCCGCTGAGAAGTTCGTGTTTCTGCCCCCACTGCCTCCGGGCTTTCCAGGCGAGCGAGCAGGTCACTTTACCTCGGAACCTGACGACGACGCGGGCTCAGGCACAATGGATTGTCACCAATCACCTGTCTGAGTGGTCGAACTGGAAGTGCCGGACGATCACCTCTTTGGTCGAGACAATCGCCCAGGAAGCGCGGTCCATAAGGCCCGACGTTAAACTTGTCGTCCACCTGGTCCCATGGCGGGAGAAGGACTTCAACGGCGGGTGGAAAACGATCGTGGGTCAGGACGTCGGCGCGCTGGCGAAGTTTGTCGATGTGCTCTCGCCGATGTGCTACGCCCACATGGTCAGGCAGGACGCAGCCTGGATCCACGCAGTCGTCGAAGACGTTCAGCGTCGAGGCCCCGGAAAGGCGGTAATCCCGGCCATTCAGGTTAAAGAGGCCTACCGGCCGGAGGCCATGACCGCCGCGGAATTCGAGCGGCACCTCGGTCAGGCGTTATTGCCGCCCTCCCGAGGCGTGGCCTTCTGGGAGTGGCCTGCCTTGGAGAAGGACAGCCAGAAGCGGGAAATCCTCCGCGCGGCAACCAAGCAGAAGCGATGAAAAGCAACCTCACCGCGTCATGAACGTCCAGCTGATGGTTGCGAGGTTATCGGGCTTGCCCGGTTCCGCCCGAGAAACAGCGCCGACTAGCCGGCCGTCGGAGTCGCGGCTGACGCGCAGATCACGCCACGAGTAAGCTCCCCGCTCGTAATCGAAGGTCTCGCCGTCATCGTCGTAAAGCCTGTAGATCGATTCTTTCGCGCCGTAGTGCCTGATCTCCAGGTCGAATTTCTGTCCCTTTCCTGGAGCTCGCAGCCCGGCCGGCATCATGGGAATGATGCCGCCATCCTTGACGAACAATGGAATCTTGTCGAGCCCGGGTGTGACACTGATGACTTCACCTCCCCCGGCGTGGGCGCCCGTATGGAAGTCGTACCATTTCCCCTTGGGCAAAATGACCAGCCGGGACACCTGGCCTTTGAACATGGGCGCGACCAGCAGGCATTCGCCGGCCATATACTGGTCCTTGACCTCCTTCAAGACCGCTTCCTCATAGGGGTTCTGTTCCAGGCTGGCAACCTTGCTTTCCGTTCTGGTCTCGGCTGCTAGAAAACCGTCTTCGAGCGCCATGGCTCGGAACGGAGGGATGCCGTCGAAACGGTAGCGTGCAAACTCAGTGTAAAAATAGGGCAGCAGCCGCATCCGGAGCAGCGCGATTTCCTTCACCTGTCGCTCGACCTCCGGAAAGGACCAGGGCTTGGTTCCGCTGGCCCAGGCGTTGAGCATGGCCATCGGGGAGAAACAAACCGACTGCATCCGCCGCAGCCACTCCTCGCCTCCCTGGGACGACCGCACCTCGGGAGTCCACAGTACGCCGGCGAAGCCGCTGTTGCACAGTGCGGTGATGAAATCCTCGTGGCTATAGTAGTCGTTGTAGATAACGTAGGGGAACGAGGCCGCGCCCGCGTTCGATGCCCGCGTCAGCCCATACGTTCGCAGGTTCTTCTCTCTGTAGATTCGGGCCGTCACTTTCTGAAGCAGGACTCCGTAGGTCTGCCTGATCTGCTCGGCAGTCAAACCTGAAGGAAACGTCGCCACGTCAGGCCAGAGGTAGTAATCGTATCCGTCTGTTTCATCGATCTTGTAGCCGCTCACCCCGATGTCCACGTGTTCCTTTTTGAACAGCTTGACAAGGGCGTCGACGGCCTTCGGGACGGTGAAATCGGGCACGACGCCGAGCCAGACCGTGTGAGAGGACGACAGGGGAAGCAGGGTTTCGTAGACCGGGGATTCAGGCGAAACGTAAGGGTTGGTCCAGAGGTTGATCCGGATCCCCATGCCTGTCATCTTCTCAACAAAACCGGCGGGCGCCGGGAACCTGGTTTTGTCCCACATGAAGGTGCACGGGTAGGACTTGCTTTGCCACCCAGGTTCCAGGCCGATGACATCGAGCGGGAATCCCCGTTCGGCAAATTCCCGGGCCTCGGCCAGCACCTGGTTCTCGTCGTAAAGCCGCGGCACGCGGTGGCTGAATCCCAGTCCCCAGCGAGGCGGCAGGCAGCCGCCGCCGGTGAACAGGTTGTACCGCCGGACGGCGTCGAGTGGCTTGGGCCCGCCAAAGACGTAAATCTCAACTCCGGCTGCCGGAACCAGCATTTCGACAGAATCCGAGTACGGTCTGGCCGACCAGCCTTTGTCGGTATTCCGGTCGCGCGGCTGAGGAAAGTCGGGACTGTCTTTGCGCACTCCGGTCCCTGACCAGACCCGGATATAGCGGGCCGAGTTCACGAAGACTCCGTAGCCGCGACTGGATACATAAAAAGGAACGGGAGCATGCGTTCGCCCGTCGTCTTTTCCTCCGTAGTGGTCGACGTGCAGTTGGAGGATGCGGCCGCGCTGGTGGATGGTCTTGAAATTCAGGCCGAAGCCGTAGACTTGCTCGTTGCGCCCTAACGGGAACCGCAAATAGGTTTCTCCGTTTTTGACGTCTGCGGCAATCAAGCCGGCGGGGAAAGGAAATTGCGCTGGCTCAACCCGGGCGAGCGCTTCTCGCGCAGGGGGCACGCCTGCCGCCTTCAACAGGTCATACGCCTCCGGCTGCCCGACCATCGACTTCCAGACGCCCGGCGCTACCTCCGACCACTGCAGTTCAGAAGCCGGCAAATAGGCGGTAAGACACCCGAACAGAATCGCGAGGAAAAATGCTCTTTTCACTTGTAGCCCTCATTCAAAAGCTCCACCCACGGGGACCAACTCCACCTCGATCACGTCAACCAGTCTCGTCCGGGCTGCCGCCGGAAGCAGGACTTTTACTGTTCCGCCTGAATACCGCCGGCGAATGGAGTCATCGGCCGGAGGCGCTGTTGTGCGGCTGCAGCCCCCAGTCCCAGAGCGAAAAGGATCAACAGCCAAACAGCGCCTTTTTCGTACTGACGAGCCCGATTCATCTGTGACCTCCTGCGGGGTTAGAACCGCGCCACTCCAAGTCTTTCAGAGCCGGAAGCGTAACGCGCAAAGCGACCGGATTACGTGCCCCTTTTTGAGCCGATCCGGGGGTGCGCAATCCGGTCGCTACGCGCTCGTCATTGTTAACGTTAACGGGAATAGTGCGCCGGAGCAGGAGCGATGTCAAGCGGATTGTGTGTGGTTGCATCACTTCTGCCGGCGTTTGGAAGCTGGGGCTTCTATCGTGAGCCACCGTCTGGAGCGAACGCCGCGTGTGAGCGGGCGCTTCAGGCAGTTCCTTGTGGCGTAAGCCTCTCACCGACAGTTTAACGCTTCTTCACCCGAAGTGGCGAACTCACAGCGTAACTCGGCGGTTAGTCTTTGATCTCTGTCTGCCTGTTTCGGCGAGGGGCGTGGTGTCTGAATCAGCGGTGACTGCCACCCCGTCGTCTACGCGCATTACCATCTCCCTGTCCCGATTCCCCTTCAACGAACATCGGCGTGGTTGCGGCGCCGCTGGCGTTGAAGGCGTCCGGCAGACCGAAGCGTGAGGCCAGTGACCCTCAAGCTCCCAGCTCGATCGTAGCGCCCGGATGACCCGCTCCCGCAGCTCGGCCTCGAAGGAAACCGCACTCACTATCCCGTAATACGTGACGGTCCCGTCTTCTTCGGGCGAGGAGGCTACGCAACCGGCGGCGCTCCGTATGCGCGATAGCAATGGTCGGGTCCCTCCTCCGCCAGATCGGCTGTCAAGATCAAGGGTCTCTTTTCCGCTTGACGCCTCTTGATCCCGGCACTACGGTGTTGGATCTGGGAGGACACACTATATACGGACAAACATCGGCTTCAAATGACCCCATGGGAGTACTTGGGGACGGGGTGAAGAACGTCGAGGTGACGAACGGGACAATTTTGGGCTTTGGGAGTGGAATCCCGATCTACAGGGTTAGTCAACTTACAAGCCAGGTGAAAGAGTGACGACTCGACTCAAGAAACGGGAACGCAAGGAGACGATGCGGCGGCGGCATTTCTTTCGCTCGTTTCTCGCCGACACGATCTCTGCTTTTGATGAAGTCCGCGGACAACGGCAGATGAGCCTCAACGATCTCGACAAGTTGCCTGATGACATTCTGCGGAAGATGGCTCCGGTTCGAGAGACTTTTGGTCCCTATGCTGTCGAGCAAAATCAACTGGTCGCCCTCGGAACAGAGGGGAGGGCACTACGAGTCATCCATGTGCTGGACGATTGGGAAATTCATGTCTGGCAGCAATTCGACGGGATGTCGACCATCGATGCGATATCGAGACAGCATACCCTCACTCACGGCGTACAGCCGGACGAGGCGTATCAGAGGGTCAAGTCACTGTTCATCGCCCTGTCCAGTTACATGGTCTGCCGCCCCTCCGGTCCAAATCAGAGTATCGATCACCGATCCGGTTGAATGCATCCTCACACGGACGTCTCGGCGGGGCTCATTCGCTCGACGTCATGGATCATGAAATCCACACACCAGGAACCGGAGGCCGTCAGGGTGTAGCTGGTCTCTTCGCCTTCTCGCCTCAACAAGCCGTGGGACAGCCAGCGCTCCAGCAACGAGCGGACGTGCATGTCAGGGATGAGCGATTCCTCAAAGTAGCCGCACATAAGGGCGGCGGTCGCCCGTTCGACTGCCCGAAGGGCGAGGGGTTTCGTGATTCCGCCCTCCAGGGCGGGGCCGTTCGCCGGACAGTTCCTGAGGTACGCGGCAAGCCCCGTGTGGCGATAAACGAAGTCTGAGAACACCCCATCGGCCGTGGGACCGAAGGCGAGCAGGTCCTCCCCGCGAAGGGCGTGGCGCAAATAAAGGCTCCGGTCCTCGGGGCGCGCATAGTGATCGAAGTGGTTCTTGCGGTAACCATTCTCCAGCAGGATCTGCTCCAGAACAGCCAAGAAAGTGAAGTCCGGCAGCGGGTCTGAACTAGAGGCGCCGAGTTTGTTCATGGCGCGCCGGTTCCGGTTGGACAGGCCCAGTCGATAGAGCGAAAAGCCGTGGATTCCCAGGGCTATCAGCCGGCGGACGGTATCCGCCAGGCCGGCCAGCGATTGGCCGGGGAGTCCATAGATCAGATCGACCGATACCGCGAAACCGGTCTCCAGCGCGTCACGAAGACGACGCAAGACAGTCTGCGGATTCTCGCGACGACCGATATGCTTGCGCACATCCTTCTCCAGCGTCTGGACGCCGACGTGGAGTCTGCGGCAGCCAATAGATCGAAGGAACGCCAGGTTTTCGGGGGTGCAGTCACGTGAAGTGGATTCGACGGCGATCTCGGTTTCACTTGAAATCCCGAGCCGTGCGACGAGGCGGTCGGAAAGCTTGGCGAAATCCGCTTGGCCGAGAGATAGCGGGGTTCCGCCGCCCCAGTGAACGGTCGTCGCAGGGCGGCAGGCGAGGGCAGGCGCGGCATCGACCCAAAGATCGATCTCACTGAGCAGCGCCGTAACGAAGCCGGCCCGGGTGGGTTCGTGATGCGCCAATGGATCGGCGAGGCACCCGCAGAACTTGCATCTTCCTTCGCAAAGCGGCACGTGCAGGTAGATGGAGAGCGCGTTCGCGCCCTCGTCGGCCGCGGCCCGGCGGCACGCTTCGGTCCACGCGGTGGCGCCGGCGATCTCCCACGGTTGTTTGGTCCAAACAGGGCCGGGAGTCTGCCGCAGTTCGACGGGGTAAAGAAGCCGAGCGGTCTCCCACTGGGCCGCCGCACCGGCTCGGTCGATCCCCTCGGGTGCAGAGCGGAGCAGTTCGGCAAGCCCAGTCCGGTGTTGGTTGGACGTCTCGCCCTGAACGACGATATCTGGTGACCGGCGCTCCTCCGATTCAATCTCGCGCGCCGCTTCAAGAATCCAGGCTACGGCCAGTTGGCGGTTGACCACGCACCGGAAGCGGGCCTGTTCCGTCGCACCATAAACGTCGCTCACGTCTTGGGTCTCGGGGGTTCGTGTCGCCCGGCCGGCGGACGAAATCGTGCAGTGATCGGGGCAGGAGCGGGCGCAGTGCAGCTGGTTCAGGCAATCATGGCATGCGTTCGGGATCCTTTGAGCCTCCTGTTTGTACGAGGCGATCCTTTCGAAATCGAGATCGAGGCCGCTGCGCTGCCTGTCGTAGTGTCCGATCACGCGATCGGCGCCATTGCGGGAATCGACCTGGACGAAACAGGTCGTGACAGATCCGCCCGGCACCATGCGGAGGTTATTCGACAGGATGTCACAATAGGGGCCGTGCGGCTCGTCGAGGCGGACGCCCGAGCAATCAAGACTGCACCCAAGCTCACGGGCCCGCTTCTGGGCGGCCAGGAAGTATCGGAGATAGTCGGAGGCATCCTGGAGTCTGAAACCGCCATTGCCGGCACGGTAGACCGGTTCGAATCGAACTTGGGACGCGCCCAGGCGACGGAACAGATATTCGACAATCTCGGACTGAAGCGCGACCGTCTCGGGGGTGATCGTCGCGCGCACTTCCAGACAGCCGCCCGCTTCCCGGACGGCGTCGGCAGTTCGCTCGACGAAAAGCGAGGACCGGCCTTCGCGCAGCGGCCGGAGCCGGTCCTGAATCTCCGGCGGACCGTCGCACGACAGGCCCACCGTATCGAAATTTCGGGCCAGCCAGCCGGCCCGCTCGGCGATCAACTCGATCGCACCAGGCGTGTGCGGATCAGTCGTCAGCACACCGTTGGTGGCGATGTAGCCGCGCCATTCCACGCCCGATTCAGCCGCCAGACGAACCGTCAGTGAGCGGATTCTCTTAACGACGTCCCAGTGGACGGTCGGCTCGCCGCCTCCGTGCACAGCCAGAACGAACGGCTTGTTCTTAAGCCGGCAGTTGTCAATCACGAAACGAGCGGCCGCCTCAATAGCCTTCTCGTCGAGTATGGCCTGCTCGCGACTGACCGGATAGCGAGAGATCGAAGATCTTGGGCTGTCTTGCGAGGCAAAGCAGTACGGGCAGTTCAGGTTGCAGAAGTTGCTCAGGTAGACGGTCAGGCACTCCGGGGCGAAGGGGGAAAGCATGCGGGAACGGTATTCATCCAGGGCCGTTTCCGCACCGTGCTCCAATGATTCCAGCGTGACGGAGAGCCGCGCAAAACGGTCCGACAGTGCGTGTCCCTTCCATGCCTCCTCGGCGGCAACGCTCTCCTCGGGCGTCAGGACCGACAGGCTGCCAGGAGTGTAGACGAGGTTCCGGGGACCAAACTCGATCAGGAATAGAGGCAGTTGCGGGTGAATCCGCCTGACTTTCGTCTCCAAGTCGGCAACTTACCTCTCAGTTCGGATACCAATAACCGCCGCAACCGCTGCTTCGAGTCCCATCGACGCAGTTGCAGGTGCAGACGGCGCCCGTGGGCAGCGGGCTTCCGCAGGGCAATGAGTAGCTTACGCCGTTGCGGGTGTATTCGACTAGCTTCGCCTCCGGGAAGCTGCCCTCTCGCGTGATGAAACAGGCAGGAAGTGGCTTTCCTTCGGGGAGCGAGAACAGCGTTATGTGGTTAAACGCGGAGGCCAGCCTCTCCCCGTCCGGAGCTATTGCCAAGCCAAACACGGCGTCGGACAGGGTGATGGTTTTCCGAAGAGCACCGTCGGGCAGTGACCACAGCTTGATCGCACCGCGTTGGCTCTCGGGACATACACCCGTGTTGGGAGGGTCAACACAATACAAGCCGGCAGCGAGCCATCGTCCATCCGGGCTGATACGCAGCCCATTGATACTCACCGCCTGCACGGGTAACTCGGCGATAAGCGTCTTATCGGGCACAGACCACAGCTTTACTCCTGGTGGTTGGCAAACGGCCAACAGTTGCCCGTCCGGGCTAATTGCAATCCTACTTGGGTACTCTTGCAAGCCGGTCAAGGTCGCCTTGAGGTCGCCACCCAGCGACCACAGCTGGATCTTGAAACCGTTGTCGTCGGGCTCCGCAAAAGCGAAGAGTTGCCCATCAGGACTGAGTCCCAGTCTGCCGCAACGGCGCTCGGTCAGAGTCCTCTCGAGCACGCCATCCGGCAGTGACCAGAGTTGGACCTTCCCTTGGTAAATGGTCGCAATCCCGTTGGTGCCGGCCGATACCATGCGGCCCTCTCGACCTAACCCCAGCTCCGTTACGCCACTTTCCGTGAAATCCGGATTTCCGGAATAAGCTGGTATGACCTTGAGAAGCTCACCATCCGGCAAAGACCACACACGGATCTGTCCTTCTCTATTCCCCGCAGCGAGCAATCGCCCATCCGGACTGAATGCCACAGCTTGGACGAAATGGTAAGAACCAAACGACAGACTCTTCAGAAAAGCGCCGTCTGGCAATGCCCAGAGACTGACCTCTCCAACCGAGTCCGCTGAAGCGAGTATCCGGCCGTCCGGGCTGATGGCCAAGGCTAGGATCATATCGCGCGTCGGGTACCCGCCCGTCGGGCATTCCGCTCGCGCGGCTTTAGTGATTACTGCTGCACTCGCGGCGGCTGCCAGAAGCCCCCTGCGGCTGAGCGTCCAGCCCGACCGCCCCTTGCGGACCGCGTAGACCTGGGGTGTCCTGTCGGATGGAGCCGAGGCGTTCGCACGGCGGTTCGACATTTCTTTCTTTTCTTCCTCTGGCATTCGCGCTCCTTTGCTATTGAGCCGGGACAGATACCGCCGGGACAACCCCGAAGCACGCACCCATTGTCCTCGATCGCATCTTTCCCCCCCGTCGGTGCATCACTCGAGCGCCGTTCAAACCGAGCGGAGCGCGCGGGGCTGGCGCCGGTCGCCGTAGGCACTCGTGTCTCTCACACCTTCTCAGTTCGGATACCAATAGCCGCCGCAACCGTCGCTTCGAGTCCCGGCGACGCAGTTGCAGGTGCAGACGGCCCCCGTTGGAAGCGGACTTCCGCAGGGCAATGAGTAGTTCGTGCCGTCGCGGGTGTACTCGACAAGCTTCGCCTCTGGGTAGCTGGCCTCTTTCTTGGTGAAACAGGCCGGAAGCAACTTTCCATCAGGCAGCGTCCAGAGTCTGATGTGGTAAAACCCCTCGGCAAGCCACTCCCCATGCGGAGCTATCGCCAGGGGGTAGGTCTGTTCCGCCAGTGCAGTAGTTCTGTGCAGGCGCCCGTCAGGTAATGACCACAGACTGATCCCATCGTGAAAACACGGGGGCGTGGGGGCAGGGCCGGGACAAACTACGTTTGCCGCGAGCCATCGTCCATCCGGGCTGATCCTCAGCGCGCTGACACTCATCGCTTGCACGGGTAAGTCGATAAACGTCTTATCGGGCACGGACCACAGTTTTACTCTTGCTCCTCCTGGCGGAAACGCCGGCCCGCAAGCCAGCAGCTTCCCGTCCGCGCTAATCGCAATCACGTCCGGGGGCTCCTGCACGCCTGTCAAAGTCGCCTCGAGATCGCCACCTATCGACCACACCTGGATCTTGAAGCTTTCGTCCTCTGCAAAGGCGAAGCGTCGCCCATCAGGACTAACCCCCACTCCGTATCTGTGCCGCTCGGTGAGAGTCCTCAGGAGCACGCCATCCGGCACCGACCAGAGCTGGACCTTCCTTCGGGCATAGGCCCATGCATCCCCGCCCCCAGCCGACACCATGACGCCTTCCGGGCCTAGCCCCAGTGCCGTTACGCCATAATCCGACGATCCGGGATAGGCAGAGATGACCCTGAGAAGCTCACCATCCGGCAAAGACCACAAACGGATCTCTCCTTTCACATTCCCTGCAGCGAGCAATCGTCCGTCAGGGCTGATTGCCACGGCTCGGACAGAATCATAGGAGCCAAAGGACAGATCCTTCAGAAGCGCACCCTCGGGTAGTGACCAGAGACTCACGACCCCGAGTTCAGCTGAAGCCAGTATTCGGCCGTCCGGACTGATAGCCAGGTCGAGAATGGTATTTTTCGTCGAGTACCCTTTCTCGTGGCATTGCGCTCGTGCGGCTCCAGTGATTGCTGCGGCACTCGCGGCGGCTGCCAGGAGCCCCCTGCGGTTGAGCGTCCAGCCCGACCGCCCCTTCCGGACCGCGTAAACCTGCGGCGTCCTGTCGGACGGAGCCGTTTCGTTCGCACGGCGGTTCGACATTTCCTTCTTTTCTTCCTCTGGCATTCGCCGCTCCTTTGCTTTTGAGCCGGGGGCAGATTAGTCATGCCTTCCTTAGAAGGCGAGCAGGTCGTAGCCGCTGCTTTGCACCCCTTGTTGCCCTTGGTAGAGTCTGACTGTCCCGGTCTGACTATCCGTCACTTTGATCGTGTACTGAACGTCCGTCAGTGCCCCGTAGAACACCCAGAAATGGCCGTTGACCCCTCGGGCATCCAGAATCTT
>Ga0105091_10000733_pt1 | contig 14107 bp, 15 predicted proteins | sample PPLLak1March2015_FD_87022 | JGI IMG/M metagenome (GOLD analysis project Ga0105091, IMG submission 87022) | Freshwater sediment microbial communities from Prairie Pothole Lake near Jamestown, North Dakota, USA - PPLs Lake P7 Core (1) Depth... | ecosystem: Environmental > Aquatic > Freshwater >... | reverse complement strand
TGTTTTTCTTTTCTTTAATGCCTGCATTAAAGAGAGGCCGCCGTTTAAATCCGGCTGATTGAGTTTGATGATTTCATCTGCCGCAATTGATTGAGGATTTGGAGACGCCTGGGTATTTGCATCCTGCGCGAAGGCAGAATTTGCGATACCAATAAAGCCGACGGCAGGGACTGACTTTAAAAACATCCTGCGATTCATATGGACCTCCAATCTCTTATATTAGAAACGTAATCGATTTTAGCTCAAAGTGATTATTTTAGCGAAACAAAGCCGGAGAGTGAAGATATTTCCGATTTGCCTCCCTCAATAAGTCCCTTAAAAGTCACTGTAATATTAAATGATTGACATAGAACAATAATGTGCTATAAAGAGTATTATACAGAGATTAGAAGAGTCTTAGGCCGCAAGGGAAGATAAACTAACCTTTGCGGCTTTTTTATTTGGCAATTGAGCCAATGGAGTAATTATGTCAAAAGCGGTAAAAACCTCAGCGGAGGGCAGAAAATGTGCATTTCCCAATTGTAATCGCACTTTGAGCGTATACAACCATGAGGCATATTGTCATTGTCATCTGTACCAGATGTCTGAAGAAGAAAAAATTATGCGTTCTCTTCATATCATAAAGCCGCAGGAACAACATAATAAAGCATAATAAAGATAGAATTTGAACAAGAAAACAGCATTAATCCCTGATAATCAGGGACAAAATAGCAGTTTTTGGAAATTCTGATAAAAAAATATTAATTTTTAATGCATAAGTTTAAATCTGCGTTATAATAAGCATTTTGCAGGGCATATCTTTTAGCTTCTCGAGGATATTCTCAGCCAGAAAAATTTGAGAGGCATTATAGATTGACGGCCGATTAAAAGGCCAAGGAGCAGTTTAGTGAGTACAGGTAAAGTAAAATGGTTCAATGATTCAAAAGGTTTCGGGTTTATAGTAGCCGACGACGGCGGCCCGGACTTGTTCGTTCACCACTCGGAAATAAAATCATCCGGGTATGCAAGCCTGGCTGAAGGACAGGTTGTAGAGTACGTGGTTGGCCAGGGCAAAAAAGGGCCATGCGCGACCAACGTAATCCCAAAATAAGAATTAAGACCAAAATGATTTAAAGGAAAGGCCCTGCTTGGCAGGGCTTTTTCATTTTAAAAAAGAAATAATACGATTTTCGATTAGATTTTAAATTTATTTGCGATATAAACCGTTAATCATCAAGTGATTACGCTAACTAAGCAATTTACTTATTTACAAACCCATATCGAGAAGAGATTATCATAGTATCCATCCGCCTATCCTGGGGATGGGGCTGTGAAAAAAATAATTCGAAGTAAAAGGGATTTGAAAATATAGCTACCCATTAATTCGAGCAGATGGCCCGAATAAATGGCAGTGAGCCGAAAAACCGGCTAAGGGGTTTGAAATGAAAATTCTGCTCATAAACCCGGAAGTGCCAAACACATTCTGGAGCTTAAAAACCGCACTTAACTTTATATCCAAAAAATCATTTCTTCCGCCGCTTGGACTGCTTACCGTTGCTGGAATGCTGCCTGAAACGTTTGAAAAAAAGCTCATCGATATGAATGTAACGAAGCTGCGCGACAAAGATATCAAGTGGGCGGATTACGTATTCTTGACAGGAATGGTAATTCAGAAAAATTCGATAGACCAGATTATCGAAAGATGCAAAAGGCTCGGGGCCAAGATAGCCGCAGGCGGCCCGTTGTTTACGATGTTTCCGGAGGGATATACAAAAATAGACCACTTAATCTTGAAAGAAGCGGAAATTACGCTGCCTTTGTTTTTAAGAGACCTTCAAAAAGGATGCCCGCAACCGTTTTATACGACCCACGAAAAGCCGGATTTAAAAAATACACCGATACCGCAATGGAATTTAATCAATATGAAACAATATGCGGTGATGTGCCTTCAATTTTCAAGGGGATGCCCATTTAACTGCGATTTTTGCGATATAACAAATCAGCTTGGGCGGGTGGTGCGGACGAAGAGCTCACAGCAGATAATTGCCGAACTCGATAGTATTTATAACCATAATTGGCGCGGCGATGTTTTTTTTGTAGACGACAATTTCATAGGAAAACGCCAGCAGCTTAAAAACGAGCTGCTGCCGGCAATGATAAACTGGATGGAGAAAAGAAAATATCCCTTCAACCTTAATACCCAGGCGTCAATAGACCTTGCAGATGATGAGGAGCTGATGAACCTGATGGTCAAGGCCGGATTCGATTGCGTATTTATCGGCATCGAATCTCCTAATGATTCAAGCCTGGCCGAATGCAATAAGATGCAAAACGCCGGCCGTGATATTGTCGCAGCGGTCAAGAAAATACAGCGGTTTGGTATGCAGGTCCAGGGCGGCTTTATTTTAGGATTTGATAATGACACGCCGGGTGTATTTGATAAGTTAATAAATATGATTCAGGATAGCGGCGTCGTTACAGCAATGGTTGGACTTCTCAATGCGCCGCGAGGAACAAAGCTTTATAAAAAGCTCATGAGCGAAAACAGGCTTACGACACCCCCTACGGGCGACAACATGGACTGCACGATGAATTTTGTGCCGAAAATGGACATCCATGAACTGCTCAAAGGCTATAATAAAGTGCTAACTACGCTCTATTCGCAAAAAAACTATTGCCAGCGCATAAAAACATTTCTAAAGAACTATCAATACAAAAGTAATACTAAACTTTCAATAAGGTATCCCGATATAAAGGCCTTTGTAAAATCATTATGGAAACTCGGGATGATAGAAAAAGGCAAAATGCATTATTGGCTCCTTCTTTTATGGTCACTGCGGGCGCCTCACAAACTTGCGATGGCGGTGCGGCTGTCGATTTACGGACTTCATTTTAGAAAGACGCTTAAGAATCTTCAAAACCGAATGGATGAATTTGCAGTAAAATCCGTTTCTGACAATAATGAAATTTTACAATAAAAAGGCATGCCGCCTGAAGACGCATCAGACGACATTGCCTCTTTGGTACTAACAAACGAAAACATACGTCCTGATTTACTGACCTTTAACTTTGATCTTCGTGGGTTTTGCCTTTTCAGATTTCGGCATCTTAATTGAGAGAATGCCGTCTTTATATGAGGCATCAATCTTACTTGACTCTACCTCTGAAGGGAGAGTTAAATCACGCCTGAATGTGCCATAGCTGCGTTCGGCATAGAAATAGCCCTTTTCCTGCTCTTGTTTTTCCTGTCTCTTTTCGCCACTGATACTCAGGATGTTTCCCTGCACGGAAATATCAATGTCTTCGGCACGACATCCAGGAACCTCGGCCTTGACCATAATATTATTTTCATCCTCGCTGATGTCTAATGGGGGCCATACTTCTCGCTCACTCCATATTGCGGGGCGTCCGCCGAAAAATGAGCTGACGAGGTCATCCATATCCCTGTGCAGACGGGCCAATTCGTTTTTTTCTCTTGTAAACGGAACCAGTTTCATAACCATTTCTCCTTTCTTTATCCAATGTTTATCTCACTTTTTTCCATTAAATTATTTGCAAAATTCGTGCCAAATTTAGGTCCATCCTTTACACACCATCTTTGGCGTAAAAATAAGGTATAGCGGTTTTTAGGACCTTTTTGCCTGCCATTAAAACTGCCATTTTGGCAATTAATTTTAGGCTAATTCGATGGTACGAAAAGCTGGATTCCCGCCTCCGCGGGAATGACAATAAATCAATTTTTTTTGAGTGTTTTTAAAGTAAACAAGACAACAAATGAGCTGATTTTATGGGTACGAACAAAGCTGTTTATTTGGGAATTGATTTTAGTCATACTGCTGCCGTGCATCATGGCAAATAGATTAAAAGGGAAGCCATTAAAGGGTCGACGCTTGTAACAATGGCTGACGTTCTGAAGGGAGGCTAATTTTTTTCCGGTTGTTTCTATCCTTGATTTATTCACATTGCAGGCCAACATCGCGTTAGCAGTGAAGCCAATTATATTATGGTTCACGACAGCACCTATGCGGCTGATTACTCCAGACTCAATCATATTGTTAATTTTAGAAATATCTAAATTGCTGAATGGTTTTTGGACAGGCTTCAATCCCTTTTGAAGCTTTTTCAATATCATTAAATCAGCTTGATTTAAGTTAATGGTTTTAACATTGTTGAAATTTTGTTTTCTATTTTCTTGAAGCAATTTTTTGCCATCGCTTGTGGCGTCGAATCGGGCATCTAATTTAAAAGTGCGTTCTACAGGCAAGCTATGAAATTCAATTCCAAATTGTTTTGATATTTTTTTTAAGGTACTATCCATCTCTTTTTGGGAATCGGCCCTCAGAGTAAACCAGAGATTATAGTAATGGTCACGGAGATAATTGTGTGAAACACCCTGCAATTTGTTGACTGCCGAGATGACTTTTTTCAAATCTTTTTGCTCAATATGGGCAGTAACCAGTGTGCTAACTTTGCCTATAGCACGCCAATTGATTGTTACACCGAGCCGCCTGATTACATGGTTTTTAAGGAGGGCCCGGGTGCGCCTGATGACTTGATTTTCTGTGCTTTTTAGATTACGCGCTATTATCGAAAATGGTCTTTCATCCAGGGGCAACCCAATCTGAAGGGCATTACAGAGCCGCTTATCGAATGCGGATAAACTGGCCATTTATTTGCCCCGCTTTGGAACGTATCCGCATATCGGGTCGCCGGCAAGATAGCTTCCCATCATAGTCATTGCCCTTGCTTTACAGCCGCCGCAAATTTCGACATACTCGCAGTCACCGCACTTGCCTTCAAAACCGGAAGTATCGCGGACCTCATTTAAGAGTTTGGATCCGCGCCAGATTTTGGCAAAATTAAAATTATTCTCGACGAGATTGCCCGCAGATTCTTCTAGAAAGCCACAGGTCTGGACATCGCCTTTATAGCTTACAAAACCGAAACCCTTGCCGCCCATGCAGCCGGTGCCTTCAGCGACAAGGCCTCTTTCTTTTGCCTGCTCGCAGATTCTGGCAAACGCAGGGCCGCAGGTGACCCTGATATCGATATCCTTTTTTAGTTTCATACGCAGCAGCTCATTGAGGATATACTCATATTGAATGGGGTCGAGAACCGCATCATCCATCTCGGCGGCACGGCCGGTCGGGACAAGCATAAAGGTATTGAAACACGTAGCACCGAGCTTTTTGGCCAATTCTACTATGCCGATGATTTCAGTAGCGTTTTGCTTATGTATTGTTGTATTTATCTGGAAAAGCATCTTTGCTTTGCGGGCAATTTCGGCGGCTTTTATAACTGTATTGAAGGCGCCTTCGGTTTCCCTGAAATGGTCATGAGTTTCGGCGATAGCGCCATCGAGACTGAAAGATAAGGCTGAAACGCCTGCTTTTTTGAGTTTGACTATGGATTGGTCATTTAAAAGATAGCCGCAGGTTGCCATCACGATGCGCAATTCCTTTTCTTTGGCATATTCGATAATCTCATACAAGTCCGGCCGCTCCATAGGTTCGCCGCCGGTTAGTATCAGGATAGGTTTTGCAAATGCGGCAATAGAAGAAATTATCTTTTTGCATTGTTTGGTTGAAAGCTCTTCGCCTCCATGGGGCCCTGCTCCCGCACGGCAATGCTTACAACTGTACCTGCAATGCCGGGTGATTTCAAAGGCGATAAGTCTTGGTCCGGTCTCATCAACCGTCTTATGTCTCGCTTTTAATGTTTGAGTCGGCATAACTTCTCCAGTGTAGTTTATTCGCAAAATTACGTCAATTGTTCAGGCTAAGTTTTTAGCTTGCGTTGAATAAGGAAAATACTTATATTTGAACGGCGAAGATATTAAAAATTAAAAAAAGAAAGGGATATATATGTCTAAAAGCCGCGATACAAAAAAAGAGACAAAGAAGAAACCGCAAAGGACATTGGAAGAAAAAAGAGCTGCCAAAAGAGCCAAGAAAATGGGACTATAAAAAATAGCCAAAAAAGCAGAAAACAAATTTTATTTTTTGAGGAGTTTAGCTGCTTCTTTAGCGAAGTAGGTGATAATAATATCAGCGCCTGCACGCTTGATGCTTGTGAGGATACACATCATAGCATCTTCTTTATCGATATGGCCTGCGGCAGCGGAAGCGTGAATCATCATATATTCACCTGAGACATTGTAGGCGGCGATAGGACAATCGAAACGTTGACGTGCACGGCAGATTATATCGAGATAGGGCAAGGCAGGTTTGACCATAATAATATCCGCACCCTCTTCAATATCGAGGGCCATTTCAGCGAGAGCCTCTCTGGCGTTTGCGGGGTCCATCTGGTAGGTTTTTCTATCAATTAATCCGGTTGAGGCATCAGGGGCAGATTCGGCGGCATCCCTGAAAGGGCCGTAAAAGGCGGAGGCAAATTTCGCGGCATAAGACATAATCGCGACGTTAGGGAAATCATTCTTTTCAAGGGCTTCTCGAATTGCCTTGACCCGGCCATCCATCATATCTGAAGGGGCAACGATATCGGCCCCGGCCTGTGCGTGAGATAATGCAACTTTTGCGAGCAATTCTATTGTTTCATCATTATCGATTTTGCCATTTTTTATCAGGCCGCAATGGCCGGTAGTTGTATAGGCACAAAGGCAGAGATCTGTAATGACAAGAAGCTGGGGAACAGCTTTTTTAATAGCGGCAATTGCCTGCTGGACGGCGCCATCTTCTGCCCAGGCCTGCGAGCCTGTTTTATCTTTTTTATCAGGCAACCCGAAGAGCAGAACGGCCGGAATGCCGAGTTTTGCGACTTCTTGGGCTTCTTTAGCAATTAAATCGGATGAGAAGTGGAAACAATCAGCCATGGATTCAATTGGTTCTTTTATCCTATTGCCGCTGCGGACAAAAAGGGGATAGACGAGGTTATCGACAGATACGGTCGTCTGGCGAACCAGCCGGCGCATCGTTTCGTTTACCCGCAGCCGCCTCATTCTATTATTTGGAAAACTCATTCTTTTATTTCTTATTTATTATTTATTATTTTGCCGAATCTCAAGTTGCTTTTATCTATTATATCTTTTCTTTTGGTTTTGTCAGGTATTTTGAAAGACGAAAAATCTTCACCGCAGATTACACAGATTTCACTGAAAAAATTGCCGCAAAAATACATCAATTTTAAAGAAATGGAACATTTGTTTTTAGCGTAAAAAGGTGTTTTTTTTATGTGAAAATAAGGAATCGCACCCTCATTTTTAGCTCAAAAACAGCTATGGGGATGCGAGAAACGGCTAAAATGTGACTCCTGGCTGACTCAAAACGTATTACAAACGTACTCCAAACGACCCCCAAACGGTACCGAAACTATCCCTATATGACCCCCAAACGGATGACAAATGGCGAGGTCTGAGGACGGTGATAAAATAACCAATCCACCTTCGTTCAAAACTACGGCGGATAAATGTCCAATATTAAATTTCAATAACCAATTAGAAAAAAAAGATAATGAGTTGTAGGACGGAAGCAGGATGTCAGGTGATCAGGAAAAGATATTTCATGTAAAAATATTCATGCAAGTTTTCCAAGCACTATTCTCTATATTTAGGCTCGACAATAATTCAGTATGCTGATTCTCAGAATTCACTGTTGCTATTTGACAACAATAGGTGACTGTCCCTAAAATAAAATCCGGGAAAAATCCGAGCCAATCTTTGATGCAACAAACACCTTTAACCACAACAGCTATTCCGAACCTTTTTTAACAGGTTCATGACTCTTATATTCTGTCTGGTCTAGATACTTGTTAACCCTATGATACCACCACCAATTACAATAGAACTCCTCATAACCAATACTGAAATTAAAGTATTTTGTGCCAATATGTAAAATCGGAATTTTAAATTGATAGAGACGATTAGAAGTTTCATAAAAGTAAACGCCCGTTGCCACAAAAATTATGGAAAGTACTATAATCACGCCTTCCCTCTTTCGTTTAAGGGTAATCTGAAAAGCAATAATTGATGCAATGAGAAATAATATCGCAAAAGCTGCCCATATTAATTGTACGCGGTTTGATTCTGTTAAATAATGTCGTACAAATAAATACCACCAAACAAGTGAAATAGAAAAGTGAATTATGCAAAGAATGCTGATGATAATCGTGAACCATTTTAAAACTATTGACTTATTCATATCCGATCCCTATTGAGGATAATCTAAAAGCATAATACATGTAAATAGAAAATAATTCTAATATCCCGGAATATTACGTCTATTTGCCTCTTGTTTCAATTCGCCTATAATAATTCCCATGCGTTTTGATTCCGCTGCCCCCCATAAGCCCGCATACTCAGCAGTCCCATCACCTCCCATTAATCGTCCTGGATGTTTATTAGCTTCAGGGTGGGATGCATTCCACAATCTACTTTCAAAATATTCTACTATCATACGCTCACCAGCAGGCAACCTCTCTCCTCTTCCAATAACACCAACTCCAGCTTCCCCCACTTGGTAAACCCCTCTGTTTTCTAGTTGAGTCGTTAATTGTGCAAAATTAAGAGCAGGTTCAACTCCTAATTCTTCATCAAGAATGGTCTTGGCCGTCTCAAATCCCCTAATACGGTTATCTACATCTCTGTTAGAAATACGCGGATTATCTAAACCACGATAATACCGATAGTTTACCTGCCGCCAGCTTACATAAACGATTGCAATTATTACTATCGTTATGAGAGTCATCAGATTGAGGCCAATTTCAAACTTACCGCTCGGATCAATCGCATTTACCGGATTAGCATGACAATACAAGTATTTATGCAGAGACTGAGGGTCTTCATTATTACCTGCAAAGGAATCCATCTGATTGAATCTGCCGTTGAGTGGGTCATAGTATCTGGAGCGGAGGTAGTACATCTGCGCGGAATTATCCCACTGTTCGCCGGTATAGAATAATCCCTCATTGACAGTGTCTTTTAACGGGTCAACACGCTGGCCATAGGCATCATAGGCGAATGTATCACATGAGCCGCCTGAATATGAATAGCTTATCAACGCACCGGCCGTATCGCTGCGATGACGGACAGAACCCTGTCCATCATAGAGACAATATTCGAATGTGCCGCTGCTGCCGGATTCGCCTTCTGTTTTATACAAGTATTTGTTTTTAAAATACCTTGCAGGGGATATTAACTATAGTAAAATCGTATCAATGAATTTTTAAGGAGAATATTATGGCGAATGAAATCCCGGCCGGCGACAAAGGCCCATCAGGAAGCGAAAGCCCGGTAATCGGCGAAAACAGCACATTTGTCAAACCCCCTAAAGATGCCTGCACCTGGGCGATGTTAAATCATATTTTAGGATTGGGCTGGGCAGTGGTGCCCTTGATAGGCGGGGTAATCGGTGCGCTGATTATCTGGCAGATTAAAAAAGATCAGTATCCTTTTGTTGACCAGCATGGCAAGGAGGCGTTGAATTTCCAAATTTCGATGCTGATTTACGGCGTATTCGCGGGGCTGCTTTGTTTTTTGTGCGTCGGGGCATTTCTAATTCCGTTAGTGATAGCTGCTGACGTTATCTTTGTGATTATTGCCGCCATAAAAGCAGGACAGGGCGAGCCGTATCGCTATCCTCTGACAATCAGATTCGTATCATAATAAATGCTGTGAAAAATAATAATGAACAGCAATTTTTTATGTCATAAATGAAAACTTGACGTTTGTGGTATCTCCTATAAAATACTCGCGGCATTTTAGTTTCGCCCCTTACAGGGGCTTATTCTATTTATATTTTTTTTCTTTCCAGGGGTTTACACCCCTGGCTATTAAGCTGACGCCCTCTACGAGGGCTAAGTATAACAAAAATGGTGACCTTTATTGGTGACAGTTAATAGTGAAAAACAGATTTTGGGAGATGGATATGTTTGAAGAACAGCCGCAGCAGGAGTCATCATTAAACGGATTAAGAATGCTTCTGGCGATCCTCTTTTTTGCCCTCGCCATAGCTTTAGGAATCTGGGTCATTCTCATGGTTAAAGACACAATTCATGGCGCAACTACTCCCGCCCTGGTTGAAAAAATCGTCCCCCCATCAGGAATATCCACCGATGTCAATACACCCCTCGGCCGTTTCGAGCTGCCCAAGCCCTTCTTCTCCGGCCTGTCCTATTTTATCTTCTTTTTATTCCTGCTGATTCCCACAACAATAATCATAGCACTGTTAAAAGGCAGTGCCGCGCTTTTACATCCTGATTTGCACAGCCAGATTCAACGGCTTACGGAAGCTATAAAGAAAAACTGTGAAAAAAAGTAAACGAAAATTAAATACCAATTTCCGAATCAGTCAAATAGCAGTCAGGTTCTAATTGCCAGTTTTTAATATCGGGGTCTGAACCGAGGAAGCGGAAGTTGCCTTTGCATAAATCGAACCATTTGCATTTTTGGCAGCGATTGTCGGCAAATTTGGATTTATTACGAAGCTTTTGGAGAACAGGCTCATCTTCATTGAACCAGATTTCTTTGAATGATTTTTGGGTGACATTTCCGAGAGGATAATTTCGCCAGAACTGGTCTGCGTAAACAGAGCCATCCCAACTTACGCAGGAAATACCCTGGCCGATGCGGTTGCCGCCATTGGCGAGCAGAAGCTTTTTTTGCTCATCTATATTTTTCCCTTGCTGCTGCATTTTTATAAGCAGATAAGGGCCATCGGCGTGATTACCAACCGTAAGAACCTCATCGAGAAGGCCTTTGGAAACAAAATCCGAGGTCTTTTCTAAAATTATGTCCATGACTTTTCGGGTGTCTGCCGGCAAAACAGCCTGTGTCTGGATATCTTTTGCCCGGCCGGTCCTGATGAGGTGATAAAAGCATACTCGTCTTATGCCGTTTTCTTTGCAGATATCGAAAACGGCCGGGAGCTGCTCTTTATTGGAATTGGTGATTGTGAAACGAAGGCCTGTTCGAAGACCGGCTTTCTTGCAGTTTTCAAAACCGATCATTGTCGCTTTGTAACAGCCGCTGGACTGGCGAAAACGATTGTGAAATTCTTCAGGGCCATCGATTGAGATGCCTACATAGCTGATGCTTGATTCGGCAAGTTTTTGGGCTGTGTCAGTATTTATCAAAGTGCCGTTTGTGGAAATGACGGTTCGAAGGCCGACGCGTTTAGCCTCTGCAAGAAGCTCGAATAAATCGGGGCGCATAAGCGGCTCACCGCCGGAGAATAGTAAAACCGGGGCATTTACTTCGAGGATTTCATTTATAAGCTTTTTCGCCTTAGTTGTTGAAAGCTCTGTGCTTTGGCAAGATGAATCTGAAGAGGCATAACAATGAAGGCATTTTAGATTGCAGCGGGAGGTGCAGTTATAGACAATGATTGGTCCGACGGAATCTTTTCTTTCGTAACGCAGATTGTCGGATTGTCCCGCAAGGCCGCAATATAATTTTGATATGTTTATCATTTAGATAGTGCCAATTCGTATTCTTCAATGGCCGAAATAAGGCCATCAAAGGTATGTTCGGATGCCTCAATATCAATTTTCATACCAAGCGCGGCAAGCTTTTTAGACGTAACCGGCCCGATTGAGGCGACTTTAGCATTGGTCTTTTTTACGAAATCGGCTCCAGCTTGTTCAAAAAAGCAATCCGCGGCAAAGGGGCTGGCAAAAGTGAGCCAATCGATTTTATTTTGAGAAACGGCTTTAAAGTCACATAGATTTTTTTCTTGTGTATAGACAGGGACATTATGGACAGATGCGCCGGCGGCCTCGAGCAATTGCGGCAGGTCATCAGAGGCAATTTGCGAACGAAGGAGGAGAACTTTTTTATTTTTCAGGTTTGTAAACTCGATAAGACCTTTTGCAAGTTGGGAACTAGTAAATGCTTCGGGGACAAAATCAGCCTTTATGCCGAAATTGGAAAGACAATCGCCAGTTCTGATACCTATCGCTGCAATTTTGGCTGAACTAAAGACTCTGGAATCTTTGCCGAGTTTCGATAATGCTGCAAAAAAAGTCTCGACTCCGTTGCAGCTTGTGAAAATCACCCAATCATATTGATGAATAACAGAAAGGGTCTTTATAAATTCAGTTGAATCGGTAAGGGCCTTAAGTTTAGTAACGGGCATTTCAATAACTGAAGCCATTCTGTCGGATAGTTTTGCGGCAAATTCAGCATTGCCTTGTGCATCGCGTGTAATAACGAGCGTTTTTCCAAATAGAGGCAAACTATTTAGCCATTCGAGGCGAATATCGCCTCTTGCAGTAGGGCCGATGAAAATAAGGGCAGGGGCTTCGATTTTTTCTGTTTCACAGCGAGCAGCAATTGTTGATAAAGCAGCCTTAACTGTGCGCTGTGACGGCAGGGTCGCATTTGCAACAGCGGCGGCCGGAGTATCGGGGGATTTACCATTATCAATGAGGCGGCTGACATTTTCGCTTAGATTTTCCATACCCATATAAAAGACGATTGTGCCGGAAAATTTGGCGAGCAAATTCCAATCGATGCTGGTCAGCTTTTTTCCTTCGGCTTCATGGCCTGTAACAAATATCACCTCAGAAGCAATATTTCTGTCCGTAAGGGGGATACCCGAATAGCAGCTTGCGCCAAGGGCGGCGGTAATGCCGGGGACAATTTCGATTTCAACCCCGGCTTGCGAAAGAAAACCGGCTTCATCGACCCCCCTGCCGAAAATTGAGGGGTCACCCCCTTTAAGGCGGACAATTGATTTGTGCTGTCTGGATTTTTCGAGTAGAAGATTATTGATTTGTTCCTGCTTAAAGGACTCAGTGCCGATTCTTTTGGGGACAGAAATAAGTTCGGCATCGGGGCAGGCGTACTTAAGCAAGCCGGTATTTACAAGCTTATCATAGACTATGCAATCAGCGGCTTTAATTAATTCCAGGCCGCGGACTGTTATCAAATCAATTCGGCCGGGACCGGCGCCAACGAGATATACCTTTGCTTTTTTATTCATCGCTTCCATTACGAGATATTATATGGCTTTTGAATTAAAAGAAAACATCAATCCTGAACGTATATTCAAGATAGAACTTAAAGATTGCAAAAGAGGCGAGTTTTTTGTAAGTTTATGAAGTTATTGAACTTGGACTTGGATTGAATTATGTGGAAGAATTTGGGGGTTATTTGTGGGAGAAGTAGATTTAACGATTGATTTCGCGGGCATCAAATTAACTAACCCAGTCTGGACTGCATCAGGGACATGCGGTTACAACGAAGAGCTGAGCGATTTTACGGATATAAACAAGCTCGGCGGATTTGTCACCAAAAGCATTACAATAAGCCCCAGGCAGGGAAACCAAACACCCAGGGTTGTCGAGACTGACAGCGGGATGCTAAACGCTATTGGCCTGGCCAATGTAGGAGTAGATGAATTTATCGCGGAAAAGCTGCCGGCAATTGAAAAAATGAGCTGCGCGGTTTTTGTGAATATCGCGGGCGAGACAATTGAGGATTACATAGTGGTCGCAAAAAAGCTATGCGAGCATAAGGCGATAGCGGGTTTTGAGCTTAATATAAGCTGCCCGAACGTTAAACAGGGAGGAATTACATTCGGGACAGACCCTGTATTAGTTAGGGAAATTACATCATCAGTAAAAGCGGCATGCGGAAATAAGATGCTAATGGTCAAGCTGACACCGAGTGTTACGGACATTACAATAACAGCAAAGGCGGCAGTGGAATCGGGGGCTGACGCACTCAGCTTAATCAATACTTTTACGGCTATGGTGATAGATATCGAAACCAGAAAACCGGTTTTGACAAACCGGACTGGAGGGCTTTCGGGGCCTGCTATAAAACCTATTGCCGTTTATATGGTCAATAAAGTTTTTAATGAGGTTACAAAAGGGACACAGATACCAATTTTAGGCATGGGCGGGATAAGAACGGCTTCTGACGCGATCGAATTTATGCTGGCGGGGGCGGCAGCCGTTGCGATCGGGACATCGAATTTCGTTGACCCGAACTGCGCAATTAAAATTATCGACGGCATTCAAAAATACTGCGATAAACATCAAATAGCATCAGCAAGAGAACTGATTGGGAAATTAGAATGATAAAAATAAAATTATTTACAGCAGCAATTTTAATCCTGTTTTGCGGCACAAGCTGGGCTTTTGAAGTTTTATTGAACGATTTGAG
>Ga0105091_10000732_pt1 | contig 14125 bp, 15 predicted proteins | sample PPLLak1March2015_FD_87022 | JGI IMG/M metagenome (GOLD analysis project Ga0105091, IMG submission 87022) | Freshwater sediment microbial communities from Prairie Pothole Lake near Jamestown, North Dakota, USA - PPLs Lake P7 Core (1) Depth... | ecosystem: Environmental > Aquatic > Freshwater >... | reverse complement strand
CACACGCCCGATGCCGGCAAACAGTGTTTCCACTTCGGGCCAGGAGAGAATGTGTACCGTGTTGGCATTAAAGATGGCGTCGAAATGGCCGACTGGCCAGTGATCATTATTGGCGTCGATAAGCACTGGAGAAAATACGTTGGGCAATTGCGCTTCATCCAGCCACATCTGGATGCCGGCGTGATTCTGCGCCAGTTCGCTGGTCTGCCAGGTCAGGTGCGGCAAGGCACGGCCGAAGTGCACGGCATGCTGGCCGGTACCGCTGGCCAGCTCAAGAACGCGGGTGCGATCTGCAAATACTTCGCGCAGCACGTCTAGAATCGGGCCCTGATTGATATCGCAGGATTCAGCGTAGGGCTTCATGTGAGTGACAGGACGATTGCTTATGCCGCCAGTTTTAAGGCCGTCTGCGCCAGGCGTTTGCCCAGCGCAATGCAGAGCTTCTTTTCGGCTTCGCTGATCGGTTGATCGCTGGCAATCCCGGCTACATGGCTGGCGCCGTAGGGGGTACCGCCCTGCCGGGTGGTATTGAGCTCGGGTTCTGAATAAGGCAGGCCGACGATCACCATGCCGTGGTGCAGGAGAGGAATCATCATGGTCAGCAGGGTGCTTTCCTGCCCGCCGTGCATGCTGCCGCTGGAGGTGAACACGGCGGCGGGCTTGCCGACCAGCGCATGTTTGAGCCACAGCGCGCTGGTGCCATCCCAGAAATATTTCATCGCGGCGGCCATGTTGCCAAAGCGGGTAGGGCTGCCCAGCGCTATGCCGCAGCACTCTTCCAGATCGCCCAGCTCGATATAAGGCGCGCCGCTGTCGGGGATGGAGGGCTCGCTCGCTTCGCAATTGGCGGATACTTTGGGCACGGTACGCAGCCGCGCACGCATACCGGGAACCTGCTCCACACCGCGCGCGATCAGTTGCGCCATCTGGCGCACCGCACCATGCTGGCTGTAATACAGCACAAGAATTTCTTTGTCAGTTATCATGCCGGCCATTGTATTTCAGTTCACCATTGCAGAGCCACTCTCGCTTAAAAATCGCCATATATGTTTAAATTGACCATGAAAATTCCGGGGCTATATTTTTTTCACTTCCTGCGCTTTATTGCCGTGCGCTTCAGGCAGGATCGCTGTGCGGATATCGCCTCCAGTCTGACTTTCACCACACTGCTGTCGCTGGTGCCGCTGATTACCATCATGCTCACTTTTTTTTCGGCGTTTCCGCAGTTTGCCGATTTTTCTGTGCAGGCCAAAAACCTCATCCTGTCCAATATGTTGCCTGAAACAGGCGGCAGGATAATCACCCACTACATGGAGCAGTTCGCCGAAAATGCAGCGAGGCTAACGGCGGTGGGCATCGGCCTGCTGGCGGTGACCTCGATGCTGATGATCTATAACATCGACAATGCCTTTAATGCAATCTGGCGCGTGTCGCGGCAGCGTACCGTGCTGCAGCGCGTACTGGTTTATTGGGCGGTCTTGACCCTGGCGCCTTTGCTGATGGGCGGAAGCTTGTCGATGACCTCCTGGCTGATCGGTATGTCCGTGGGTAATCTCAGCCAGCTTTCGCCGGTCGTAGTGGGTATGCTCAAGCTGGCCCCGCTACTGCTTGCCACCTTGGCCTTTGCCTTTTTATTCCGTGTGGTGCCCAACCGTTATGTGCCGATGCAGCATGCTTTTATCGGCGGCGCGGTATCGGCGATTGCATTTGAAGCAATGAGCGGTGCCTTTGCACTTTATATTTCAAATTTTCCAACCTATAAGCTGGTGTACGGCGCATTTGCCAGTATTCCAATTTTCCTGTTGTGGGTTTACCTGTCGTGGCTGACCGTGTTGTTGGGTGCGGTATTGACGGCTTCCTTGTCGCACTGGCGCAGCAAAAGCGTGAGTCAGACTCTGTCTCCGGAGATGAAGCTCTACTATTCCCTGTGCACTCTGAAAGCGATGAGCGAAAGCCTGCGCAGCGGGGTAAGCAAGACCCTGCCCATGCTTTCCAGAGAGCTGCTGCTGGGGTATGACACGCTGGAAGAAATACTGGAGCAAATGGCCGCGATCAATATCGTGCAGCGCACTGCGGGGCGCCGCTGGGTGATGGTGCGCGCCCCCGAGCATGTGCAAGCCATCGAGCTGTATCGCCTGTTTGTATTTGATCCGGCCAGGCTGCCTGACAGCACAACATGCGCCGAGGTAAATGGCTGGTTGACACGCCTGGCCGAGCGCGATGCAGAGACCTCAGGGCTGAGTTTGCGCGAGTTGTTTAACGAAGTTACAATTTCAAGTTAAGCCAGCTTGCATTTTCAAGATGCGTTTTTTTCAGGGGCATGATTAATGAAATTTTTTGAGAGTTTGTTTGAAGGCTCGTTGTGGAATAGCCGTTTCGTGATTATGTTTGCGGTAGTGGGCAGCTTGTTTGCCGGTTTTGCCATCTTCTATCTCGCCACCGTGGATGTGTTTTATCTGGTGCAGCATGCGCTGCATTATGCTTCTCCCGACCTGACTGATGAGGCGCGCAAGGCTTTGCACGACAGCACGGTGTCGCATATTGTAGAGGTGGTGGATGGCTATTTGCTGGGCACGGTGATGCTGATTTTTTCGCTGGGGCTCTATGAGCTGTTTATCAGTGATATCGATCAGGCGCATGGCACCAAGGCCTCCAGCAAGATTCTGGTGATCAATAATCTGGATGATCTGAAATCCCGTCTGGCCAAGGTGATTTTGATGATCATGATCGTGACCCTGTTTGAGGAATCGTTGAATATGAAGCTCACCGCGCCGATTGATTTGCTCTATCTGGGCGGCAGCATTGCGCTGGTCGGTCTGGCGCTGTATCTGTCTCATGCTGCCGAGGGTGCCGGAAAAGGGCATGGCGACAGTGGTGCGGTGCACGTGGAAGAGGCGAAGCACTGATGCGAAGCCTGCGCGTACTACTGTTAAGCTGTTTGTTGCTGGCAAGCGTCAATGTTGCTGCTGAAAACTTTGTGTTCAAGGATATGCAGGGCAAGGAACAGCGCCTGTCTGACTACAAGGGTAAATGGGTGCTGGTCAACTTCTGGGCAACCTGGTGTCCACCGTGTCTGGAAGAAATTCCCGATCTGGTTGATATGCACAATGAACGCAAGGCAAGTGACTTCGTTGTGATCGGTGTGGCGATGAGCTCTGCCAGAGACTCTGTGAATGCGTTCGCAAAACAAATGGATATCAGCTATCCAATCGTAATGGGTAATGACCGGATAGCTGCTCAAATTGGCAAGGTTGAGGCCCTGCCTACATCCTACCTGTATGACCCGACAGGCAAGCTGGTGAGTTACCAGACCGGCTTGATCACGCGTGACGCGATTGAATCTTATATTCGATCAAAGTCCGGGAAACTGCGCTAATTGCCCTGTGAATGCAGGGTGTGCTGTAAAAACCTAGCTGGTCGGTAATTGCTGTTCTTTCGAGCGTTTCAGAACTGGCGCGGTCCAGTTTTTATGCCATGCTGTTCTAACCAGATTGGGATATTCAGCCTGACCCAGGCTGCCGTTGTATCTTCCCAGCGCGCGATACAGGTTGCCCTTTTCCATATCCACATAGTGTCGCAAGATGGTGCAGCCATAACGCAGATTGGTGCGCAGATGGAACAGGTTATGTTCGCTGGTGCCTATGGATTTTACCCAGAATGGCATGACCTGCATGTAACCGCGCGCGCCGACCCTGGATACCGCATATTTATTGAAGGCGCTTTCTACTTCGATCAGGCTTAAAACCAGGTGTGGATCAAGGCCGGCGCGAACTGCCTCATAGTGAACCGTGCTTAAAAATTCACGGCGAGATTCCTCATCGGGTATTTTCCTTTTCAGGCGATCCGACATTTCGGTCAGCCAGAATTGCGCTTCTTGCTGTGAGGTGAAAGCAAGCTTGGGTGCGGCCTGATCTGCGACAGCGCGTTGCAATACAGCGCGCACGCTGGCAGAAAGGGCACGCTCGGTCTGCGCTCCAGCCAGTATGCCAGGGCTAAACCCCCCCAGCGCTGCAGCCAAAGACAGGCTCAGCAAGGGTTTTCTGATGTGTGTTGTTAGGCGCATATTGCCGATTGTACGACTTTAAATGCCGAGTGCAAGTCTACTGAGCGGGCTTCGGCATCGCGGCGGCCCTGATATTCCACTTTCCCTTCCTTCAGGCCGCGATCGCCAATCACAATTCGATGCGGAATACCGATCAGTTCCAGATCGGCGAACATCACGCCGGGGCGCTCGTCGCGATCGTCCAGCAACACTTCAATGCCGGCGGCGTTGAACTCGGCGTAGAGTGATTCAACTGCCAGACGGACTGCATCGCTTTTTTTCATGCCTATCGGTGCGATGGCCACCTGGAAAGGCGCCATAGCGACAGGCAGGGTGATGCCGCGCGCATCGTAATTCTGCTCGATAGCAGCCGCTACAATGCGTGATACACCGATGCCGTAGCAGCCCATTTCCATGACTTGCTGTTTGCCGTTTTCATCCAGGTAAGTTGCATTGAGTGCGGTGGAATATTTGGTGCGCAACTGGAAAATGTGACCCACTTCAATGCCGCGACACAGCTCCAGCCTGCCCATACCATCGGGGCTGGTATCGCCGTTTACGACATTGCGCAGGTCATGCACATTGGCGTCGTCCAGATGAATGTCGCGCCCGAAGTTGACACCACTTATATGGAAGCCGTCCTCATTCGCGCCGCACACGAAGTTGCTCATGGTGGCTGCAGAGCGGTCGGCCAGTATCGCGATGCCCTTGTTCAGCGGGCCGATGTAGCCCGGACGGCAGCCCATATGCTGCTGAATTTCCGCATCGTTGGCAAAGCGGAATTCACCGAGCACTTTGCCGGCCTTGATCTCGTTCAGCATGTGATCGCCGCGCAGCAGCAACAGCGTAAAGCTGCCCTTGCCATCCACAACGGCAATGGTTTTAAGTACCTGCTGCGGCGGTACGTTCATGAAGCTGGCAATTTCCTCTATGGATTTTTGCCCCGGCGTGATCACCTTGAGCATGTTTTCGCTGGCTGTTGCACGCGGTGTGGCAGGTGCAACAGCTTCTGCCAGTTCCACATTGGCCGCGTATTCAGAGTTGGGACAGAAGGCCAGGGCATCTTCGCCGGAATCGGCAAGCACATGAAATTCATGCGAACCGCTGCCGCCAATTGCGCCCGTGTCTGCTGCAACCGCACGGAACTGCAGGCCGAGGCGGGTAAAGATGCGGCTGTAGGTTGCGTACATCACGCCATAGGTCTGTTCCAGGCTGTCAAAATTGGCATGGAAAGAATAGGCATCCTTCATCAGGAATTCGCGTGCTCGCATCACGCCGAAACGCGGCCGCACTTCATCGCGGAATTTGGTCTGGATCTGGTAAAAATTCAGCGGCAGCTGGCGATAACTCTTCACTTCGCGGCGTGCGATGTCAGTGATTACTTCTTCATGGGTCGGGCCAAAACAAAAAAGTTTGTCATGGCGATCGGTAATCTTCAGCATTTGCGGGCCGAATACCTCCCAGCGGCCCGTTTCCTGCCACAGCTCGGCAGGCTGCACCGCCGGCATCAGCAGTTCAATGCCGCCACTCTTGTTCATTTCGTCACGCACGATCGCCTCAACTTTGCGTAAAATGCGCAGGCCGAGGGGCATCCAGGTATACAGCCCGCTGGAAAGTTTTTTGATATAGCCAGCGCGCACCATTAATTGATGGCTGATAAGCTCGGCTTCAGAAGGGGCTTCCTTCAGGGTGGAGATGAAGAATTGTGAAACACGCATGGCTGATTCCGCTGTTAAGTTGATTACGAAGGCAGTATTTTACCGTTAAAGGCTGTTTATAGCGACGCGTGTTGCGATGGATCATTGAAGAGGTTAACGGAAAATAGGATGTTTCAAGGTTTGATTAATTGATTGCATGGTTATGATTTACATGTAGAATTAACCACAACGTCTAAAGGGGGAATGAAAAAAAATGGGATTCTTTATTAATTTGTTTGGTCTGGGTGGTAAAGAAAAAAAGGAAATACAGTCAGGGGGTGAAATTAATATCATGGAGGCGATCAACGCGCATATTCTGTGGAAAATTCGCCTGGAAAAATATCTCGACGGTACCTCAGAAGAAAAACTGGATGCAAAGGTGATTTGTCGTGATGATCAATGCAAACTGGGAAAATGGATACATGGCCCCGCGCTCGAGTATTTTCATGCGGATGATGAAACTTTACATGTATTACGTACCGACCACGCGCATTTTCATGTTACCGCAGCCAGTGTGGTCTCATATGTGCAGGCGAATAATATTGCCGCCGCAGAAGCGGTGATGGATGGGGAATACACCCAGGCATCGCGCAAGGTGGTGCGGGATCTCACGCTGTTGGGTAAACAGATTCATGAATAATTTAATGACTTGAATCAAACTAGATCTCCTATTATTAAGGAGGCGTAATTTTGGAGGCTAATGCGCTGGAATTTACAATTAATAAAGGGGTAATAAAATGGGATTTTTTGCGAGTTTGTTGGGTTTTAATGAGGAAATGGTAATAAAAATCAAGGAAGAAATAAATATTCTTGATGCAATTAATGCTCATATTTTGTGGAAAATTCGTCTAGAAAAATATCTGAATGGTACCTCTGAAGAAAAGCTGGACCCCAAGGTTATCTGCCTCGATAATCAGTGCAAGCTGGGCAAATGGATACATGGCACGGCACAGGAACATTTTCAGGATGATGAGTCCTTGGTCTATTTGCGTGATGAACACGCAAAATTTCATGTGTTTGCGAGCCATATTGTAAGCAGCGTGCAGGCCAATAATCTTGGGGCTGCGCAGGTGATATTTGACGGTGATTATAAATATACCTCGCGCAAAGTGATCTTTGCCCTCACTGAGCTGAGTAAACATATACAACAAATGATAGCCAAATGATTTTGGCTAAACGATATGCTTGCACTTCTGCAGCGGCATATTGATGTCAAAGAGGTTGTTCTGTCTTCGGGGTCTGTAACAACTAAAGCCTGATCAAATATGCCATAGTGCTTTCCAGCGCACGAGAATTATGGAACAATCCGTTATATCAATATAATTTGTGGGGCATAACATGATAGACCGAGAAGGCTATCGCCCGAATGTCGGCATCATACTGACAAATGAAAAAAATCAGGCTTTTTGGGGTAAGCGTATCCGGCAGGATGCGTGGCAGTTTCCGCAAGGCGGCATTCAGTATGGTGAAACGCCAGAACAGGCGATGTATCGAGAGTTGCATGAAGAGGTTGGCTTGCATTGTTGCCACGTTCAGATCCTTGGGCGGACGCGTGAATGGATGCGTTACGAAGTACCGCAGAGCTGGTCAAAACGGGAATCCCGCGGTGGTTACAAAGGACAGAAGCAGATCTGGTTTCTGTTGCGCCTGGTAGGACGCGATTGTGATGTGTCTTTGCGTGCTTCAGGACATCCCGAGTTTGATGCCTGGCGCTGGACTGATTATTGGGTAGATATTAATAATGTGATTGAATTCAAGCGCGAGGTATATGGCCTGGCATTGAAAGAATTGTCCCGTTATCTTCCCCCGCTCAATCATGCTGAAGGTAATGATGCGGGTAAGCGCCTTGCCAGTAATACCGGAAACAAATAGTAAGTTAATCGCCAAATAAATAATGTACTGAAGGAAGTAAATAATGAAAAGAGAATATCCCCCCTTAGCCATTCACGCATTGCAAATCGGCGCAAGTTTTGTGCGTCCTTCGCAGGAGTTTCACGAGCGGGTCAAGCTGGAAGATCCTGCCCATTTTGTGATGACAGACCTGAAAAAAGTTTCAGTGGTAACAGTGCGAGCCAAGACACCGATGGAAAAAGCCCATGCCAAGATGCAGCGTTATGGCGTGCGTACTTTGCTGGTGCTGGATGAGACTGACAAGGTGCTCGGCTTTTTGACTACCAGCGATATTCTCGGCGAAAAGCCCATGCGTTTCCTGCAGCAACATGGCGGCACACACGCCGATATTCTGGTGCGCGACATCATGACCCCGCATCGCGAACTGGAAGTGTTGAGTTGTGACGATGTGGCGGCAGCAAAAGTCGGGCACGTTCTGGCGACATTGAAAGCATCCGGACGGCAGCATGCTATGGTTGTGGCAAACAATACCAATGGGCCACAGGCGGTATGCGGTATTTTCTCCGCGACGCAGATTGCACGCCAGCTGGGTGTGCAAATTCAAATCACCGAAGTTGCACGCACTTTCGCTGAAATTGAAGCGGCACTTAAAGATAGTCATGTGATGAAATAAAATTTTTCTTCTGCTTTTCGCACCAGTATTTTGCGTATGTATCAACTTCTCCTGAAGCCGGACAAAGCTCCGGCTTAGCGGCTTGTACCTGTCAGTATTTTCAGTAACACTAATTCTGAATATTTAATCCTATGAAAAAAATAATGCATAGTGCACTTTTAGGCTTGCTCGGTATTGGTGTTACTGCCTGTTCCGGTGTCAACTCGCTAACTGACAGTGGTTTGCCTGTGGGAAATGTTATCAACGTGACGGAATCTTCCGCTCCGAATCCTGCTGCACCGCTGCAAAAATATGCGGCCAGTATCCGCCTGCTGCCTTATCACGATAGCCGCCAGGGAGGGCATCCGCACAAAATTGGCATATCGACACAGCTAGTTATCGGCATGAGCGGTACCGATCTTATGGTTGAGCCTGCAGTGGCAAGCATCGTGACCAACTCCATGAGAAAGCATCTGGATGATGCAGGTTTCCAGTTGTCTTCAGCCGATGCACTTTATGAGTTGAGCGGCGTGGTCAGGGAATTGACTTATGACGTCAAGGCGCGCGATGAAATTTACATCGTTGTAGAATCTGCACTGAAGGATCGCGCGACGGGCAAGATGGTTTGGTCTGGCATTGTGGTCGAAAAGAACGATCGCTTCGCCGGCGTTTCAGGTAATAGCAAGAAAGACATTGCAAATTACCTGCGTGGAAAAGTAGGCGTGGTAGCAGCCAAGACCACCGAGTCCATCAGCTCCAGCCTGATGGCGAGCCGCCCGGATTTGTTCAATCTGACCCCGGGAACTCAACCTGTTACCGGGGTAACCGTGCTGGTGGCGCCCGCTTCTAATATCTCTGCGTCAGCTGTTGAGCGCAGCAAATCTGATGCAATTGCAGCCGCAGGAGTAATGCCGGCTGAAACACCGCAGGCGAGTGGGAAACTGCTGATTACAAGCAAGCTGCCGCGGGTGAAAATTTATATCGATGATGTGTATTTTGGTTTGACGCCATTGCGCCTGGAGCTTGCAGCGGGCGTGCATAATATCCGTGCTGAGCTGGTTTCCCATAAGGCAAGGACAGAGAAGGTTTCTGTGCGCAAAGGCGAGACTACCGAGATTGATATTGATTTAACGCGTTGATTATATTGATATTTTTAAAATAAAAAAACCAGGTATGGCTGGGTTTTTTATGTGCTCGATACGGAGTGTGGCTATAGACCCGGCCAGATTATGTTTGAATTAATTTGCCAATTCGGATCAGGCAGCGAGTCACGCCAAGAGAGCTCCCCCACCCTAACCCTCCCCCGGTGGGAGAGGGGATTGGTACGGTCGGAATGTTTTCAACCTATTGTTTACCTTCAATATTGAAGGCGTTATATGCTGCATTCTTCAATCGGGGTTGCAGTCAAGCACGGCGGTGATATTCCGTCCCCTCTCCCACCGGGGGAGGGTTAGGGTGGGGGAGCGGACTTCAAACTTTACTTGGCCGGATCAATAGGGTTATACCGAGTTGCTGCGCTCCATCACTGCGGCAAAGAAACCGTCAGTGCCGTGCTTCTGCGGTGACAGTTGCAGGTATTCACCCATTTCCAGCGGCACTTTCTGCTGCGCCAACGCTTCACTAGCCGGCACTAATTTGAACTCGGGATGCGAGGCCAGGAACGCTTCCACGATGCCCTGGTTTTCCTCTTGCAGCAGGCTGCATGTGGCATAGACCAGACGTCCGCCCTTTTTCAGCAGCTTGCTGGCAGCCGCCAGAATGTTGTTTTGTTTCTGCGTGAGCTCTGCCACGCTTTGCGGCGATTGGCGAAACTTCAGGTCAGGGTTGCGGCGCAAGGTGCCCAGGCCGCTGCACGGTGCATCCACCAGCACACGATCAATTTTGCCGGCGAGGCGTTTGACCTTGACGTCATTTTCATGCGCGATGAGTTGTGGTTGCAGGTTGCTCAAGCCGGAGCGTTTAAGACGCGGCTTCAAATTGGCCAGGCGTTTTTCAGAAACGTCGAGAGCATACAGCCTGCCCTGCGAGTTCATCATCGCACCGAGCATGAGTGTTTTTCCACCCGCACCGGCACAGAAATCCACCACCATTTCATTGCGTTTGGGCGCAACCAAAAATCCCAGCAGCTGACTGCCCTCATCCTGCACTTCAAATTTTCCGCCTTCAAACATCGGGCTCTTGTTGAGTGCTGGCTTGCCTTTGCAGCGGATACCGATGGGTGAGTAGGGAGTTGCTTCCGCAGTCACGCCTTCGGCCTGTAGTCCTGCCAATACTTCGTTGCGATTGGACAGGTGAGTGTTGACGCGCAAGTCCAGCCCGGCAGCTTGCTGCATGGAGAGGCCGATGGCGAGAATTTCTGCATCGTTGTAGTTGGCGCGCAGCTTTTCGATGATCCAGTCCGGCAGCTCGGCCTGGATCGATAGCGGTAATTCCTCGACCTTGATGGATTTTACGTGTCCCAGCCATTCGGCTTCGGTGGCTTTTAGCAAGGGGGTCAGTTCGCGCAAATTGTAGCCGCCGAATTTAGTCCAGTAGGCAAGGGCAAAGCGGCGCGGTGTGCTTAGATCGCCGCAGCTATGCTCCAGAAAAAGGCGATGACGCAGCGCGCCGAATACAGTTTCAGCTACCAGCGCGCGTTCATTTGAGCCTATGCGTTCAGCCTGAAAGAAATAGCGCAGTGTGGAGTCGGCGGGATGCACCAGCGGCATAATGGCGCGCAGCGCTTGTATAACGAGATCTAGACGGTATTCGGTAAGGAGCATTGATGATTTACGATTGAATTATTCATCCGAAACGCGGATGTCGGTGATGACCATATTGGCTGATACTTCGCCAGATTTATCCAAGTACAGCATTTTAACCGGTAACAGGCGGTATTCCAAAGCTAACCAGATTATCAGGCCGTCTTCATTGGCTCCGTGTACCTTGGAAAGCGTTATGGTGCGCAGTTCCCCCATGCCGGTAGTGATGGTTCCTTCTTCACCGACTGCAATGTAGTACTGCGCAATATTCCTGCCATTGCTCAGCGCAACCGGGATGCCATTTGTATTTAACGGAAGTTGTGAAAGCTGGTAAGGCAAGCTCAGTACGTCCTGAACCTGTGCAGCCAAAGGCATTTTTTTGCCATTGTTAAAATTTACTATTTGCGTAGTCCAGTCAAAACTGGCGCTTGAAGTCTGGGTGCCGCTGCTGTCCACTTTGGTTTCTATATAACTGTCCGGCCGCAACCCCTGTTTGCTGACACTGCCCGTGCTGGTTTGAGTGAGCTGATAACTTTTAAACAGGCTAACCAGCCCTGTGGTCTGCGTCGCCGAGCGCAAGGTGTAGTGCCCGTCGATATTTTCCAGAACGTGAACAACTTCGCCTACCTTGAATGTTCCAGCACCATACTGCACCGCGAAACGCAGTTGCGCATGTTTTGGCAGCAAGGGGGGGCTGGCAATTTCTTCGTTAACAGTGGCGACAGCAGCTAATGTATCCGTTGCTTCAAATGCGCTGGCCTCAGCAGGTTCAACTGGGACACGGGAAGCGGCTGTTTCGGCTGTAGCTTCAGCCGAAACAGCTGCAGGCTCTGCTATTGGCTGGGCACGATGTTTAACTTTGGGTTTGCGTGCAACAGATTTTTTGGCAAGTTTGGGTAAGGGCTCCAGCTTTGCCTGTAGCTGGGGGAGCGGCTCCTCGTTAACGGGAAATTCTATATCGGGTAATTGCCACAACAAAAAACCATGCAGCAGAATTGAGAGTGCAACGGCAACGGCTATGCGCTGCAGCGGGAAGCCGTATGCGGATTTCACGGCGTAATCGTCAGCCCTGTAAGCACCTGGGTTAGCTTGCCGCCCTTGGCGTCGGTAACGACGATCTTGCACGGTAAATGATCGTGCTCGGTTGCCATCCATATTTCGTATTTCACGGTCTCGCCTATGGGCGTATTGGAGATCAGGCGTGCTTTAAATTCGCCCAGCGGCACGCGCACACTGTTTGTTTCGGCACTCAGGGTGAAGCTGTAATTTTCCAGATTATTGCCGTCGGTCATGCTGAATTTAAATTCAGCCTCGCCCGGCGACACCAGCAGCGGCAGGTGATACAGCACGCTCAATTTGTCCAGCGTGATGGTTGGCAGAGGCATATCCTGCACGCCTTTGTAGTCGTTATGGGTAAGGATCGCTTTCTCCCAATTAAACTTTGCGCTGGCATTTTTGTGGCTATCGGCTTTGCGCGTCAGGGAATAGTCGAGCGGGAGCAGGCCTTGCGCGGTGATTTTGCCATGACTGACAACGCGTATTGTTTCGGGCTTGAGTCGTGCAAGCAGTCCCACCGCCTGTGTCACGCTTTCAATCCGGTAACCGTCTTCAGTGCGGGTGAAAGTTTCTTTGATAGTGGCCAGTGTCATGCCAAAGCCGTGCACCTCGTAACTAGCCTCTATTTTGCCGGGCGCTGCAGCCCATAGGGGAGCTGCAGCGATGCACAGCAGTAAAGCGAGGCAGCGTGAAATAGTCTGTCTCATGAATGCTCCAGATGGGGGGCAATGAGCGCAGCCCCCGCACGTTCCGCACGGTTGGACACCACTCTTCCTTCGGTATTCAGCGTGACCTGGCCGGAGCACAGCCAGCGAATCGCCTGGGCATAGATCTGGTGCTCCTCTTTTAAGACTCTTGCTGCCAGTGTGTGCGGAGTATCGTGGCTTAGCACGGATACCGCCGCCTGAATAATGATGGGGCCATGATCGAGATCGGGCGTAACAAAGTGCACGGTGCAGCCGTGTATCTTCACCCCATCCTGCAGCGCGCGTTCATGCGTATGCATACCGGCATAGGCAGGCAGCAGGGACGGATGAATATTAAGCAGCCGTCCCTGATAGCGATTGACAAATTGTTCGGTGAGTATGCGCATAAAGCCGGCCAGTATCACGAAATCGGGCTGGTAACTGTCGATGACTTCGGCCAGCGCAACATCGAATGCCGCGCGCTCGGCAAAGTCGCGATGAGAAACAACACGTGTGACTATGCCGTGCTGTTTTGCAGTCTCCAGACCCTGTGCATCGGCACGGTTGCTGATGATGGCCGCGATATGGCAAGGCAGATTGGCAGACAGCATCGCCTGCATATTGCTGCCACGGCCGGAAATCAGGATGACTATTTTTTTCATGGAGAAGCAAATCCTTTGTCCACAGATTTCACAGATTAATCAGATTAAAAAACAAAATTCGCAACCAGCAGGAACATAAATATCATTCAAGGTTTGAATCTGTGTCAATCTGTGGATATGGTGTTTTTTACCTGACCTGTGTCTGATGTTCGTCGCCAGTGCGAGCGCGTATCTGGCCGATCTGCCACACCTTTTCACCCGCCGCCGCCAGCTGGCTGATGGCCTTGTCAGCGTCTTCCTTGCTGACGACCACCACCATGCCGATGCCGCAGTTAAAGGTGCGGAACATTTCCTGCGGCGCGACGTTGCCCTGCTCGCGCAGCCACTCAAACAGCTTGGGCATTTGCCAATTTTTGCTGTCGATATCAGCCACCACATTTTGCGGCAACACGCGCGGTACGTTCTCGGTAATGCCGCCGCCGGTGATATGCGCCATGCCTTTTATAGTGAGCGTCTGCATCAGCGCCAGCAGCGGTTTTACGTAGATGCGCGTGGGCGCCATGATGCAGTCGGCCAGGGTGCGTTCGCCGTCAAACTTGGCATTGAGCTCGGGATGGCTGCGTTCGATGATCTTGCGTACCAGCGAATAACCGTTGGAGTGCGCGCCGTTGGAGGCCATGCCCAGCACCACGTCGCCCGGTTTGATATGTTCGCCGGTGATGATATTGGCCTTCTCCACCACGCCCACCGCAAAGCCGGCGAGGTCATATTCGCCCACCGGATACATGCCCGGCATCT
>Ga0105091_10000729_pt1 | contig 14129 bp, 11 predicted proteins | sample PPLLak1March2015_FD_87022 | JGI IMG/M metagenome (GOLD analysis project Ga0105091, IMG submission 87022) | Freshwater sediment microbial communities from Prairie Pothole Lake near Jamestown, North Dakota, USA - PPLs Lake P7 Core (1) Depth... | ecosystem: Environmental > Aquatic > Freshwater >... | reverse complement strand
TTCGATCCCCGGCCCGAAAGCGCGGGGCGAGCGCCCCGATCCTCTCGACGACCCCGGCGACCTCGTGGCCGAGCACGATCCCCTTCCGCGCGCCGCGGAACTTGTGCGTGTCCGAGCCGCAGATTCCGACGGCGCGGACGCGGACGAGCGCCCCGTCCCGGGGGAGGCGCGGGGCCGCGAGGTCACCGACCGTCACACCGCCTCTGCCGTCCGTGAGCGCCGCGCGCATCTTCTCCTCGGCCGGGGACCGAACCCCTCTGGGCGGATGCCCTTCCGGCCCCGATACGTTATCCTATCCGGTCGGCGGCCGCCACCGGCCAACACAGGGGGTAATATTATGAAGGCGCTACTCGGAACGCTTCTATTTCTCCTGCTTCCGGGGGCGGCCTTTGCCGAGGAAAGGCTCGAGGATGTACTCGTAGGAATCGCGAGCCGGTTCGACCCGGTTCCGTGGGCCGGGAACCGCTACGCGAGCGCCGTCGTGACGGCGCCCGCCTGGCTGGCGCTCGAGGAGCGCCCCGAGCTGCTCTATGGGCTCACCCAGGCCGACGGCATCCTCGACGACGAGAACGTTCTCTTCGTCCGCTCGCGCGGCCTCGGCTTCGCGACCGAGTCGTTCCCGTGGACCGAGGAGCGCTCGATGCGGCGCTATCAGGTCGCGATCGCGCGGAGGCTCGACCGCGGCGTCGCCGTCGCGGTCTCCTACCTGTGGTGCGCGTCCGAGGACGACGAGCTCGACGAGCTCGACTCGTGGGATGCGAGCCTCGCCTGGCAGGCGTCGGCGCGAATCCAGCTCGTCGCCAACGTCCGGAACATCCTACGCACCGAGCTCGGCCCGAACGAGCTCGGCCGAATCTACGAGGCGGGGGCGCGCGCGACCCTCCTCCCGCGCTGGCTCGCCCTCTTCGCGGAGGCGAGGCGCTTCGCGGGGGAGGAGTGGGACGACGTCGATCCGGTTTTCGGCGCGGAGACCGAGCCCTTCGGCTTCCTCAAGCTGCGCGGGCGGGCCGCAACCGACGACACGCAGGGGCTCGGCATCGAGATCGTCTACGGTTCCTCCTCCGTCGGCTTCCAGTACCGCTTCGCGAAAGGGGAGGAGGACGGCTCGTTCGCGTACGTGAAGCTCCACATCCCCCATCGCTGACCTTCCCGGGCCGCTCCGCGGAAGGGGGCGGGCGCCTCAGGGCGCCCCGAGATCCGCCTCCGCGATCACGATCGACGATCCCGCGAGCCGCCTCGCCCGATGCACTTTATAGATGATGTTTCGGTTCGCGCGGAAGACCCCGCCGGGAGGTTGCCGTCCGGGGCGCCCATCCGTTGTCCGCTCGAGGGGCCGACCGCCCACGAGTTGGGCGGCGGCGGCGGGGAGGGGACGCGGGGGCCGAGCCGGAATACGGGAGCCGGGCTCGACTTCGGGCGCCCGGGAAGAGGCGGAGGATCGGGAACGAAACCTGCGAGGCCCGATTCGGGGCGCGAACCGGCCGAAGGGAGGTGATGCGCGTGACCGGAGGGCGCGCCGGCAGCGAATCGTGGTGAAGGGGATGTGGTGCGGAAAGGAGGTATCGGACCGATGCGCTGGTTTTCGATCTTGCCGATCGTTCTCGTCGCCGTCGCGGCTCCCGTCCGGGGGGCCTCGCCCGGCGACATCGTCATCTCGGAGATCATGCAGAACCCGGAGGCTGTGAGCGACACCTACGGGGAGTGGATCGAGCTCTACAACGCGACCGGGGCCGCCATCGACATCGACGGATGGACCGTCGGCGACGGCGCTTCCGAGTCGCACGTCGTTTCGAACGGAGGGCCGCGCGCGGTTCCGGCCGGGGGCTTTCTCGTGCTCGGGAGGAACGACGATCCGGCGGTGAACGGCGGGTACGAGTGCGACTACGCCTACGCCGGGATCACCCTCTCGAACGCGGCCGATCGGGTCGTGATCCGCGAGGGGAGCGCCACCATCGATTCCGTCGCCTACGACGACGGGGGGACGTTCCCGGATCCGGCCGGCGCCTCGATGGAGTGCGTCGATCCGGCGTCGGACAACAACGTCGGCGCCAATTGGGCGGAGTGCGTCGTCACGGCGTACGGGGCCGGCGATTACGGGACTCCCGGCGCGCCGAACGACCCGTGGGGGGCGCCGTCCGGTCCCCCCTCGATCGCCGGGACCCAGCACGAGCCGGCCTACCCCGGCTCGGCGGACACCGTGGTCGTGTCGTGTCAGGTCGGGGACGACGAGTCGGTCGCCCAGGTCTGCCTCTACTACCGGGTGGGCGCGGGCATCGCGCAGCTGGCGGTGATGAGCGCCGCGACCGGAACGTGGTACGAGGGTCTCGTTCCGCCGGCGCCCGACGGTTCGAGCGTCCGCTACTACGTGTGCGCGACCGACGGGAGCGGCGGCGCTTCGTACGATCCGGCGGGGGCGCCCGCGGAAACGTACGGGTACGTCGTCGAGGACCAGCTGCCGACGGTGATCATCAACGAGATCCTCGCTCAGCCGCTCGGGGACGCGAACGGTGACGGGCTCATCGAGGCATACGAGGACGAGTTCATCGAGCTGTACAACGCGGGGGCTTCGCCGGTCGATCTCTCCGGGTGGACGCTCTCGGACGACGATTCTCCCACCGACCGGTTCGCCTTCCCCCCAGGGACGGCGATTCCCGCGTTCGGCTTTCTCACGCTCTTCGGCGGAGGCACTCCGCAAGGATTCACGGGCCCGGTCTTCACGGACGACGGCCGAATCGGGAACGGACTCTCGAACACGGGCGACGGCGTCGAGCTCCGGAGAGAGGGGGAGCTCATCGACCAGCACACCTTCGGGACGGAAGGGAGTCACGGCGAATCGATGATCCGTCTTCCGGACGGGTACGGGGACTGGACCAGGCCCTCGCTCGAGGACTTCGACTGGGACTACAGCCCGCAGGCCACGAACGGCGGGGCGGTGACCTGGACGACCGGGAAGAGCTGGGGCGCGATCAAGAGGCTCTTCGGCGGGTCCATCGAGTAGACGCCGGCCTGCCGAGCGGGCGGCGACGACCGATCAAGGGGTGGGGCCCGCGGCGCCCGCGGGCCCCATTCGAACCTCTCCCCGGCGGGAGGATCGGCTGGACATCGAGGCCGCCTGTGATAGACTGCCCGGGAAAACGCGAGGGCGTCCCCCCCCGTTTTCTCGGAAACAGAAGATGTTGGCGGCTCTCCTCATCGTCAGCGTGGTCCCCTTCCTGGTCGAGCTAGCGCTCGTCGCACGCGCTCTTTGGTGCGTTCGCCGGGAGAGGCGGACCGTTCGGCCCCTTTACGCCCCCCCCGCGACGATCGTGGCCCCCCACTACGGGTGGGACGCGCGCGCGGAAAAAAACGCGGCGCGACTCCTGCGCCAGGACTACGCCGGCGAGTATCAGGTTCTTTTCGTGACGCACCTCGCGGCGGACGGCCGGCCCGACGAGTCGTACCGCCGGCTCCAGCGGCTGACCGAGGGGAATCCTCGGGCCCGCGTTCTCCTCGCCCGCAACGTCGTCGATCACCGGCTCGGGCGCTCCCAGAAAGCGGAGAACCTCCTCACGGCCCTCTCGTCCGCGCCGGCGGAGACCGAGGTCTTCGCCTTCGTCGACGCCGACGCCGGGATCGGGGAAGACTGGCTGAGGCGCCTCGTGGAGCCTTTGCAGGACGGCCGGGTCGGGATCACCACCGGCGCCCGCTTCTACGCCCCGCTCGTCCCGAGCGTGGCGTCGTACACGGAAGCGGTCTGGGTGAACCACCAGATTCCGCTCTACGGCGATCCGCGCCTCGGCATGGTTTGGGGAGGATCCTCGGCGATCCGGAGAGCGGTGTTCGACGAGGGGGGAGTCCTCGGGCGATGGGCCGGCGCTCTCTTCGAGGACCAGCACCTCACGCGGACGATGGCCGAGCTCGGCAAGCGGATTCACTTCGTCCCCGACTGCCTCCCGGTCACGTACACGGGCGAGCGAAGCTGGCGGCAGGTGATGGAGTTCACGAACCGCCAGATGGGGGTCACCTACTGGATGCGCCTCCGGCTTTCCTGGTGGCTGGCGCTGACGCACCTCCTGCCGAAGGGGCTCGTGTTCGCGGCATCGATCCCGCTGACGATCTACCGCCCCGGAACGTATGCGCCGCTCCTCGCCGTTCCGCTCCTGGAATCGCTCGTCTACTTTCTCTTCACGCGGACCCTTCCGGGGGCGATCCGGACCGACCGCCGCATCCGGCGGACGATGCTCCTCACGTCGCTGGCGGCGCCGCTCACGAAGCTGGTCGGCGGCATCAACGGGCTGTTCGCTCCCTTCATGCGATCGGTCACCTGGGGCGCCGTTCGCTACACGTATCGGGAGCCGGGGGGGTGCGTGATCCTCGGCCGGGTCAGCCGGCCGGCGACCGAGGGACGCGCGTGGTGGTGGGAGGGATGGGTGCGCCGGGCGCGAGTCCCTCTCGCGCGGTTCCTGCAGGTCGAGCCGCGCCTCGAGTTCGAGGACATTCCGAAGGAGGATTGAATTGGCCGTTCGCAGCCGCATCCCCCCGAGAGGCTTCATCCGCACGCTCGCTTCCGCCCTGGGGGAGGACTGGATCGCTTCACGGACCTTTCTCCGCTATCAGGCCACGAAGGAGATCTTCAACCTGAGGCACCCGCGTGGGGCCCGCCACGGGAAAGGGGACGGCCTGCAGCTCGTTTCGCTCCGCATCACGGACCGGTGCAATCTCCGTTGCCACTCGTGCGGCCAGTGGGGGGACAACGGGTATCTGCTCGACGTTCCGCTCCGGGAGCTGAAGGAGCGGGAAGTGCCCCTACACGTCTACAAGGAATTCGCGGACCGGATCGTGAGCGCCGGTTGGACGCCGATCTGGTACGTCTGGGGTGGGGAGCCGATGCTCTACCCCGGGATCCTCGACCTCCTCCGGCACATCCACGAGCTGAGGATGCCGATTTCGATCGTGACGAACGGCACGCGGGTGGCCGAGCATGCCGCCGATTTAGTTGATACGTGTAGAATCCTCTACTTGAGCGTGGACGGGCCGAGCGGTGCGATCCACAACCGCCAGAGGCCGGGGGCGGCGGCCGGCTCGGACAACTTCCGCGACGTCCGGGCGGCGCTCGAGGCGGTCCGCGAGGAGAAAAGGAGGCGGGGGAGCGTCTACCCGCTGATCGTGCCCCTGTCGTGCATCACGGCGTACAACATCGAGCATCTGGTCGACTTGTACCGGTTCGTCGCCGAGTACGCGGACGCCCACATTCTCTATCTGACCTGGTGGATCGATCCGGAAGCGGCCGAGGAGCACACGAGGGAGTTCGAGAAGCGCTTCGGCTTCCGCCCGCGCACGCACAATGGGTGGGTCGGGACGTGGAAGGACTTCGACCACAGGCTCGTCGCCGAGAAGCTCGAGGAGATCAGGGCGCTCTCCGCGGCGAGCGGGAGGTGCCCGCCGATCGCCATGCCCGACCTGGAGACGAGGGAGGAGATCGAGCGATACTACACGAGTCACGCCGACTCCTTCGGCTACGACCAGTGCGTGAGCATTTACATGACGATGGAGGTGGACAGCAACGGCGACGTCAGCCTCTGCCGAGACTACCATGACTACGTGATCGGCAACATCGCGCGCGACGATGTCCTTGCCATGTGGAACAACGAGCGGGCTTGCGCCTTCCGCCGCTCGATCAGCAACGAGGGGATCCTGCCGGTCTGCCGGCGCTGCTGCGGCTTGATGGGATTCTAATGGAAGGCGGCGACCCTCAGAAGGCGGAGCACGCGGAGATCGGGCGCTCCGCGGGGAAGATCGGGGGCGCCACCCTTCTGTCCCATCTCTTCGGGATGGCGCGCGATGTTCTCTTCGCGTTCCTCTTCGGCACCTCTCTCCAGGCGGACGCGTTCAACCTCGCTTTCTCCGTTCCGCAGTTCCTACGGAGGCTGTTCGGCGAAGGGGTGATGAACGCGGCCTTCGTCCCCGTGTACACGCAGCACCGGCTCGCGAAGGGGGAGGAGGAGGCCTCGCGCTTCGGGTCGAATACGCTCGTCCTCCTTCTCGTTCTCCTCGCGCTCCTCGTCGGGTTCGCCCTCCTCTTCGCCCCGTTCCTCGTCGGGCTCTACGCGCGCGGCTGGGCGGGGGATCCGGAGAGGATGGAGGCGGCGGTCCGATTCACCCGCCTTCTCTTCCCGTACCTCCTCTTCATCGGCCCCGCGGTTCTCGTGATGGGCATCCTGAACGCCCTCCGCGAGTTCGCGATTCCCGCTCTCTCCCCGATCTTCTGGAACATCGGCATCATCGCCTTCGGGTGCGGGGCGCTCCTCCTGCCGGCGAGCGGCTACGCCCGAATGGACCTCTTCTGCGCCGGCGTCACGGCCGGCTCCGTCCTTCAGCTCGCGGTTCAGATCCCGCGGCTTCGCCGAGCGGGCTTCCGCTTCCGACCGGTCCTCGATCTCCGGTGCCCGGAAACGCGCGAGGTCGGGAGGCTGATGCTGCCGGGGGTCCTCGGGCTCGGCGTCGTGCAGATCAACCTTCTGGTCGACACCTTCTTCGCCACCCTTCTCTCCGAAGGCTCGGTCACGGCCCTTCGCCTCGGGAACCGCGTGATGCTGCTGCCGCTCGCGGTCTTCGCGACCGCGGTCGCCTCCGCCTCGCTTCCGTCTCTCTCCACCCAGGTGGCGGAAGCGGGGATCGAGAAGGCGAAGAGGACGCTCTCCTACACGCTCCGCCTCCTGTTCTTCCTGCTCATTCCGGCGACGATCGGGCTCCTCGTACTCCGGCGGCCGATCATCCGGCTTCTCTTCGTTCGGGGCGCGTTCGACGAGGCCGGCTCGCTCGCGCTCACCGCGAACGCCTTGGCTCTCTACTCGGTCGGGCTCTTCGCCTACGGCGGCGTGAAGGGCGTCTCGCAGGTCTTCTTCTCCCTCCGCGACACGAAGACGCCCCTCCTGGCCGGGGCCGCGTCGGCCGTGACCAACATTCTCCTCGATCTCCTCCTCTACGAGCCGCTCGGCGCCGGCGGGCTCGCGCTCGCGACCTCGCTCGCCGGGATGGTGAACTTCTTCCTCCTCATCGGCATCCTGCGGCGGCGGCACGGCCCGCTCGGCGACGGCTCGCTCCTCGATTCTTCGATGCGCACCCTCTTCGCGGCGATCGCGATGGGGACGGTGGTCTGGATCGTCGAGGGAAGCCTCGAGCCGGCCGGCCGGCCGGGGCTCGCCGGGCAGCTCGTGCATGTCGGGGGGAGCTTGGCGGCGGGGGGCGCCGCCTATTTCGCCGCCGCCCGATTCCTCTGCCGCCGAGAGCTCGGGGAGCTCCGGGCGGCCCTTTCCCGCCGCCGCTTGCGATAGCCGATCGGCGAGCCTAGACTTTGTGGCGCGGACGCTTCGCGCCGCGTTCCCGGGGCGCGGGAGGACTCGCCGCCTCGCGCGGCCCGGGCGCGCGCTCGGAGATGACCGTGAAGCCCGACGAGCTCGACCGGATCCCCGATCATCCCGGCGTGTACCTCATGAAGGGCGCGGGGGGGCGGGTGATCTACGTCGGCAAGGCGAACTCCCTCCGGAAGCGGGTGCGGAGCTACTTCGGACGGACGCTCGACTCGCCGCGTCTCCGCGCCCTCGTCTCGCACATCGAATCGATCGACACCTTTCTCGTCGACTCGGAGCTCGAAGCGCTGATCCTCGAGCAGAGCTTGATCAAGGAGCACCGGCCGCGCTACAACGTGATGCTGAAGGACGACAAGCGCTACCCGTACATCCGGGTGAGCGTGAACGAGCCGTTCCCGCGGGTCTTCGGCACGCGCCTGCCGCCGGAGGAGGGGACGCTCACGTTCGGGCCGTACACGGACGCCGCCGCCATGCACCGCGTCCTACGCCTGATCCAGCGGATCTTTCCGATGCGGACCTGCCTGCACCCGCTCCCTTCGAAGACGGTTCGTTTGTGCTTAGATTATCAAATCGGCAAGTGTTTGGGTCCGTGCGAAGCCAAGGTCTCCGAGGAGGAGTACCGCCGGATGGTCGACAAGGTGGTGCTGCTCCTCCGCGGAAAGAACCGCTCCCTGCTCGAAGAGCTTCGCGAGGAGATGGAGGAGGCCGCCGCGGAGAGGCAGTACGAGAGGGCGGCGCTCCTCCGGGACCAGATCGCGGCGGTCGAGCGGATCGTCGAGCGCCAGAGGGTCTCCTCGAGCGACGGGGCCGACCGCGACATCGTGGCGATCTCGGAGGGAGAGGGGGAGGCGGTCGCCGTGCTCCTCCGGGTGCGCGAGGGGAAGATGACCGGGAAGGAGACCTTCGTTCTTCGGCCGGGGGCGGAGGAGGAGCCGCTCGGCCCTCTCCTCAAGCGGCTCTATGCCGGGGCGCCGGCCGTGCCCGCCGAGATCCTGGTCGATCGGGAGCCGTCCGATCGGGGGGCGATCGAGGCCTGGCTCTCGTCGATCGGCGGCTCGCGCGTGCGGGTCCTCGTGCCGGCGCGCGGCGACAAGCTCCGCCTGGTCGATCTCGCGCGGGCCAACGCGCGGCACGAGCGGGAGTCGGCGCTCGTCCGGAAGCTCGCGCGGAAGGACCGGTCGTTCCCGGCGCTCCGGCGCCTCCAGCGGGAGCTCGGCTTGCCGAGGCTGCCGCGGCGGATCGAGTGCTTCGACATCTCGAACCTCGGCGATCGGGACCTGGTCGGCTCGTCGGTCTCCTTCCTCGACGGACTTCCCGAGAAGGCGCGCTACCGGCGCTACCGAATCCGCACGGTCCGCGGCGTCGACGACTTCGCGTCGATCGGGGAGATCGTCGCGAGGCGCTTCCGGCGCCTGATCGCGGAGGGGGACGAGCTTCCCGATCTCGTGCTGATCGACGGCGGCAAGGGACAGCTCGCCGCCGCCCTCGCCGCGCTCCGCGAGGCGGGGGCCGAGGAGGTCCCCGCCGCCTCTCTCGCGAAGCGGGAGGAGGAGATCTTCCGGCCGGGGATCGGGGAGCCGATCCGCCTCGAAAACGGCCCCGCTCTCCACCTCGTCCAGCGGATCCGGGACGAGGCGCACCGGTTCGCGATCACGTACCAGCGGAAGAGGCGTCGCGAAGGGACGACCCGCTCCGCGCTCGACGGCGTGCGCGGGCTCGGCGACAAGCGGAAGGGGCTCCTCCTCGCGCGCTTCGGGTCGGTCGAGCGGATCCGCGCCGTCGCCGCGAAAGACCTGGCCCGCCTTCCGGGCATCGGGCCGGTTCTCGCGCGGCGCATTCTCGAGAGGCTCGGGAGGAGGGAAACGTGACGCGCGGGAAGACGGCCCCGATCGACCACGCCCTCCGCGATTTCCTCGTCCACCTGAAGACCGAGCGGGGGCTCGCGCGGAACACGATCGAGTCGTATCGCCGCGACCTGGAGCGGTACGTCCGCTCCCTCCGCGAGGCGGGCGTCACGGAGCCGGAGGAGATCGGGACGGAAGAGGTCGCCCGCTTCGCCGAGGAGGAAGCCCGCTCGGGGCTCTCGGCCCGCACGCTGACGCGCCGGCACTCCTCCCTCCGCATGTTCCATCGCTTCCTCGTCGAGGAGAGGATCCTCGGGAAGGACCCGACCGCGGTCCTCCTCTCCCCGCGTCTCCCGTTCCGCCTCCCGCACGCGCTTCCTCTTCGCGAGGTGGAGAAGCTGCTCGAAGGGTTCCCCGCCCTGGGGGCGATCGGCATCCGCGATCGGGCGCTCCTCGAGTTCCTGTACGCGACCGGCATGCGCGTCTCCGAGCTGACCGGCTTCCCGGCGAGGGGCCTCTCGCGAAGAGAAGGGTACGCCCGCTGTCTCGGCAAGGGGGGCCGCGAGCGGGTGGTGCCGGTCGGGCGGCGGGCGCTCGCCGCCGTGGAGGTCTACCTCGACCGGGCCCGGCCGCTCCTCGTGCGCGGGCGGAAGACGGAGGCGCTCTTCGTGAACCACCGCGGCGCCCCCCTCTCGCGGATGGGGGTCTGGAAGATCCTCCGCCGGCGCGCGCGCGAGGCCGGGGTCGAGGGGAAGCTATCGCCGCACACGCTCCGCCACTCGTTCGCGACGCACCTGCTCGAGGGGGGCGCGAGCCTCCGGGACGTTCAGGAGATGCTCGGCCACAGCGACATCTCGACGACGCAGATCTACACGGCGGTCGACCGCACCTACCTGAAGGAGGTCCACCGGACCTTCCACCCGCGCGGCTAGGCGCGAAACGCGCCGGGGCCGCCGCCCGCCTCCCCGGCCTCGAAAAACGCTGGTCAGGCCGCCGTTCGCGTGCTTCAATACCCCCACGCGCCGGGTGCGCCAGGGGTACGGGCATGGCTCCGATGACCGAGGAGATCCGCGGGACCGGATATCGCGTCGAGCTCGACGCCTTTCAAGGGCCGCTCGACCTCCTCCTGTATCTCATCAAGCGGGACGAGATCGACATCTACGACATCCCGATCGCCCGCGTGACCGAGCAGTACCTCGCGCACATTCGGATCATGCAGATGCTCGACCTCGAGGTCGCCGGGGAGTTCCTCGTCATGGCCTCGACGCTGATGCGGATCAAGGCGAAGATGCTGCTTCCCCGCGCCGGGGCGGAGGAGGGGGAGGAGGAGGATCCGCGCGACGAGCTCGTGCGCCGTCTGATCGAGTACCGGAGGTACAAGCACGCGGCGGAGAAGCTGAGGGACCGGGCCGAGGAGAGGGGCCTCCTCTACGGGAGAGCGCCGGCGGAGAACGGAGAGACGGAGGAAGCCGAGCCCGGCGAGCTCCTGATCCCGGTCGATCTCGTCGGACTCCTTAGGACCTTCGCCCGGCTGATGGAGCGTGCCCCGCGGCTCGAGCCGTACGAGGTTCTTCTCGAGTCGTACACGCTCGAGGAGAAGATCGAGCGGATCGAGAGCGCCCTCGAAGGGACGGACCGGATCGAGTTCGAGAGCCTCTTCGAACCGGGCGCGGTCCGGCGGGAGGTGATCGTCACCTTCATCGCCGTGCTCGAGCTCCTTCGCCTGCAAAGGATCGGCCTCGTCCAGGCGGGGCTTTTCGGGCGGATTTGGATCCGCCGCCGATCGGAAACGGAAGATGGAAGCGGAAGCGAAACCGAGCCCGAACCTCTCGCGCATTCTTGAAGCGCTGCTCTTCGCGTCGGACCGCCCCCTCCGAACGCGCGAGCTGCGGCAACTCATGCCGGAAGTCGGCCCCAAGGAGTTGGCGGATGCCTTCCGCGAGCTCGGGGAGGAGTACGACCGGACGGGGCGGAGCTTCGAACTCGTCGAGATCGAGGGAGGCCACCAGGTCCTGACCCGAAGGGAGTACGCCCTGTGGGTCCGGCGCCTCCGGAGCGAGGTGCGCACGATGCGGCTCTCGCGCGCCGCTGTCGAGACCCTCGCGATCATCGCCTACCGCCAGCCGACGACCCGGTCGGAGATCGAGCAGATCCGCGGGGTGGATGCCGGGGGCGTTCTCCACACCCTGCTCGACCGGGACCTGATCACGCTCCGCGGGAGGGCCGAGGGGGTGGGGCGCCCGCTCCTCTACGGCACGACCGATTTCTTCCTGAATCATTTCGGTCTAAAGGGTCTGGACGAGCTCCCGAAGATCGAGGAGCTGGCCGAGATCATGAAGTCGAAGGAGATGGCGGAGATCGAGGCGGAGGTCGAGGACGCTCTCGGCCCGCGGGCCGCGGCCGGCGCGGAGGGCGCGGAGGGCGCTCCGCTCGCCGCGGAGCCGGCCGATCCCGGGGAAGGGGGGGCGCCCGGGCAGGCGGAGGAGTTCGGGGAAGAGCCGACGTCCGCGTCTCCGAACGATCCGACGGGGCCGGAGGAGCCGCTGGGCGAAGACGAGGAGCCTCGCGATGTCGCTATCGCCGGAGACTTCTAGCGGAGAGGGTGTCCGGATCAACCGGTTCCTCGCCGCCGCGGGTCTCGGATCGAGAAGGAAGGTCGAGGAACTGGTCCTGAGCGGCCGGGTCACGATCAACGGCCAGCCGGTGCGCGATCTGGCCGCCCGGGTCGATCCGGAGCGGGACCGCGTCCGGGTCGGGGGGCGCGTCGTTCCACCCCCTCGGCGCGTCGTCTACGTTCTCCTCCACAAGCCGGTCGACTGTCTGACGACGACGCATGACCCGGAGGGGCGGCGGACGATCTACGAGCACCTGCGCGGGGCCCCGATGCCGATCCTTCCCGTCGGAAGGCTCGACCGGATGACCGAGGGACTCCTCATTCTCACGAACGACGGCCCCCTCGCCTTCCGCCTCGCGCACCCCCGCTACGAGGTGGAGCGCGTCTACCGGCTCTGGGCGGCGGGCGAGATCGACGACCGGACGGTGCGCCGTTTTCGAATGGGGGTCCGGATCGAGGGGCGCCTCGTGCGGCCGACCGAAGTCCGGGTCGTCCACCGGGCGGAGAAGCGGACGGTCCTCGAGGTCGTCCTCCATGAAGGGAAGAACCGGGAGATCCGGCGGATCTGCCGCGAGCTCCAACTCCGCGTCGATCGTCTCGTCCGTGTCCAGTTCGGGCCCCTCTCCATCCGGGGCCTGGGCCCGGGGGAGTGGCGCTTCCTCTCCGAGAAGGAGGCGGACTCCCTGCGCCGCTCGGTCCGTCTCGGGGTGAGCTGACCGCATGATCCTTCATCTCAAAAGAAACGCGTCCCCGAAGGAGAGGAAAGACCTTCTCCGGCGACTCGCCCTGCAGGGGGTGCAGGTCCACTATTCCCCGGGCTCGGGAGAGCGGATCCTCGCGGCGATCGGGGACCGGAAGGCGCTCGACGCGGAGGCGCTCGACAAACATCCCGCGGTGGCGCGGGTCGTCCCGCTCGACACGTCGTTCAAGCTCGCGAACCGGGAGTTCCGGCCGGGGCGGGGCGAGGTGCGCGTGGGGGACCTCCGCTTCGGCGGGAAGAGGATCCACGTGATGGCCGGCCCTTGCTCCGTGGAGAACCGGGCCGACTTCCTCGCGATCGCGCGCGAGCTCCGCCACTCCGGGGCGACGATCCTCCGGGGCGGGGCCTTCAAGCCGCGGACCTCTCCGTACAGCTTCCAGGGGCTGGGGGAGGAGGGGCTCCGCATCCTGGCCGAGGCGCGCGAGGAGACCGGGCTCCTCGTCGTCACGGAAGTGATGGACACCCGAGACGTCGAGCTCGTTTGCCGTTACGCGGACATCGTGCAGATCGGCGCGCGGAACGTGCAGAACTTCGCGCTCCTCAAGGAGGTGGGGCGGGCGCGGAAGCCGGTCCTCCTGAAACGCGGCATGATGACGACCGTGAACGAGTACCTCATGTCCGCCGAGTACATCATGTCGGGGGGGAACTACGCGGTCCTCCTCTGCGAGCGAGGGGTCCGGTCGTTCGACCCCGCGACACGGAACATGATGGACCTCGCCGCCGTGCCGCTCGTCCACCACTGGAGCCACCTCCCGATCATCGTCGATCCGTCGCACGGGACGGGGAACTGGCGCTGGGTCCCCCCGCTCGCCAAGGCGGGGATCGCGGCCGGAGCGGACGGCCTGATGATCGAGGTTCACGCGAACCCGGACCAGGCCTACTCGGACGGGGAGCAGTCGCTCCTTCCCGAGCGGTTCCGCGCTCTCATGCGCGATCTGAAGAAGATCGCCTCCGTCCTCGGAAGAACCATTTGATGGGTGAAGGGTCGTTCCTCCGAGTGCGGCCGGGGGCCGCGGCGCGGGGAATGGTCGTCGTCCCCGGCGACAAGTCGGTCACGCACCGCGCTCTCCTCTTCGGAGCGCTCGCGCGCGGCGAAACGGTCGTCTCCGGGGCGAACCGCGGGGAGGACTGCCTCGGGACCGCCCGCGCGCTCCGAGCGCTCGGCGTCCGGATCGAAGAGGATGGCGGTCTCGTCCGGATCGAGGGGCGGGGCGCGGAGCTCGAGGCGCCGCCGGCGGTCCTCGACCTCGGGAACTCGGGGACCGGGGCGCGCCTCTTCGCGGGTGTTCTCGCGACTCAGCCGTTCGCTTCCACGATCGACGGGGACGCCTCCCTCCGAAGCCGTCCGATGGGGCGGGTGGTCGAGCCGCTCCGCGCGATGGGGGCCTCGATCGACGGGCCGGACGGGGGCCGACGTCTCCCCCTCACGATCCGGGGAGGGAGCCTCCGGGGGACGACGATCCGGACGCCCGTCGCCTCCGCCCAGGTGAAGTCGGCCGTGCTCCTCGCCGGGCTCCGCGCCTCGGGGGAGACGACCGTCGTCGAGCCCTCGCTCTCGCGCG